>Ga0207700_10000078_pt1 | contig 60190 bp, 55 predicted proteins | sample LARL82metaG_FD_184348 | JGI IMG/M metagenome (GOLD analysis project Ga0207700, IMG submission 184348) | Corn, switchgrass and miscanthus rhizosphere microbial communities from Kellogg Biological Station, Michigan, USA - LAR L8-2 metaG... | ecosystem: Host-associated > Plants > Roots >...
GCGACGTGTACGGGCCGGCCGTCAACCTGGCGTCCCGGCTGACGTCCCTGGCCAGGCCGGGGACGGTGCTCGTGGACCGTGAGCTCGCGCGGGCGCTGAGCGACGAGGACGCCTACCGGCTGCATCCGCGGCGCCCGGCCGCGGTACGCGGCTATGCTCACCTACGGTCCTGGTCGCTGCGCCCGCGGGCCGGGTAACGGGGCTCATTGCGGCTGGCTGGCCGGCGCGACGGCGCGCACCGCGTTGATCGTGTCCGCGTCCGCGGCCTGCTTGTCCGGCCGGTACCTGATCACCCGGGCGAATCTCAAGGCGATGCCGCCGGGGTACCGGGGGCTGGTCTGGATCCCGTCGAAGGCGATCTCCACCACCAGCTCCGGGCGCACCCGCACCACGTAGCCGCCGGACCCCCCGGCTCGGCCGGGCTGATCGCCCGGCGCGGGATCGGCCAGCTCGAGCAGCCGCCCGGTCTGCCAGGCCAGCATCTCGTCGGTCAGGCCCTTGAAGGTCTTGCCGAGCATGATGAAGCCGCCGGTCGCCGGGTCCCTGGCCCCGAGGTGCAGATTGGACAGCCAGCCCCGGCGCCGCCCGTGGCCCCACTCGGCCGCGAGCACCACGAGGTCGAGGGTGTGCCGCGGCTTGACCTTGATCCACTCGCTGCCGCGGCGGCCCGCCGCGTAGCGCGAGTCGAGGGACTTCAGCACCACTCCCTCATGACCGCGGGCGACGGCCTCGGCGAAGAACTCCTCGGCGGTCGCGAGGTCGGCGGTAACCGTGCGCGGGATGACCAGCTCGGCGGGCAGGATCCGGGCGAGCGCCGCGTACCGCTGCTGCGCGGGGGCGTCGATCAGGTCGGCGCCGTTCAGGTGCAGCAGGTCGAAGAAGAACGGGGTGAGCGGTACGTCGCCGCGCACTGACTCCACCCCGGTCCGGGTGCCCGCGCGGCTGGCCGTGACCTGGAACGGCCGCGGCCGCCCGTCGGGATACAGCGCGACCGCCTCGCCGTCCAGTACGACCCCCTCGGCGGGCAGCGCGAGCACCGCCTCGGCGATCTCGGGAACGCGTGCGGTGATGTCGTCCAGCGTGCGGGTGAAAACGGCAACGCTGGAGCCGTCCTTGTGCGCCTGCACGCGGATCCCGTCGATCTTCCACTCGACGGCGGCAGGTGAGACCTTCTGCAGGGCCGCCGCGATCGTCGGGGCGGCGGCGGCCAGCATCGGGCGCACCGGGCGCCCGACCCTGAGCCTGAAGGAGCGCAGCGCGGATAGCGCGTCAGCCGGGCCGGCCGCAGCATCGGGCGGGCCGTCGGCCTCGAGCGGGCCGGCGGATCCGCACAGCGCAGCGCGCGCTACTGCGGGCAGCGACCCGCCGAGCATCAGGGCGCGCCTGACCTCCGCGGCCGGAACCTCGGCGGCCTGCGCCACCGCTTCGACCATCACGCCCTCCAGCGCACCTTGACGGAGCTCTCCGGCGAGCAACTGGACCAGGAACGAGCGCTCGCTCTCGGTCGTCCGCCGCCACAGCGCGGCGAGCAACCGCCTCCGCTCCGCCTGCGCGCCTGGCCCGCTCACCTGGCCGATGCCGGCGAAGGCCGCGTCCGCCTCCGTCAGGGTCACGGTCGGCTTCGCGGCCGGGGGACTGGCTTCGGCAGCGACCCCCCCGGCATCACCGCGAGTGCCGAGCAGGTCCCTGAGCGTCGCGTACCCGACTCCGATCTGGCGCTGCCGCAGCTCGCCGGACAGGAACGCCACAGCGAGCGGCACCTCGTCGGCCGCCGCATCCGGTAGCAGCCCGGCGATCAGGCCGATTTTCGCCCGGCGCCCGGGCACCTCGGCCACTTGCGCGGACACCCGCGCGATCTCGTTCAGTAGCACAGGGGCATTGTGCTACGACCCGCAGCCAGCCTGCCCCGGCGAGAAGGCCGGACAGACACGGCGGCACCGGCCGTCGGGCGCGGCGGGCAGGCGCGGCGGCGGGCAGCGCCGGATCCATAACGGTGGCGTGGCCGGCCAGACCGGACGCCGGAAAGCGGCGATGGCCTGGCCGCGCCGTCCGGCCGGGGCCAGGCCATCGTCATGCCGGTACGATCTCAGCCTGACCTGACGAGCGTCAGGTCCAGAGACCCCGGCAGTCTGCGGCCGGGGTCTCGAAGCTAGCTGCTGGCTTTCTTCGCGTTCCCCGTCATATCCCCGTCGGCCATGACCCGCTCTTCGGTGCTGGCGGTGTCCGGGTCGGAGGGCACCGGGACCATGTCGTCCTCCGCCATCAGCGTGTCAGCCGGGCTGGCGCTGCGCCCGCGCAGGATGACGACGACGGCGCCGCCCGCCGCGGCGAGCACGGCGACGGTCCCGAGCAGCCGGGGCCAGATCGAGCGCTCTGCCGCGGGCGGGGTTGGGTCGACGCGCTGCGCGGTAGTCGCGAGCATCTCGGAAACCTTCGGCCCGACGGTATCCCCGACCGCCTGCCCGGCCTGGCCGATGCGCGGAGCCGCCCAGCCGCGAGCCTGGTAGATGGCCTCCACGATCCGCGGAGTGGCCCAGTCACGGGCATACTGCGCTCGCTCTGACGCGGCTGCGCTCGCGTTCTTGGCCAACACAGTCGCCTGTGCTGCGGCCAGACGAGCCTGCGCTGCTGCTAGCCGGGCACGGTCATTGGCGCTGACCGGGGCCTGGGCTTCGTCTTTGCTTGTTGTGAGAGACACAACATCCTCCCGAATCTATCCCGACACTCACACTTCCCTCCATCAGCAGGCTCAACCATTCGGACACGAATGCGACGTGCCTGCCGAACCGTGCAAGGATGCCAGGCATGGCTCAAACTCTGACTGCGACGCTGCAGACCAATATGGGTCCTGTGGTCGTCAGGCTCCTTCCCGATCACGCCCCGAAGACCGTACGGAATTTTACCGACCTCGCCGAAGGCCGTCGCGAGTGGACCAACCCTTCCACGGGGACGGCCAGCCAGGACAGGCTCTACGACGGGACCATCTTCCACCGGGTGATCGCCGGATTCATGATCCAGGGCGGCGACCCGCTGGGCACCGGCCGGGGTGGCCCCGGATATGAGTTCGGCGACGAGTTCCACCCGGACCTCGCCTTCGACCGGCCGTACCTGTTGGCCATGGCCAACGCCGGGCCCGGCACGAACGGCTCGCAGTTCTTCATCACCACCGTCCCCACTCCCCACCTCAACGGCAGGCACACCATTTTCGGTGAGGTAATCGAGGGCAGCGACGTGGTCGACGCGATCAGCCGGGTGCGGACCGGCCGGGACGACCGTCCGGTCGAGGACGTGGTCCTGGAGTCGGTCCAGATTACGCAGTCGCCCGACTAGGCTGGGGCAGGACATGAGTACTCCCGGCCCGGGGCCCGCCGGTACCGGCGGGCCGGCGGACACGCCCGTTCCGCCCACCTGCTTCAGACATCCGGGCCGGGAGACGTATGTGTCGTGCGTGCGGTGCGGACGGCCCGCATGCCCGGACTGCCTCCGCTCGGCCGCCGTGGGGCAGCAGTGCGTCGAGTGCGTGCGAGCGGGCCACCAGGACACCAGGACGGCCCGCACGGTGTTCGGCGGCCGGGCCGGCTCTCGCGCGGCCGTGGTGACCTGGACGCTCGTCGCCCTCAACATCCTGCTTTACCTGGTCGAATGGGTCCGACCCGGGCTGGCCAACGACATGGAGATGCTCGGCCTCGGCCGGTTCAGCGAGCACGGTCCGCTCGTCGGGGTGGCCACCGGCCAGTGGTACAGGCTGATCACCTCCGCCTTCCTGCCACCGCCCGGCGTGAGTAACCTCGGCCCCCTCGACATCATCTTCAACATGTGGGCGCTGATTGTGGTGGGCCCCCCGCTCGAGCGGACTCTCGGCCCGGTCCGCTATCTCACCGTGTACCTGGTCAGCGCGGTGGGCGGGTCGGTCATCTACTACTACCTCGCGCCGGTCTCCCAGCCGGCACTCGGCGCGTCCGGCGCCATCTTCGGCCTGCTCGGCGCCTGGTTTGTGGTGGCCAGGCGGCTGCGAGTGGACAGCAGGTGGCTGGTCGCCATCGTCGTGCTCAACCTCGGATTCGACCTGCTGCTGCGGTCGCAGATCGCTTGGCAGGCACATGTCGGCGGCCTGCTGGCCGGCGGCCTGCTCGCCGCCGCCTTCGTCTACGCGCCGCGCAGGCAGCGGATCCCGCTGCAGGTCGGAGCGACCATCGTGCTGCTAGTGGTGATGGGCATGGCGGTCGCCATCCGCAGCCACGATATCCACCATCAACTGGGGTTTTAGGCCGCCGACCGCCTGCATCGAAGCTGGTACCGGTTATCCACAAGTTGTGGATGGCCGTGTGGATTAACTTACAGCCGTGTCATTCGCGTCCCGGCACGGTTGGCCGGCTATCGCCACTTGGTGGACAGCCCGACGCCGATGATGATGAAACCGAATCCGATGACCAGGTTCCAGTCGCCAAGGGCTCGCATTCCGGGGACGGTCCCCCCGGTGATGTAGAACACCGCGATCCAGGCCAGGCCGATCAGCAGGCAGGCGAGCATGGTGGGGGCGAGCCACGGCGGGCTGAACTTCGCCTTCGCCGTCCGGGGCGGGGGCGTGTAGACCGACTTCTTGCGGACGCGGGACTTGGGCACGGTCGTCTCCTGAGGGCCGCGCACGCGGCGCTGGCTGAGCCTGCTTCGCGACCAGCGTAGCCGCTCGCCGGGCCGACTACGACCGGGACGTTAGAGCATCGCGCTGCTGTGGTGGAGGGCCTCCCCGCCCGACAGCCGCGGGCCCATCGACGAGCAGGGTGGTTATGGCCTGGAGAGCAGCGGTTAGGAGCACAGGAGGATGATGCTCGCCGGCCTGCTGGTAAGGGCCGGTGTTACCCGGGGCGGCTGAACGTGTCGATGCTCGAGATCTTCCATCGGCCGCCTTGATTGACCGCGTTCACCGCGAACATGGCGCCGGCGTCGGTGGTGTTGTGCGTGGTACCGGAGGTGTCGCGCTGATCGGTGAAGATCAGCAACCGGGCCCGGTTACCGTCCAGGAACTCGACCCCGCTGTTGGTGACAGTCGTGGTCACGACGAGCTTCTCCTTCGGTGCGTCCAGCCGCACGAGCTTGAACAGGGTGTTGTACTGACTCTTAGCTTGCCCGGTCAGCACCGCGGCCGCGGCCTGGCTGGTTTTGGCGGTGTCGGCGTAGTTGTACGAGAAGATCTGGTTCACTGCGCTGGTGACCTGCTGGGTGACCTGGCGGGTGGCCGCAGGTTCGGTCAGCGCGGTGTTCGCGGTATCCACCCCGCTGGTCGCGCTGCTGGCCTCCAGGCCGAACCACACGGCCAGGCCGCCGAGGATGACCGCGAGCGCACCCAGGCACCCGGGCAGCACCAGCGGGTGACGCGTCGCCGTCTGCGCACCCGCCGCCGGCTCGTCCGCGGCCTGCTCGCTTGCGGTCGGCTCGTCGGCGGTCGGCTTGTCCTGGGCCGGCCCTTCCGCGGCCGGCTTGTCCTGCGCCGGCTTGTCCTGGGCGGAGGTGTCTCCGGTGGTCGGCTCGTCCGCCGCTGGCTTGTCCTGGGTAGAGGTGTCTCCGGTGGTCGGCTCGTCCGCCGCTGGTTTGTCCTGGGCCGGCTCGTCGGCGGCGGGTTCGTCGCCGATCAGGGCCTCCCCGGTGGCGGGTTCGTCCCGGGTCTGGGTCTGCTCGGCCGGCGCAGGGCCGGTCATGTCGTCGTGGGCCAGGTCGTCGTGACTCAGGTCGGTCCCCGGAGCTCCGGCGACCGGCAGCGGGCCGCCCGCGGACTCGCCGCCACTCGGGATGCCGCGAGAGCGTGCCGCGCGGGGAATCCGAACGCGCGTGGCCGGCTGAACGGGACGGCGCCGGCGCGGGGGTGGCATGCGTGGATCTCCTTTCCGGGCCTACGGGGCCGTGCTCGGCCCGCTGCCCGGCGCGGTGGTGCCGGTCGGCACCTGACCGAGGGTGCTGAGCTTCCATCCGGACGAGGTTCGCTGCAGCGTGCCCGCCAGCCTGGACTGCTTGGTGGTAGGCGAGCCGGCCTGCGGCTGCACCGTGATCTGCAGCGCGACGATGATGTTGGCCGTCCCTGCCCGCTGGTCCAGCGAGGTCAGCGCGGCCTCGAGAACGGTCGCGCTGGTAACCGTCCTGGCCTTGCGGATCTGCTGCTCGAACTGAGCCCGGCCCGAGGCAATCTCGCTGTGCAGTGTCCCGGTCGAGGACGACTCCCACAGGTTGAGCCCCTGATCAAGGCGGCGGTAGTCCAGCGTGTTGAAGTTCTGCACCGCCTGCTGGCCCTCCCGCAGCACCTGATCCCTGACCTGCGCGCCGGCCACCGAGCCCGAGTGCTCGGCGTGATACCAGGACCAGCCGGTCCAGCCCGCGAATCCGGCGGCGATAACTACGAGCGCGATCGCCACCGCAAGCAACGGGCTTGACCGCAGGAAAGCGCGCGTCGTTACCACCTGTCCCGATGTCCGAACTCAGGGCGTCAGCCCGAGCAGCTGGCTCATATCCGCCGATTCAGACGGTAGCGCGGCTGCGCGAGTGGCTTGACCGCTCAGCCCGGTTGCGGAGCTGGAGCCGGGCCGCGTCGCGGGCGGCACTGCGCCCCCCGACGGTGCGTGCGCCGATCCACGAACGTTAACTCCGCTGCTGGCGGGCAGGGTGCATTTTGCGCCCGTGTTCAGCGGCGGTGACGGCGAGAGATCCAGCCCGTTGCGGTACACGGTGCCGCCGTATCCCGCGGTGCAGGGCAGCGGGTTGAAGAACGTCAGCGCGACCCCAAAGTTGGCTCCGTGAGAGTTGATCACCGTGGAGCCCGCCGCGACCGCGGCCGGCAGCGCGGACAGCATCTCCTCCAGCGCGGGCTGCCGGGTCAGCGTCACGTTCGAGGTGGTGAGCAGGTTGGCGATCACCGCGCTGAGGCTCACGTTGTTGTCCCGCAGCAGCCCGGTAACCTGCAACGCCGCCTGTGGTGTGTTGATGATGAGCCGACGCAGGTCAGAGTCCGAGCTCGCCAGCTGGCTGGCTAGCAGTGCGGCATTGCGGCCGAACGACCGAATCGCCGCCGTGTCGGCGGCCTGGGTGGCCAGCACGGTCTGCCCGTCCCCGATCAGCTTGGTGGTCTGCGGGATGTCCTCGGACGCGGCGTGAGTGAGCGTGCTGCTGTTGTCCAGTAGCACCTGCAAGTTCGGCCCCTGGCCCTGGAACGCGTTACCGAGTTCGGCCACCAGCGTTCGCAGGGACTGCTGCGGTACCGACGTGACCAGGGTATTGATGCTGGTGAGCACACTGGTGATCGGCGGCGGAACCTGGGTGTCCCGCTCCGGGATCACCGATTTGGCGGCCAGGTAGGGTCCCTGGCTGGTCTGCGGCCGCAGGTTGACGTACTCCTCGCCGACCGCGGACAGGTCCGCGACCGTGGCCTGCAGGCCGGACGACGGGATCTTCGGCGCCGAGTTGCTGATGTTGAGGTCCACCACGATGCCGGTCGCGGTCAGGCCCATGGTCCCGACCCGCCCGACGGACACCCCGCGATAGGTGACGTCCGCGTTGGGGAACAGCCCGCCAGCGTTCGGCAATTCCATCTTGACGGTGTAATAGCCGCTCAGTCCGAAGAGGTGCCCCAGGTTGGCGTACCGTACCGCGGTGAACGCGAGGACGGCGACGGCGAGCAGCGCGAACGCGATCAGCTTGATCTTGATGCCGACGGTGAGCATCAGCCTCCCCCTCCCCGCGCGCCGCCGGGCCGGGACGGCGAGGTGGCTGGCGCGGTCGTGGCGCCGACCGCGGGCAGCGGCAGCACCTGCTGAGCCTGCCCCGCGGCGCCCTTCGTGGCGGTCGGCTTGACCGGAGGGATGATCGTGGTCCCGCGGGGCGCGGTGATCGACAGGTAGGTGTTGAGGTAGTCGCCCTTGATGTCCTTGAGCACCTGATCGGTGAACGGGTAGGTGAGCAGCACCTGCAGCGACTGGGGCAGCGCCTGCCCGGCGTCCGCCAGCTCCCGCAGGATCGGCGCCAGCGCCCGCAGGCTGGCCGCCGTATCCGCCTTGCTCTTGTTGATGGTGTCCACCGCGACGCCGGACAGGGTGTGCAGCGAGTTCAGCAGGGTCACCAGCTGGGCGCGCTGATCCCGTAGCACCCGCAGCCCGGGGGTCAGGTTGTCCAGCACGTTGCCGATCTGGCGGTCACGGAGCCGCAGGGTGTGCGACAGCTGATTCAGTCCGTCCAGTGCCGCGGTGATGTCGTGCCGATGTGCGTTCAGGTTGGTCGCCAAGTCGTTGATCTGCGACAGCAGGGAGCGGATCTGCGGCTCGTTGCCGCTGAGCGCGCTATTGAGCTGGGCGGAGATCGTGTGCAGCTGAGCGAGGCCGCCGCCGTTCAGCAGCAGCGACAGCGCGCCGAGCACCTCCTCGACCGTGGCGTTGCCGGTGGTCCGCGACAGCGGGATGACCGCGCCGTTGGTCAGCTGCCCCTCAGCGATCCCGCCGGGCGGCGAGCTGAGAGCGACGAACCACTCGCCGAGCAGGCTGGACTGCTGGAGTTCGGCGTCGGCGTTGGCCGGCAGGCGCACGTCGCCGTTGACGACCATGGTGACGTCCGCGGTCCAGCTGTGCGGCGGCAGGTAGATGCGGGAAACCCGGCCGACGGCCACGTCGTTGACCCGCACCGCGGACTGCGGTACCAGGTCGACCACGTTGGCGAACTGCGCGGTCACCGTGTACGGGTGGCTGCCCAGACTGGCCCCGCCCGGCAGCGGCAGGCTGTAGATCCCGTTGAATCCTCCGCTGCTGCAGCCGGCCACTCCCAAAGCCAGGGCGGCGGCCACGGCGGCGGTCCGGATGGCTGCCGGTTTCCTCATCCCGCCGTCACCGTCCTTTCCTCGGAACGGCGCTGCCCGACCCGTACACGGGACCGACGGCCGGCAGCGGCAGCGGGGGCAGTGCGGCCTGCTGCTGCGCGGTCACCGGGACAAGCGCGGCGCCGGCCGCCGACTGCTCCTGGCGGCAGAGCGAGCCGAGCGGCGACGCGACGCTGCCGTCGGCGGACCTCGCTGCCGCGCAGAACGGGTTGGCCGCCTGCGAGCCGGCGGCCGGGGCCGAGCCGGGAGCGGAAGCCGACGGGGTGCTGGCCGCCGGGGCGCTGCTGGCCGCCGCCTGCTGACTCACTTCCAGCTCGCGCAGGTCGCCGCGGCCGTCGAGGGAACGGTGCACAGGATCGTACGCATTGAGCACGTTGTCTACGGCGAGCGGCGCGACATCGACCGTCTGGGCCAGCGAGGCCCGCTCATCGACGAGGATCTTGGTGAGGCCGGCGAGCTTGCTCACGTTCGACTTGATCAGGGTGCGGTTACCCGCGATGAAGGTCTGCACCTGGCCTAGCGCGGTGGCCAGTTCGTGCAGCGCCCCGGCCAGGTCCTGCCGGTCGCTGGCCAGGAAGCCGGACACCTGAGCGAGCTGCTGCTGGGCCAGGCGCACCTGGCTGTCATCGGTCTTCAGCATGGTGGTGAACTGCTGCAGGTTGTTGATCGTGGCGAAGAAGTCGCCCCGGGAGCCGGACAGGGTCCGCGTCGCCTGGCCCAGCTCACGGATCATGGTGTTGAAGTCCTTGCCGTTGCTGCCCGCGAGGTTGGCCGCGCCCGTGTTGATCGCGTTGGAAAGCGCTCCATGCGCGTTAGCCCCGTTCGGCCCGAGGTCGGTGGCCAGCTTGGTCAGGCTGGCGTAGAGCTGGTCGACCTCCAACGGGGTCGCGGTGCGGCTGGCCGGTATCACCGCGCCGCTGGCGAGCTGCGGGCCCGAGGTCCACGGCGGGGTGAGCTGGATGAACCGGTCGGAAACCACGCTGGCCGCGACCACCACGGCACCGGCGCTGGCCGGGACCGGTACGCCGTCGTTGATCGTCATGGTGACCTTGACCAGCCGGCCCTGGGGCTGTACCGAGTCGATCGTGCCGACCGACACGCCCAGGATCCGGACCGTGGAACCCGGGTATACACCGATGGTTTCGGTGAAGTACGCGGTGACCTGCTTACCGGAACCGCCCGACGTGAGCACGAGCCCAGCCGAGACCAGCGCGATGACGGCGGCCACCGCGGCGATCGCGATGATCCTGGACCGCCTGGTCGCGGGGGTCAGCCGGTCACGGAGATGTCCCAGCATCAGCCGCCCCCGCTCGGTTTCGGCGGAATGCAACCCGTCGCCGGTACCACGGCCGGCGGTGAGTACGACTTCGGTATCAGGCCGCAGATGTAGGTATCGAACCAGCGTCCGTTGCCCAGCGTGTTACCGAGCAGCGTGTAATAGGGTCCGGCCAGCGAGAGCGCCTTCCGCAGGTTCGCCTGGTTGCGCTCCAGCACGGTCGTGACCTGGTTCAGCGAACGCAGCGCGGGAGTGAGCTGGGCCTGGTTGTCGCTGACCAGCCCGGACAGCTGAGTGGCCAGCGCCTCGGTCCCGGTCAGCATCGCGTGGATCGCCTGCTGGCGCTGCCTGAGCTCGGCCAGCAGCAGGTTGCCGTCGCCGAGCAGGGCGCGGAATTCGCTGTCCTGCGACGACAAGGTGTGGGTGATCTGGCGGGTGCCGGCGAACAGCCGGGCGAGCTGGACGTCCTTTGACGCGATCGTGGCCGACAGCGCGGAGAGCCCGGTCAGCGCCCGGTGCACGTACGGCGGCGTGTTGCGGAACGCGCCGGAGAGCGCTTGCAGGCTCTGCGCGAGCTGCTTCGTGTTGACCTGCCCGATCGTCGACCCGAGCTTCTGGAACGCCGCGGTCACGTCGAGCGGCGAGGCCGTCCGGGTAGCCGGGATCGTGGCCGCGGGGTTCTGCGTGCCGGTGCCGAGCGGGTCCAGTGCCAGGTACTTGTCGCCGAGCACGGTCTTGATCTGGATGCTGACCGTGCTCGCGTTCCCGACCCACACCCCCTTGACCCGGAACGAGACCTTGACCCGGTTTCCGTCCAGCGCGACCCCGGTGACCTTCCCTACCGTGACCCCCGCCACCCGGACCTCGTTGCCGGGGTTGAGCCCGGCGTCCTCGGTGAACAGAGCGGTGTAGGTGGTGCCGCCGCCGATGATGGGCAGATTGTCGGCGTTGAACGCGAGCAGCGCGATCACTACCAGGATGGCCAGGCCCGCCAGGCCGACGGCGATCGGGTTGCGCTCAGACAGCGACTTCATCCCTTGCACCTGCCCGCCGTGATCCCCACTCCGGTCGGGGGCGGAGCGCCGAAGGCGCTCTTGGCTCCGGCCACCGTGGCGTCGCACAGGTAGAAGTTGAGCCACGACCCGTAGGAAGCCAGCCGGCCGATCTCGGTCATCTTGACCGGCAGGTTGCGCAGGAACGTGGTGACCGTGGGCGTCGCCGCGACCAGGTTGCCGGACAGCCGGCCGAGCTGGGCGATGTCCTCCTTCAGCGGGGCCCGGCCGACCTGCAGCAGCCCGGCCGTGGCACTGGTCAGCTGCCCGATGGCGCTGATCGCGCTGCCGATCGGCTGCCGGTCGGCAGCGAGCCCGGTGACCAGCTGCTGCAGCGTGGTGACCAGGGCGGACAGCTCGCTGCCGCGGGAGTTGACGGTCTTCAGCACCGCGTTCAGGTTGCCGATGACCTCATCGATCACCTTGTCCTTGGCCGCCAGCGTGGTGGTGAGCGATCCGATGTGAGCGACCAGGCTGCCCACCGTCGAGCCCTCGCCCTGCAGGATCCGGACGATCTCACCGGACAGCTGGTTGACCTCGTTCGGGGCCAGCGCCCGGAAGAGCGGCTGGAAGCCGTTGAACAGGTCGGTGAGGTTGAGGGCGGGCGTGGTCTGGGCCACCGGGATGGTCGCCCCCGGCCTGAGCGTCTGGTCCACCGGGCCCGCGCCCTGCTCAAGGTTGATGTAGCGCTGGCCGACCAGGTTGAGGTACTTGATCGTCGCGGTCACCGCGACCGGCAGCGGGCGGCCGGACTCCACCGAGAAGCTGACCAGGGCGAGGTTGCGGTCCACCACGCGGATCTGGTTCACCTGGCCGATCCGGACCCCGGCGATGTCCACGTCTGAGCCGACGGTCAGGCCGGTGACGTCGGTGAACAGGGCGTTGTAGCCGACGGTGCCGTTTGGCCCGGTGGAGGCGATGGACAGGGCCAGGATGGCCGTGGCCAGCGCGGTCACCACGACGAAGATGATCGACTTGGTCAGCGGCCCGGCCAGGCTGGCCCGCTTGACGTGTGGCTCCGTCGCAGTGCTCACCGCAGCTGCACCTGCCTCCCGCGGTACAGCGGGCCGACCAGCATGCTGCTCCAGCCGGGAAGTGAGCCGGGCGGCACGCGGAGCGCGGGCGCCGATATCTCGTTGACGAACTCGTTCTCCTGCGGCGAGTTAGCCAGGCTGAGGCCGCCGGGGAGGGAGGTATTCAGCGCGGTCGTGCTGCTCGTGGCCGCCGGGACGCCGCCGGCCGCCGAGGTCTTGGCGCTGGCTGAGCGGGCCGTGGCCGGGCTGGCCCCGTCGTTCAGCGAGATACCGGGGAACGGGATCGGGTAGCAGTGCGGCCCGGTGTTGTCGCCGTAGACCGGCGTGTCCTTGCCCGGCACGTAGTTTCCGAGCGGCGCGGTCGCGGTCCCCAGCGGCTCCAGGACGTTCACGTGGACGTGCAGGCCGGGCTGGCTGCTGCCCGCGCCGAGCACCCGGTTGATGTTCGGCTCGAACTTGACCAGGTCACGGAGCACGCACGGGAACTCCGGCGCGTACCGCGCGAGAATCTTCAGCGTGGCCAGGCCATTGGCCGACAGACCGATGATGTTGCTCTTGTTCTGCTGCAGGAACGTGGTGAGGTCCCGGTCGGACTGGGTGAGCGTGCCGAGCAGCGAGCTGAGGTTGGCTTCCTGCTGCACGAGCGTCTGGTTCACGACGGTGAAGTCGTTGAGCGCCTGCACTATGTCCGGGGCCGCCTGGTTGTAGGTCCTGGTCACCTGGACGAGTTCGCGGATGTCGTTGTCCAGGGCCGGCAGGTTGGGGACGAACCGGTGCAGGTAGGCATTGAGCTGCACCAGCGACCGGCCCAGCTTGGTGCCCCGGCCCTGCAGCGCCTGCGAGATCGCGGTGAGGGTGACGGACAGGTTCTGCGGCTGGACGGCGGTGAGCTCGGGCAGCAGGTTGTTCAGGACGGTCTGGACCTCGATCGCGTCCCTGGATCTGTCCTGCTGGATGACGCTGCCGTTGGTTAGCCGGGCCGTCACCGCGGTCGGCGGCAGGATCAGGTCCACGGACCGCTCGCCGAACAGCGTGGTGGGCACCATCACGGCGGTTACGTTGGCGGGCAGCTGGCTGACCATGTCGGGCTGGATGGCGAGCGTCAGCACCGCGCCGCCGCCGTCTGCGCTGATCGACCGCACCTCGCCGACCTGAACGCCGCGGACGAGCACCTGCCCGCCCGGGTGCATTTCGTTACCCACGCTGCCGGTGTGCAGGGTCACCGTGGCCACCGGCGTGAACTGCTTGTTGTACAGCGCTAGCGAGAGCCAGATCAGCAGGCCGATCACGGCGAGGAAGGCCACGCCGACCAGCCGGAGCCTGGCTTTGCTCATCCGGCCACCCGGACCGTCGTCGTCGCGCCCCAGATGGCCAGGCTCATGAAGAAGTCGACGACGTTGATCACCACGATCGAGGCCCGTACCGCACGGCCGACCGCGACCCCGACCCCGGCCGGACCACCGCTGGCCCGGTAGCCGTAGAAGCAGTGGATCAGGATCACCATCGTGCTGAAGATCAGCACCTTCACGAACGACCAGAGCACATCCACCGGGGACAGGAACAGCCCGAAGTAATGGCCATAGGTGCCCGGCGACTGCCCGTTGAAGTAGACCGTGACCACTTCGGAGGCGAAGTAGGAGGTCACCAGGCCGATCGCGTATAGCGGGATGATCGCGACCACGCCGGCGATGATCCGGGTGGTCACCAGGTAGGGGAGGCTGGGGATGCCCATGCTCTCCAGCGCATCGACCTCCTCGTTGATGCGCATGGAACCGAGCTGGGCGGTGAACCCGGCACCGACCGTGGCGGACAGCGCCAGGCCGGCTACGAGCGGCGCGATCTCCCTGGTGTTGAAGTACGCGGAGACGAAGCCGGTGAACGCGGCCGCGCCGATCTGGTTCAGCGCCGCGTAACCCTGCAGCCCGACGACCGTGCCGGTGAACAGGGTCATGCCGATCATCACGCCCACCGTGCCGCCGATCAGCCCCAGGGCCCCGCTGCCGAATCCCACCTCGGCGAGCAGCCTGAGCACTTCCCTGAGGTAGCGGCGGAGAGCCCTCGGGATCCACAGCAGCGCGCGCAGGTAGAACAGCAGCTGATCGCCGAGCATGTCGAGCCAGGACAGCGAGCGGTCCGCGACCGAGGCCAGCCGGGCCGGCCTGCGGCCCGGGCCAATGACCGGCTGCGAGCGCTGCCTGGTCACCACGCCCATCAGCCGACTCCCTTCGGCGGAACGATCTGCAGGTAGATCGTGGTCAGTACGAGGTTGACGAAGAACAGCAGCAGGAAGGTGAAGACCACCGACTGGTTCACCGCGTCACCGACGCCCTTCGGCCCCGGCTTCGGGTTCAGCCCCCGGTGCGCGGCGATCACCCCGGCGATGAAGCCGAAGATCAGCGCCTTGATCTCACCGATGTAGAGGTCGGGAAGTTGGGCCAGGGCGGAGAAGCTGGATAGGTAGGCGCCGGGGGTGCCGTGCTGCAGGAACACGTTGAAGAAGTAGCCGCCGAGCACGCCGACCACCGACACCAGGCCGTTGAGCATCAGCGCGACGAACATGGCCGCTAGCACCCGGGGCACGATCAGCCGCTGCACCGGCGAGACGCCCATCACCCGCATCGCGTCCATCTCCTCGCGGATGGTGCGGGCGCCGATGTCCGCGCAGATCGCCGATCCGCCCGCACCCGCGATCAGCAGCGCCACGATGAGCGGGCTGGCCTGCTGGACGACCGCGAGCACGCTGGCCGCGCCGGTGAACGACTCCGCGCCAAGCTGCTGGGTCAGCGAGCCGAGCTGCAGGGCAATCACCGCGCCGAAGGGGATCGACACCAGAGCCGACGGCAGGATCGTCACGCTGGCGATGAACCAGAACTGCTCGATGAACTCGCGCATCTGGAACGGCCGCTTGAACGTCAGCCTGATCACGCTGGCGGCCAGCGCGAACAGGTCGCCGATCTGGCGCAGCGCGCCGAGCCTGGGGACCGGCCGGCCCGGTTCCTTCTCTTTCGGCCGCTGGACGTCCAGGCCCGGGACCACGGGCTCCTGGGCCGTCACGTATGGCCGCCCTGGTCCGATTCGGGTGGCGGCCCGGCGGGCGCGGGGGGCGGCCTGGTGGGCGCGGGCGGCGAAGCTGGCGCGGGGGGTGGCGCGGCTGGCGCCCACGGCGGCGCGGAGGCGTGCCGGTAGCGCTCCAGGTCGGCTGTGCTCAGGCTGGCCAGGATGGCCTGCTGGGCCGGGCGGGGCAGGGTGTGCAGGATGCTGATGACCCGGGACTTCCTGCGCTCCACGGCCATGCGCGGCGGCAGCCCCGGTGTCGGCTCGAGCTGTGGCACCACCACGCGCAGGTCGGAGCCCGCGCCGCCGTCGTGATGGCCGGCGTCCGCGTGCGCCTGCTCCATCGCCATCGTGGCTTCGTCCTTCTCCTCGGACATGCCGATCGGCCCGAACCTGCGGCCGTCCAGGAACTGCGCGACGGCCGGAACCTCGCTGGTCAGCAGCACCTCGCGCGGGCCGAACATGACCAGGTCGCCGCGGAACAGCATGCCCATGTTGTCCGGCACCGTACGGGCCACCTGGATGTTGTGGGTGACGATGAGGATGGTGGCGTCGATCTGCGCGTTCAGGTCGATCAGCAGCTGCGACAGGTAAGCGGTGCGCACCGGGTCCAGGCCGGAGTCCGGCTCGTCGCAGAGGATGATCTGCGGGTCGAGCACCAGCGCGCGGGCCAGCCCGGCCCGCTTGCGCATCCCGCCCGAGATCTCGCCGGGAACCTTGCGCTCCTCCCCGGACAGGCCCACCATCTCCATCTTGTCCCCGACGATCTGGCGGATCTCGGCCTCGGTCTTCTTGGTGTGCTCGCGCAGCGGGAAGGCGATGTTGTCGAACAGGTTCAGCGAGCCGAACAGCGCGCCGTCCTGGAACATCACGCCGAACCGCCTGCGTACCTGGTAAAGCTGACGCTCGGAGCAGTGCACGGTGTCGATGCCCTCGACAAGCACCCGGCCGCGCTCGGGACGCAGCAGCCCGATGAGCGACTTGAGGAACACGGTCTTGCCGGTGCCGGACGGGCCGAGCATCACCGACACCTCGCCGGGGGGCAAGGTCAGCGTGACATCGCGCCACACTGCGCGGCGGCCGAAAGACTTGGTCAGTCCCTCGACGACCACCTCGATCCCCATCTCACCTCCCGGCGTCGCTCAACGCAGTCCGCGCATCGCCCGGATAGAGATGGCAACCGCCTTCTCACGTCAGAGCCCGCGTTCGCCGCAGCGTGTGCTCGGCCAAGCGGGTGGAGCCACGATAGCCGAACGGACGAAAAACTACCGGTACGTCCTGGCATCCCGCACATCATCGGCGGCTTCGCTATAAAATCCCAGGTCAGCTTCGGATTTCCTGATGGTTACTGGCCGGTATGCTAACCGCGGGTGACATAGCCGTCAAGCAGACCGTTCGGCATGCGCACATCTCTCGTCCTCGTCAGACCGGTGACACACCGCCGGCCTCATTGTGTCGTTGCGTGACCAGACCCGGAACCGGCACCCCGTTGGCCTCAGCGATCTCGTTAGTACCGTGGGTCTGCCGGGTTGCGGGCCGGGCCAGGGCCCCCCGCGGCTGCCACTGGACGGGCGAGATGACCGGGAGCGCCCGGCACACAGGTCGGAGCTGTGACCATTTGGCGGCCGAAACGTGATGGCCGGCGGCCGGGCATCATGGCCGAGCCGGGTTTGATGCGTGGCGCCATGCCAGCGGTCGCGGGCGACCACTCACGGCCCGGCTGACTCCGGACTAACGTGACCGCGCGACCGGACGCGGCGATCAGCCCGGCCCGGCAGCCGGCCTGTTCGTGCCCAGCTGACAAGAACGCCGACGGCAGATTGTCATCTGCTGATAAAAGTCTGGCTACGGGCCCAGCAGCTGTGCTGCCAGCGGATTTGACCGCGCTGGGATGGCAGCTGAATCTTGACACCCGGGTATAAGAGCGCTCTAATTTTACTTGCCAGTAACCCGAGGGCGAAAACATACACGGTAAGGGTAGGCATATGGCTGTATACCCGGCTTCATATGACATGCCCTGGAGCCACTGAGCCCTAAGTTGATCTTGGTGCAAGGGGCTGAGCCGTATCGCTGCGGCCAGCGCGGATACGCTGCGTCCTGCGCCGGGACCAAACCGTTCGTCAAGGACGAGAAATGCAGGTCAGAGGCCTGACCCACGATAGGGCCGGAATGGCCCTTCACGGATGCCCGCTCGCAGGCCTTTTCGACGCGGATCGATGGACGAGAGACATAAGGAGAAATGTCGATGAATTGGTCCAGATGGCGGAGCCACAAGCGGTTCCTGGTAGGGACCGCGACGTCCGCCGCCGCGGTGGCGCTGATCGCTGTCGGAGTTCCGGCGATGGCGCTGTCCGCGCACCCGGCCTCGGGTGCGGGAACTACCGCAGGGGGGGCGGGCTACCCGCCGCCGGGCGGCATCTACAAGCCGTTCACCAACTGCCCGATACTCAACCCCCTCATGCAAGAGGCCGTATCCGGCACCGCGGTCATATGCACCGCCGGCCTCGTCGCCGGCGGGTCGGTCACGCTCGGTAACATCACCACGGCGGTCACAGAGCCGGTGAACGTGCAGTTCGGCGGCGTACAGACGCCGAACGCCTCGCTCGGCGGCGACTGGACCGGCGGGATCGGCGGGTTCGCCGGCGGGATCCTGCCGCCGCCCGGGGGCGTGGGTGCAATGCTGAAAACCAAGCCGGACCTGATCCCGGAGAGCCTCACCACCGCGCTGGGCTGCGCCACCGCCACGGACCCGGTCGTCCTGAGTCTCTGTGCGAAGGCCAACGCCAACCCCAAGAACAACCAGGTCTTCGCGCTGGCGCAGAACGTGGGACAACTCACGAACTTCGGCCTGACCACGTGGACCCAGCGGATCGCGTTCAAGCTGATCAACCCGCTGCTCGGCCCCAACTGCTCCATCGGGAACGCCAATCAGCCGATCGTGGTCAACCCGAATATCACCCTGGCCCCCGGCGGCCAGCTGCTGGTGCTGAACGACCCGCACCCGCGCAAGCACCCGAACACCGCCGTGCTCAAGATCACGGCGGCCATCGCTTCCGACACCACCTTCACCGCGCCCGGCGTCACCGGCTGCGGCCCGGGCGGGGCGAAGAACATCTCGGTCGATGCGGCACTCGACGCCGGCACCGGCCTGCCCTCGGCGTCCGGGGTGAACAGCCTCACGCTCAACGGCAGCTTCCAGATCGCGGACTGCTTCGCCTCGAAGAACCAGGCAAAGACCCTGCTGTCCGCGTTCATCGACAGCAGCACGACCGCTGGCACCCGGCTGCACGCCCGGCACATCTCCCGCGGCCAGCTGCACGGTGTGCTCCGGCAACTCGGCATGAAGTAGCCGGTAACCGCAGCACGTAATCGCACAGCAGTAGTCGAGGGAGCACCGCCCCGCCGGTGCTCCCTCGATCATGTTTGGCGCCTGGCTCGCGCCGTGTGATCAATTTCCACTCGCCCTGAGCACGCTTGGCACGCGGGCGAATCCGCGCGAGCAGGTCGGCGACTGCCCGCACCGGGCCGATGGGAGATGACGGCCGTGATCTACTCGTTCGCCGTGGTGATTCACGGAGTAGACCTCCGCAGCCCAGACACCCTGGACCACTCCGACGCGGCATCTCCCCATCCGCCTGAACCGTGCCCGGGCGGGCACGCTGAGGCCGTTGCTTAGCGGATAGGCTTGCGCACGGTGGCCGGGCACCCGGAGGGGAAGGCGCCCGACGAGACCCAGCTCACGCACAGGCTGCCCTGGGTCAGCTGGACGAAGTTCCCGGGGCCCGACACGCTTGCGTTGAATATCGGGTCGAGATTTTCCCCCACGCCGCACCCGGTGAACGGCGGGACCGTGATCGTCCCGTTCAGTACCCCGCCGGTCTGCAGCTCGTACGGCGGCTTGCCGGTGAGTACGAGCGGGAAGGGCCTGACCGTGTGACAGTCGCTGCCCACATCGAGCGGGGTCCCGTTGACCAGGACATTCTCGACCTGTATCGAAGCAAGCGACTGTACCCTGCTAAATTTCAGTACCTCCACGCCATTCCGCTCCCCACCCACAGTGGCGACATTCAGGGTTCCCGTCTGGGTGACCTGCAGGGTTGCCGTGGTCGGCACGAAACCGAAGCTCAGGAATGTGGCATGGACCGGGGGAAGGCCTTCGACGGGCTTGCACTGGGGCGTCGTTCCGGGACAGGGTTTGTAGTAGAGCTTGCCGGTCGAATCAGTCTGGAAGTACAGATGGTGTGAAGGATTGCTTATCGTGCGTTTGCCTTCCTGGATGTTCCCGAATCCGGGACCCACCAGCGCGGCCGCGCCGAGCTTCTGGACATTGGAGAAGCCCTTGATGAAAGCGCATGACCCTACCGGCGGCAGGGGAGGCGAGGTGGTGACGTTCGCACCTTTCTGGGGAAACGACGGGAGCTTGAAGTGCTTGTTGAACGGGAATCCGTTCTTGACCGGGAAGGGCGGACAAAAAGCTGGTGTCACGAATTGCGACGGGCTGACCGTATAGGTGGCACTGAGTGCCAGCGCGTCGCCTGCATTGAACAGGCCTGAGCAGCCGCTGACGTTCCACAGGTGCGCGGTCCCGCCACTGGGGCTAACGCTCAAGGTATCCACAGCGGTGAACTGGTCGATGGCGTTCGTGGCCTCGACCGTGCCGGGAGACGTGGAACTGGGGCCGGCCACTGTCGCGGTGCATCCGGAGCCGCTGATGCCGGCCATGATGCCACTGATCGTCAATGTGGTATTGGTCGTGGTCGCGTCCCAGGACTGGGCGTTCACCAGCCAGGGATGGCTGGCCGACGCCGACGTCGCGACCGTGAAGGTACGGCCTCCCGGGCCGGTGCAGGTCAGCATGGTGACCGATGAGAGCGATCCGATTCCCGCCGGGCGCAGTTGCTGACCGAACTTGACCGTGCCGGACACGGACGAGGACGTACAGGTGATCGTCGTGCCCGTCGTGGCGTCCTTGAGTGTGACCCGCTTACCTTTTCCCGAGATGTTCCCGCCCGGCGCCGCTTGCCAGGAGCCGTTGAGGAAATGCCCGGCCGCGGTACCTGGCGCTGCGGCAGCACCGCCGGTCGCCGCCACCACCGGCACTGTGGCCAGTGTGCTCGTCTGGCCCGGGTTGAGCGTGCAGTCCAGGCGCATGGTCGCCGGCATGGTGGCGGGGGCGCCGCTGGCAGTGCGCGGCGTGACCAGCAGGGACAGGCCCGCGGCGGTGAAGGTGGCGTTCCCCGCGGCTGCCTCAGTGACCGGCTGGACCGCGCCGGCCACATGAAGCGACAGGTCGCCGCGGGAGGGCAGGGTCGCGGACACGGGCTTCAGGAGCCACGGGTCAGCCACGGACATGCCGTTCTCGGTGACCTCGCTGCGCAGCTGCGCGGTGACGCTCACCGTCGACGCGTTCACTTTGGCCAGCTGCTTGCCATAGGCGTGCGGGAGCGTCACGGTGACGGCGGGGGCGCCTGGCCGGATGGCCTGGCCGGCGGTCGCGGTGCCGGGGATGCTGACCGCCAGTTGCGCGGGTATCTGCGGGGGCCCCGACGGGGACCGGCAGGTAAATTCCAGGCTCGGCCTGGTCAGCTGGCGTCCTGCCGCGGGCGCGGCGCCGGACAGCACGACGCCGGTCCCGGCCAGGATGACCGCCATGGCAGTCATCCTGGCGGCGGGCCGGCGCGACAGCCAGATCACGATGCTGACATCCTCATCCCGTCGTGTCGCGGTGGGTCGTCCGCGATCACACCTGAACGCTGCTGCGGGTCACTGGACCGGCTTTCCCTTGCCGAGCGTAAGAGTGATGGTATTACCAGGCCCGGGCAGCGTCAGGTTGATCAGCAGGGTATCGAGCAGGCAGTGATGGAACCGCGGCATCGTATAGGTGCCCGCGAGGTTGCCGCCCTTGATGATGTTCCAGCCAGGCTGGCTCGACACCTGGATCGTGGCCGGGGTGACGGTCTCGCACGAGTTGCCTATCAACTGAGGGATGCCGCCCACGGTCAGGCTGACGATCCTGATCGTGATCTTCGACGTGGTGGCGACTGCGCCGGTGCTGGAGTTTATCGTGCCGGTGGTCGGGCCGTCGTTGATGAACTGGGTGGTCGCCGTGACCGGAATCGCGTTCAGCTCCTTGAACGAGCCGGTGGCGTTGGGCAGGGACAGTTTCGCGGTGACCGTGTACGTGGTCAGGTCGGCGGTGGCGGTGAGCTTGCCGGGGCCGAGCGGCACGTCGGCGTTGGGGGCGGCCAGATGGGTGGTGCCCGTCACCGGGTACCGGAGGGTGACGGTCGTGTCGGCCGACGCCGACCCGGTGCTCGCGACCACCCCAGCCACCGCCAGCAGCACGGCCGCCGAACCGGTTACCGCGCGGCGTGTTCCCGACCTCAATACCGATTTGATCACGTGTTATCTCCTCACTGTCGGCGAATCTGTCATCGGCGCCTGAACGGATCAGGGGACTAGCGGGTGTCACGGTTCAAGGGCTGGTGATGGTCAGCCCGGGAGTGATCGTGACGTTGCCCTTCAGGGTCGCGGGGTCGCCGTTATGGGCGAGGCCGAGGCAGCCTGCGCCGACGTTCCAGATGTGCAGGTTGCCGCCGCTGGCTTTCAGGATGTGCGTGCTGTTGGTGTACGTGCCGTTGACCGTGCCGGGAGTCGTGGACTTGGTGCCGGCCACGGTCGCGGTGCACCCGGAGCCGCTGAGGCTGCCGGTGATGCCGGTGAGCTTCCCGTGTGTCACGCCCTGGCTGTAGGTGAGGGCGTCCAGCGTCCACGGGTGGGCCTTCGATGCCGACGCTGTCACGGTGAGGGCCACGCTACCTGGGCCCTTGCAGTTGGTGAACGTGACCGATGTGACCTTCCCGAGGGGGTTGGTCAGGCCGCTGCCCGACTTCGCGGTGCCGGCGGTGGTCATGGCCTGGCAGGTCACCACCGTGCCGGTGGCCGTGTCCTTCAGCGCGGGCTTGCTGGCCTTCCCGGTGATGGATCCGCCCGGCTTCACCGTCCAGGTCGTGGCAATGCTCGCCCCCGACGACGCGGCCCCGAGGCTCACGGTGAGGGCAACGGCTGCCGTGGCCACCAGCCCGGTCCCTATGAGTTTCCTCATGTGGATCAGATCCTCCGGTGCGTGATACCCGGCCGCCCCGGGCTGGCGAGCCCGGGGCGGCCGGCTAGCTGCGCGTCATCGACGCTGCCAGTTCGGGCGAGTCGTGACGTCAGGGGCTGGTGATGGTCTGCCCCGGCGTGATCTTGTAACTGCCCGAGAACGTCGAGGCGTCGCCGCTGTTGATCAGGCCGAGGCAGCCGGCGCTGACGTTCCAGACGTGCAGGTTGCCGCCGCTGACCTTCAGGATGTCCGTGCTGTTGGTGTAGGTGCCGGTGGTCTTGCCCTTACTCGTAGCGGTGGTGCCCGCCACGGTGGCAGTGCATCCGCTGCCGCTAATGCTGGCCGTGATCCCGGTGATGCTGCCATGGGTCACGCCGCCGCTGAAGCTGCTGGCGTTCAGCTTCCACGGGTGTGCCGTAGACGCCGACGTGGTCGCGGTGAAATGCAGCCCGCCCGGGCCGGTGCAGTTGGTGAACGTGACCGACGTGATGTTGCCGATGCCGGTGCCGGACAGCCCGCTGCCCTTCTTCAGGGTCGCCTTGGTTGCCGACGACGCGCACGTCAGGACCGTTCCGGTCTTCGTGTCTTTCAGCGTCGTCTTGCCGGCGCTGCCGGCGACGGCCCCGCCCGGCTTGACGGTCCAGGTCGTGGCGGTCACCGCCATGGCCGTGGTCGCACCGATGCCGATGGCCAGCGCGGCCACGCCGCCGCTGAGCAGAACCTTGGTGAGATGCTTACGCATGTGATCGTTCCTCCTGATCCATGTTCACAAAATCGTGAGAGCTCGTAGGGATCTGCGAGCATCACTCCCTCCCGGGTCGCTGATCGCCTAGCCGGTCAGCCCCACCCACACTCGTCCGTCGTGCCCGGCTCGCGAGCACAGAAACGTGTCCACCCTAGAGCAGCGGCCAGCACGTCCCTCCTTCCCGGATAACTCGCCGCCCCGGGCTGGCGGGCCCGGGGCGGCCGGTTGGTCACGCGTCATCGACGCTGCCGGTTCGGGCGAGTCGTGACGTCAGGGGCTGGTGATGGTCTGCGCGGGGGAAATCGTGTAACTGCCGGTGAACGTCGAGGCGTCACCGCTGTTGATCAGGCCGAGGCAGCCGCTGCTGACGTTCCAGACGTGCAGGTTGCCGCCGCTGACCTTCAGGATGTGCGTGCTGTTGGTGTAGGTGCCGGTGGTCTTGCCCTTACTCGTAGCGGTGATGCCGGCCACGGTGGCGGTGCATCCGCTGCCGCTAATGCTGGCCGTGATCCCGGTGATGCTTCCGTGGGTCACGCCGCCGCTGAAGCTGCTGGCGTTCAGCTTCCACGGGTGTGCCGTAGACGCCGACGTGGTCGCGGTGAAATGCAGCCCGCCCGGCCCGGTGCAGTTGGTGAACGTGACCGACGTGATCTTGCCGATCGGGTTGGTCTGGCCGCTGCCCTTCTTCAGGTTGGCCGCGGTCGCCGACGACGCGCAGGTGAGGACCGTGCCAGTGGTCTTGTCCGTCAGCTTCGTCTGTCCGGCGCTGCCGGTTACGGCGCCGCCCGGCGTGATGGTCCAGGTCGTGGCGGTCACAGCCATGGCCGTGGTCGCACCGATGCCGATCGCCAGCGCGGCCACGCCGCCGCTGAGCAGAACCTTGGTGAGATGCTTGCGCATGTGATCGATTCCTCCTGATCGATGGCCACAGAATCATGAGAACTCGTGTAGACCTGCGAGCATCACTCCCTCTCCACCCCGGCGGCGGTCGTTCCGCCGAAGCCGGCGACGATCCGCGTCGGGCTCAGCGTGGGCGTCGCAGAGGGACTCGGCGTCGCCGTTGCCGATGAGGCCAGGCCAGCCGTGTCGCTTGCGTCCCCTCCTGTCCGGAGGTGGCGCGCGTGCACCGCAGGCACTCGGGCTCCCGGAGGTCGGCATGTCAGAAAGCAGGTGACATGTCCCGGGCCGTCCGGTTCTGCCTACTCGCGAGTACGTTACTGGGTTGTAACTAAGCGCGCAAGGGGATGCCCAAAGGATCTGGGCACGGCCTCTGGGCTGGCCGGAGTCATATCCGGGTTGGCAAACCCGGTGGTCCCACCGGTCCCGGTGTATCGCTTCTAGCAGGCTCAAAACGCCAGTCGCCGGGACAACGCCAGTCGCCGGGACAGGGCCACGGGCGAGAAAAAGCCCGGGGTCCGGCAAGCCGCCGGGGCCTGCCTGCCGGACCGTCAGCGTTCAGATGCCGGTGATGCGCCTCAGGGGCTGGTGATCTTCTGGACGGGGCTTACCTTGTAGCTGCCGGTGACCGTCCCGGCGTCGCCGTTACTGATCGCGCCGCCGCAGCCGCTGACGTTGTAGACGTGCAGGTTGCCCTTGGGGAGGATCTTCAGTACATGGGTCTTGTTCGAGTACGAGACGTTGACCATGCCGTTGTGTGCGGTGGCCCTGGTCCCGTCGACCACCGCGCTGCAAACGCTGCTCTTGACCGCGAGGTGCATGCCGCTGATCGTGCCGCTCGTCGTGCCGGTGCGTGAGTTATAGGACGAGGCGTTCAGCTTCCAGGCCACCTTGCCGCTCGACAGCGAGATCGTGACGCTCAGCACGGTGCACTTGTTGAACGCGACCGAAGTGACGGTCCCGAGGCCTTTGCCCGGGAGGCCCTTTCCTGACTTCAGCGAGCCGGCCAGCTTCGACGACGTGCAGGACAACGAGATGCTCGACGTCGTGTCGGTCAGCGTGGTCGTGCCGGCCTTCCCGGTGATCGCTCCGCCGGGGGAGACCGTCCAGGTCGCGGCGGCGGCGGCCAGTGCTGCCGGGGCCGACAGGCCAATCGTCAGGGCAACTGCTCCGGCCGAAAGGAGAGCCGTGGCTATGCGCTTACCCATGTGATCAATTCCCTCCCTGATCCAGGTGCGGGCACCACAGGAGCCAAGCCGGCGATCATCGGTTGACCGTATCCCGGCGATGCCGGGGCGTGCCCGTAGCCGGCCCGCGAGTACGCTACTTGTCCGTAATATTCCGCGCAAGAGTCCGGCGGCATGAACCACGGGCACTCCGCAAACCTGCAGCGTTTGCTGGCCGATCAGACGACGACCGGCCACTCACCGTTTCCGCGAGCCACGTTCCCGCGAGCCACGTTCCCGCGAGCCACGTTCCCGCGAGCCAGGTTCCCGCGAACCGCCGGTCAGGTCTGCGGGCTGGTGGTCGGCGGCGAGGTCGGCGGACTGGTCGGCGGGGAAGTCGGCGGACTGGTCGGCGGCGAAGTGGGCTGCTGCTTCGCCACCTGCAGGGTGATCGAGGTGCCCTTCGGGACCACGGTGCCCGGTCCCGGCTGCATGCCGACCACGGTGCCGGGAGTCGTGCCGCCGGTGGCCGGCACCCTGGTGACGGTGTAGTTCAGGCCGTCGCCCTGCAGGGCGCCCTGCGCAACCTGGAGCGACTGTCCGATCTCGTTCGGCACCCGGACGCCGCCACCGGAGACCACGATCGTGACCGAGGTGCCCGGCTTGACCGCCGTTCCGGCCAGCGGATTCTGCTTGATTACGGTCCCCTGGGGCTGGGTCGAGTTCGGGTTGGTCCGGACGTGCGGGCTGAGGCCCCTACTGCTCACGCTGTTCTGTGCCTGGCTGACGTTCTGCCCGACGACATTGGGCACATGGACCAGTTTCGGGCCGGTCGACACGTACAGGGTCACGACGGTCCCGGCGGGCTCCAGGTTCCCGAACGGCGGGCTGCTGGCGATGACATGACCGGCGGCCACCGTGGCGTTGGCCTGCTTGACCGATACCGGCTTAAGGTGCGCCTGCGTGACCTTCGTCTCGGCCTTCGACTGAGTCAGCCCCTGCACCTGCGGTACCGCGTAGGTCTTGCTGCCGCCGGCCAGCAGCAGGTAGGCAACCGCGCCGATCGCGCCGAGGACGATCAGGATGCCGAGCACCCAGAGCCACCACTTGTTCTTGCGGGGTTGCTCGGAGCCGTCATCCGGGCCGCCGTACCGGTAGGCGGGGATGGAACTGGTGGAGCCGCCGTACCCGCCGGGCGCGGCCATCATGGTCGACGGGCCCATCCGCTGGGTGCGCTGGTAGGCGGCGGTGGGCGGCGCGTTCACCGGCATGCCTGACAGCCCGCGCTGGATGTCCGCGCGCATCTCGCCCGCGGTCTGGTACCGGCGCGCCGGGTCCTTGGCCATCGCCTTCATCACGATCGCGTCGGCCCAGGGCGGGATCTCCGGATCCACCCGGGACGGCGGGACGGGGTTCTCGGTCACGTGCTGGTAGGCGATGGCCACCGGCGAGTCGCCGGTGAACGGCGGCCGGCCGGTCAGCAGCTCATACAGCAGGCATCCGGTCGAGTACAGGTCGCTGCGCGCGTCCACCCGCTCGCCCCGCGCTTGCTCAGGGGACAGATACTGCGCGGTACCGATCACCTGCGCGGTCTGGGTCATCGTGGCCTGGGCGTCGCTCACCGCTCTGGCGATGCCGAAGTCCATCACCTTGATGTCGCCGTTCCGGGTGACCATGACGTTGGCCGGCTTGATGTCGCGGTGCACGATGCCATTGCGATGGCTGTAGTCCAGTGCGCGCAGTACCCCGTCGGTGATCTCCAGCGCGCGCTCGGGCAGCAGCCGGCGATCGGCGCGCATCAGGTCCCGCACGGTCCGGCCGTCCACGTACTCCATCACGATGTACGGGACGGGCGCCGACCCGTGGTTGTCCTCGCCGGTGTCGTACACCGCGACGATCGACGGGTGGTTGAGTGAGGCGGCGGACTGGGCCTCGCGACGGAACCGGGCCTGGAACGTCTGGTCACGGGCTAGGTCCTCGCGGAGCGTCTTCACCGCCACCACGCGGTCAAGGCGGATGTCGCGAGCCCGGTAGACCTCGGCCATGCCGCCGCGCCCGACAACCCCGTCGAGCTCATAACGGCCGCCGAGCAGCCTGGGCTGTGTCATATCTCGCACTTTCCTACCTGTCCTGCGTCCTAGTGTTCGCTGCCTGGGGGCCTAGTGCCGCCGCCCCGGTCCCGGTCGGCGGGGCGGAGACGCTCTGTGTCGGCGTGGGGGTCCCCGTCGGGGTCGGCGGCGAGGATGTGGGGGGCGACGTGCTCGGACTGGTGGGCGAGCTCGGCGCCGGGCTCGGCGTGGGCGGCGTAGAAGTGGTAGGGGTGGGCGACGGATGCCGGGAGCTGGTCGATGGCGTCGGTGTCGCGGGTGTCGTGGGCACCAGCTGGCTGGAGAAGCTGGGCTGCGGTGAGGTCCTGCGGGCTGGCCGCTGGGTGTGGTGCGCCGGTGCGCTCGTGGTCGGCCCCGTCGTGCTCGCCGTGCCCGGATGCTTGTTCGCGGCCATGAGCGCGATGACTGCCGCCGCCGCCACCGCGCCCACGGCTCCGGTGGTGATCATCAGGGCCGCCGGGCGTCGCGAGCGGGGCCGTCGCGAGACTGCCGTGGGTATCGGCGCGGTACCCGCGTGGCGCAGCTCGGGGCTGGTCGGGCTGGCCTCGGGGAACCAGGCCGCGGGCCCGGTCCGCTCGGCGGATCCGGCGGGCCAGGCCTTCTCGCCCGCCAGCGACTTGTCCCGCAGGGCGATGGCCCGGTCGGCGACCAGCCGGGCGCTGGCGGGGCGGCCCGACGGTTCCTTGGCCAGCATCTGCCCGACCAGGGCCGCCACCGGCGCCGGCACGTCGTCAGGCAGCGGCGGCGGCGGTTTGTGGACGTGCGCGAGCGCCAACGCGATCGGGGTTTCCGCGGTGAACGGGGGGCGGCCCGCCAGGCACTCATAGCCGACCACGCCCAGCGAGTAGATGTCGGTGGCCGTGGTGATCGGGCGGGCGGTGGCCTGCTCCGGCGAGACGTACTGGGCCGTACCCATGACCATGCCGCTCTGGGTCAGGTGCGCGGCGAGCGCGGCTCGCGCGATCCCGAAGTCAGTGATCTTCACCTGACCCTCGGACGTGATCAGCAGGTTGCCCGGCTTGACGTCGCGGTGCACGATGCCGGCCTCGTGCGCGGCAGCCAGTGCCGAGGCCGCCTGCGCGATGATGTCGAGCGCGGCGTCGACGTTCATCCTGCGCTCGCGGGCCAGGGTCGCGGACAGCGGTTCGCCGTCCACCAGCTCCATGACCAGGTACGCGGTCGGGCCAGGGGACCGTTCGTCGCCGTCCGGTCCGGCGACCGACTCGCCGTAGTCGTAGACCCTCGCGATCCCGGGGTGCGACAGCGAAGCTGCATACTGCGCCTCGGCCCGAAACCGCGCCCGGAACTGCTCGTCGGCCGCGTGCGCGTCCCGGAGCAGCTTGACCGCCACCGCCCGGCCGAGCAGCTCGTCCGTGCCGCGCCAGACCTCGCCCATGCCTCCAGCCGCTATCCGCCCGGTCAGCCGATAGCGCCTGTTCAGCACGTGTCCGTTCGGAAGGGGCGGGGATCCGTCCGGCAGGCCCGCAGCCGGGTCGGCCGCCGAATCCGGCGCGATGGCCGCCCGGCGCAGGTCCGGGTCGGTCACGGGTTCCGCGGGGGGTACCGGCTTCGGGCTGGCCTGGTCCGCGTCCGGCGCGATGGCCGCCCGGCGCAGGTCCGGGTCGGTCACGGGTTCCGCGGGGGGTACCGGCTTCGGGCTGGCCTGGTCCGTGCCGGGGTCGACGGGCACGGCAGCCTCGGTCCCGGCCGGGTCAGCGCCCGCCGAATCCTGCTCAGGTATGCCGGTCACTAGCGCCCCTGGGTATTCAGGTATGCCTTGATCACTTGTACCGCGATCGGACCCGCGGCCGCGGCGCCGTAGCCCCCGCCTTTAATGATGACGCCGATAGCGATCGATGGGTTGGAAGCAGGTGCGAGTGCGGTGAACACCGCGTCATTCAGGCCGGTGTTGTTGCTCCCGTTCTGCGCCGTACCGGTCTTCGCGGCGATGTCGAGCCTCTGGTCGTGGATGCCGGTGACTATGTACGCGGTGCCGCTCGGATTGTTCACCACGCTGAGCATCATCTGCTTGAGCTGGTCGGCGTTCTTCCCGCTCACCGGCTGGCTGAGCTGGGTGGGCTTGGCCTGCTGGACCGTGGTGAGGTCTGGCGCCTTCACGTCCTGGACCAGGTAGGGCTTCATCAGCTTGCCGCGGTTGGCGACCGTCGCGGCGAGCATGGCTTCCTGCATCGGCGTGACCGTGTCGTCGAACTGGCCGATCGCGGAGTAGGCGGTAAACGCGTGGCCGCTGACCAACGGGAAGTTGCTCGGCGACACCGGCATCGGGATGGCCAGGTTGGAGCGGTTGAAACCGTACTTTTCCGCCTCCCGCTTGAGCGCCGGGCTGCCCAGCTGGTCACCGAGGTGACCGAAGGCCGTGTTGCACGACAGGGTGAAGGCAAAGATGAGCTGGACGTGGCCGCTCCCGCAGGACTCCCCGTTGTCGTTGACCAGGGTCTTGTTGCTGTCCGGGAACGACAGCGAGGTGGGTGCGTCCACGGTGGTCTGCGGGTTGTACCGGCCGGTGCTGAACGCCGTCGAGCTCGTCACGATCTTGAAGGTGGAGCCGGGCGGGTAGGTGCCGTTGATGGCCCGGTTGAGCAGCGGCTGGGAGGGATCTTTGCGGTACCTGGCGTCGATCTTGTTGAGCTTGACCCCGTCGAACGTGGCGTACCTGTTGGGGTCGAAGCTGGGGTAGGAGGCCAGTGCCAGGATCGCCCCGGTCTTCGGGTTGAGCGCCACGACGGCACCCGACTTGCCGAGCTTCTTGAGCGCTGCGTACGCCGCCTGCTGGGCCTTGGAGTTGATGGTCAGCTGCACGCTCGCGCCCTGCTTCTGCTTGCCGGTGATCAGGTCGATCAGGTTGCGCACGGTGAGCGTCGGATCGGTCCCGGATAGCAGCTTGTTCTCGGCCTGCTCGATGCCGGTCGACCCGTACAGCGAGTTGTAGCCGGTCACCGGCGCGTATACCGGACCGTACGGGTAGTGGCGCTGGAACTTGTAGATCCCCTTCACCGGCAGTGACTTGGCGACCACGACTCCGTCAGCGGTGCTGATCGAGCCGCGCTGGTACTGGTACTGCTGGTCGAACGTGCGGCTGTTGCCCTTCTCGCCGGCGAGGCTGTTGGCCTGGAACCCCTGCAGAAAGTTCACGTTGATCAGCAGCAGCACGAACATGACCAGGCAGGCCAGCGAGATGCGGCGCAGCGCGCGGTTCATCTGACCCTCACCACCTGCGTCATGCCCTCGTCCTGGATCGCCTGCGGTGGCGGTCGCCGGGCCGTGTCGCTGACCCGCATCAGCACGGCGATCAGCATCCAGCTGGCCACCAGGGACGAGCCGCCCTGGGACAGGAACGGCGTGGTGATGCCGGTGAGCGGGATGAGCCTGGTTACCCCGCCCACGATCACGAACACCTGCAGCGCCAGCACGAACGCCAGCCCGCCCGCCAGCAGCTTGGCGAACGGGTCGCGCGCGGAGATCGCCGCCCGCAGCCCGCGCTCCACGATGAGGCCGTAGATGATCAGCAGTGCCATCAGCCCGGTGAGCCCGATCTCCTCGCCGAACGCGGTGATGATGAAGTCGCTCTGCACCAGCGGCGTGTAGTACGGCTGCCCGCCGCCGAGGCCGCGGCCGAGCACGCCGCCGAACCCCATCCCGTACAGGCCCTGCACGAGCTGGTAGGCATTGTGCGTCGGGTTCTGGCCGGCGAACGGGTGCAGCCAGATGTCGAACCGCTCGCCGACATGGCTGAATACGCGGCTGGCGGCGAAGGAGCCGGCCACGAACAAGCCCAGCCCGATGATCAGCCAGGACGTCCGCTGGGTGGCGATGTAGATCATGACCACGAACATGCCGAAGAACAGCGCCGAGGTGCCGATGTCGGACTCGAAGACCAGCACCAGCAGGCTGGCCGCCCAGGCGATCAGCACCGGGCCGAGGTCGCGGGCCCTGGGCAGGTCGATGCCGAGGACGCGCCGCCCGGCCAGCGCGAGCACGTCGCGCTTGGTCACCAGGTAGCTGGCGAAGAACACGGCCAGCGCGAGCTTGGCGAATTCTTCCGGCTGGAAGCTGAACCCGCCGACGGCGATCTGGATCTTCGCGCCGGTACCCGGCACCTCGCTGATCGAGGAGGGCAGCAGTGCCGGGATGGCCAGCAGGATCAGGCCGATGATCCCGAACGTGTAGGTGTACCGCTGCAGCACCCGAGGCTCGCGGATCAGCGCGAGCACGGCGATGAAGCCGGCGATCCCGAACGCGGTGTACAGGAGCTGGATGCCGGTGGCCGATGCGCTCATCGGGACCGACAGCTGCCCCGGGTTCCCGTTCCGGCCGACTTCCTGCAGCCGGTAGATCATCACGATGCCGAGGCCGTTCAGCAGCGCGGCCAGCGGGAGCATCAGCGGATCCGCCCACGGGGCGAACCGGCGCACCGCCAGGTGGGCGAGCAGCACAAGTACCGCGAAGCCGAGGCAGTACTCGACCATCCCGGCTGGCAGCTGCCCCTTCAGCCCCAGGCCCACGTTGGCGTAGGCGAAGGCGACCACCGCCACGGTGAAGATGAGCATGAGCAGTTCGGTGCGCCGCCTGCTGCGCGGCATCGCGATGGGATGGTCAATCCCCCCGGGCAGCCCGCCGCCTGGATGGGTGCTGACCGCGCTCATGGCGTAGACCCGCTGGTGGACGGGCTCGCCGGTCCGCTGGACGGGCTGCCCGTACCGGTCGAGCCCGACGATCCGCCGGCCCCGGCATTCGCGCCGGCCGGGCAGTTGGACGGGACGGGGCCAGGGTTGGCCGGGGGGGTGGGCTTGTCTGCTCGGTGCTTGTGCTTGAGTGCCTGGTAGGCGGCGAGGCGCTGGTCGTACTTCTTCTTCGCCGCCTGGTACTTCTGCTGGGCGGCATCCGCCTGCTGGCACTTCTGGACGCCTTGCCGGATGCTGGACACGATCTTGTCCGCCTCGGGCAGGCTGGACGCGGTGATCGTGTTCATGACCTGCTGACGGTCATCCACGGTCACCTGCGTGATCGGGATGCCGGTCCGGCGGTAGACGCTGGACAGGCTGATCCCGGCCACCTGCTGGTTGACGCCGCGGAAGATCGCGACCTGGCCATCGCTGGCGCCCACGAAGTACTGGTGCTGGGTGTAAGTCCACGCGGCGAACCCGCCGCCGAGGATCACGACCACCAGGACCACGAGGATGGCGGTGACGAGGGGCCAGGGCCTCCTGTGTCCCTGCTCGCCACCGCCGGCGCGGCCGTTGGCCGCGGCGAGATTCTCGTCGTCGGGTCCATCGACGGGCTGGGTGAGCCTGTGCGCCCGGTTGGCCGGGGTATCCGCGTGGGCCATCGGCGCCGCGGTGCCCTGGTTGGACACCGCCCCCGCGACCACGGACAGCTCACTGGGAGCCACCCTGCTGGTGGCCGTGTCCAGCACGTCGGCGACGATGCAGGTGATGTTGTCGGGGCCGCCGGCCCGGTTGGCCAACTCGACCAACTGGATGACCACATCGTCCGGGTCGGGGATGGCGAGCAGGGTCCGGTGCAGGGTTTCCTCGGTGACTACGTCGGACAGGCCGTCGGAGCACAGCAGGTACCTGTCTCCGGGAAGCGCCTCGCGCAGCGACAGGTCCGGCTCGGCGTCGGTCCGGCTGTCCAGCGCGCGCAGGATCAGCGAGCGCTGCGGATGGGTCGCGGCTTCGTCCTCGCTGATCCGGCCCTCATCCAGCAGCGACTGGACCAGGGTGTGGTCCCGGGTGATCTGGTAGAACTCGCCATCGCGCAGCATGTAGGCGCGCGAGTCCCCGATGTGGCAGAGGGCGACCCGCGGCAGGGACCAGAGCATGGCGGTAAGCGTGGTCCCCATGCCCTCCACCGACGCGTCGACGGCGCTCATGTCATGCAGCTGCGCGTTCGCCTTAGCGACCGCGTCGGCCAGCGCGCCCAGCATGTCCAGGCCGGGCACATCGTCGTCCAGGCCCATCAGCGCAGAGATCGCTACGGCGCTGGCCACCTCGCCGGCCGCATGACCGCCCATGCCGTCGGCGAGGGCGAGCAGGTGCGGGCCCGCGTACGCCGAGTCCTCGTTGCCCTCTCGGAGCAGGCCGACGTCCGAGCGGACCGCGTAGCGAAGTGCAAGTGTCATCTGCGCAGTTCCAGGACGGTCTTGCCGATGCGGATCGGCACGCCGACAGGCACGGGTGTCGGCTGCGTCACCTTCTGACGGTCGATGTAGGTGCCGTTAGTCGAACCGAGGTCTTCAACGATCCACTGACCATCTTGCGGGAATAGCCGGGCATGTCGGCTCGAAGCGTAGTCATCGTTGAGTACCAGCGTGGCGTCATTGGCCCGACCGACGGTGATTTGCTGGCCGGTCAGGCCGAGGCTGGTGCCGGCCAGGGCACCCGAGGTCACCAGGAGCCGGTTCGGCTCGCTGCGGTTGTTCCGGCCGCTGCGCGGCGGCCGGGTCGGGCGCGCTGCTGCCTTGAGCTGACGCCTCGCCTTGCGGCTGCTTCTGGACGCCCCGAACATGTCCGTGCGCACCACGCCCACCGCCGCGATCACGAACAGCCACAAGATAGCGAGGAAGGCTAGCCTGATGAGAAGGAGGGTGAGCGTGCTCATCGGGTCATGCTTCCTGCCTGGGATTCCGTCAGCGGCCGTCGTCGTTGCGGAACACGAGCGTCGTGCGGCCCAGCGTGACGCGGGTGCCGTCGGTCAGCAGCACTCGCCGGACCGGCTGGCCATTGACGAAGGTACCGTTCGTGGACCCCAGATCGACCAGGACAACTTCGCCGTCCTCGATCCGCAGCTCGGCATGGTGCCGGGATACGCCCGGATCGATGAGGCGGAGGTCGCAGTCGGTACCCCGGCCGAGCAGCGTCACCGGCGTGGTCAGCTCGTAGGTCCGCTGCCTGGCGCCGTCAGGCCCCGGCTCCGGCCCGGACACCAGCAGCCGCGGGTGGCCGGTGAAGCGGTCCTGCCGCGGGGTCGGCACGTCGCTGGCGGGCTGGCGGATCTCGCCTCCCTCGACGGTGGTGCCCCGGATCACGCCGGACCGGATCCGGAACGTGCCCATGGTCAGGTCGCGCACTCCCTCGAAACGCGTCCGCACCGGCCCGACGAAGGAGTAGCCCTGTTCCTTGGCGTGCTCCCGGGCCAGGTTGGCGAACTCGACGCTCAGACTGTCCGCGTAAACCCCCAGGCGCTCGTAATCGGATTCGGCGAGTTCCACCACGAAGTCGTTCGGCACCAGGGTCCTGCCCTGGGCCACGATCGCGGCACGGTCATCCATCTCCCGCTGTATGGCGCTGGCGATCTCCACCGGTTGCAAATCGGACTTGAACGCCCGCGCGAAGGCACCCTCGACCATCCCCTCAAGCCGCTGTTCGAAGCGCTGTAGCACTCCCACAGAGGTACCTCCCTTCGCTACGTGACTCCGATCGTATCCGCGGCCTGGCTGGCCGGGTGACGTGCTAACCTGACTCCTTGCCAAGAGCCGGTGCGTACACTCGTGACACGGAGTCAGTTGCCCCGGCGTGCACTCCGGGCGGGTGGCGGAACGGCAGACGCGCACGGTTCAGGTCCGTGTGTCCGCAAGGACGTGAGGGTTCAAATCCCTCCTCGCCCACGCGACTCTACGCGACCCCTGTGCTTGCGCACCGGGGTCGTCGCGTCATTTGTCCCAGGGGGGCGACCCCCTGGAACCCCCGCAGGGCCGGGCTTCGCCCGGCCGAGCTGGTGCGCACCGAGATCGCCACGTCATTTGTCCCAGGGGGGCGACCCCCTGGAACCCCCGGGGACTCTACGCGATCCCTGTGCTTGCGCACGGGGATCGTCGCGTCGTTTATCCCAGGGATGGCGCGGCCTAGGTGACTACCCGCGCGGGGGGCGGTCTACTCCTCGTATCTGGTTTATCCAGTTATCTGGTTTATGTGGCCACGCCCGCCTGCAGCGGCCTGGCCCGGGGGCGGTGGATAGCATCCACGGGTGAGTGGAAGCTTCTATGTTCCTCTCGGCGAGGGGCGCTGGCGGGCGACGGAGCATACGACGGGGCCGTGGGATCCGCGCGCCCAGCACGGCGGCCCGCCGAGCGCGCTGCTCGGGCGGGCCATCGAGCGCTGCGATCCCCGCGATGACATGGTCATCGCCCGGTTCACCTGCGAGATCCTCGGCGCCGTCCCGGTGGGCGAGCTCGAGCTGCGGGCCCGGGTGATCCGGCCCGGCCGGAGCGTCGAGCTGGTCGAGGCGGCGGCCCACGTCGGCGGACGTGACGTGGCTTCGGCCCGGGCCTGGCGGGTGCGGCGCGCGGAGAGCCCGTCGGTGCCGGCCAGGCTCGCGCCGCCGCCCGAGCTGCCGGCTCAGTCCATCGAGCGGCCGCCGCTCGGCTGGGTGGATGGGTACCTCTCGGCGATCGAGTGGCGTCCGGTGAAGGGCGAGTTCGGCGCGCTCGGCCCGGCGAGCGTGTGGTCCAGGCTGCGGTACCCGCTCGTCCCCGACGAGGAGCTCAGCCCACTGCAGCGGGTGCTCACCGTGGCGGACAGCGGCAACGGCCTGTCCAGTCAGCTGGACATCACCGAGTGGCAGTTCATCAATCCCGAGTTCACCGTCCACCTGCATCGGGAGGCGGACGGCGAGTGGATCTTGCTGGATGCCTCGACCATGATCTCGGCCGGCGGCGCGGGGCTGGCCACGGCGGCACTGTCTGATCGCCAGGGCCCGGTCGGCGTCGCCGCGCAGTCCCTGCTCATCACCCGCCGCCCCGCCGCCAGCTAACGCTCCCGGCTCCCGCCCCGCGGCTTGCCTGGCTGCCCCCCGGAACCAACCCCTCGATGCGCATTGTTATAACCACGGCAATAGGCCATCGATCAAGGTCAGCGGGAGCCGGGGCCGATGCCGAGGTGGTCGATGGCACATCGCCGCCCCAGGAAGGTCGGCAACGGCACATTGACTACCTTCACGGGAGGCAGGTGCGGGGGGAGAGCGCTGGTCGGGTTGACCGAACCGACGCCGGGGCGCCGGGCGTTAAGCCGGAGGTCAGGGGACGACCATGACGGGGCAGTGGGCGTGCCGTGCCAGCCAGCCGGGGACCGAACCCGCCACCTGATGCCACAGCCGGGTCGGTGCGCCGATCACGAGCGCGTCGGCGCCCTGCTCGTCGGCCGTGGCCGCGAGTTCCCTGGCCGGGTTGCCGCGCCGGGTGAGCACGCTTACCTTCAGTTCGGTCCGGTCGGCGATCTGGTCGAACTCGGCGACCAGCCAGCGCTCCAGTTCCTCGCGGTCCCGCTGCACCCCGACCACCTGACCGGTCAGCGGTTCGCAGTACACCCCCGCCGGGCATACGTGCACGATGAGCAGTGGGCGGTTCAGCCGCCGGGCCATGCCCGCCCCGTAGGCGAGCGCGTGCCTGCTGGATTCCGACCCGTCGTAGCCGACCACCACGGGGTGCTCGAGGCGGACGTGCGCGCGTTCGCCATCATCCGGCGGCCACGGCCGCTCCTGTGGCGCGTGCCGCTCCTGCCGGCCGTGCCATAGCGGCCGGCGGCGCCCCTCCGGCTGACCCGGAGCGGGCTGTGACTCTGCCTGGGCCATCGCCTTCGTCCTTGCGGGAACCAGTGCTCCCGGTGCGAGTTGCTGTCCCGCTCACCCGCACCGTAGCCCGGATCGGCCAAACTGTCAGCAAGCTACCCGCATCATGCCCTTTCAGTACTGAGAATAGTTTGTATTAAGCAACCAATCCAGTGGCTACAGGGACCCATGTGCGCGCAGTGGCCCGTGGGTTCGGCGGCGGGCCCGAGGCTCTGTTCGCCCTGGCCCCGGGTGCAGGGCAGAATCGAGATTATGCCCGAACTTCCCGAGGTCGAGGCGCTCGCCGCGTTCCTGCGCGAGCGGGCGGTCGGCCATGCCATAGAGCGGGCCGACGTCGCCGCGATCTCCGTGCTCAAGACCTACCAGCCCGACGTCACCGAGCTTCGCGGCCGCACCATCACCGGGGTCAGCCGGCACGGCAAGTTCCTGGACCTTGACGTCAGCACCGACGGTGCCCCGCTGCACATGGTGATGCACCTGGCCCGGGGCGGATGGCTGCGCTGGCGCGACAGCCTGCCCGACGAGCCGACCCGGCCTGGAAAGGGCCCGCTCGCCTTCCGGGTCCGGCTGGACGACGGATCGGGCTTCGACCTCACCGAAGCTGGCACCAAGAAGCGACTCGCGGTCTACCTGGTCACCGACCCGGCCGAGGTCCCCGGGGTGGCCCGGCTGGGACCCGACCCGCTGGCCGCCGACTTCACCACCGAGACGCTGGCGGGCCTGCTGGCCGGCCGCCGGACCCAGATCAAGGGCCTGCTCCGCGACCAATCGGTGATCGCCGGGATAGGCAACGCGTACTCCGACGAGGTGCTGCACGCGGCGCGGATGTCGCCCTTCCGGCTGGCCGCCAGCCTGGACAGTGACGAGGTGGCCGCGCTGCACGACGTGATCGTGACCACGCTGCGCGAGGCCGTGGCCAGGTCGGCCGGCCTGGCGGCCGGGGACCTCAAGGCGGAGAAGAAGGCCGGGCTCAGGGTGCATGGCCGGGCCGGGCAGCCGTGCCCGGTGTGCGGCGACACGGTGCGCGAGGTCTCGTTCGCCGACTCCGCGCTGCAGTACTGCCCGACCTGCCAGACGGGAGGCAAGCCGCTGGCCGACCGCCGGCTCTCCCGGCTGCTCAAGTGACCGCGGCCGATGCCGGGCTGAGCGGCACAAACGGCCTGCTGCGCGATCTCGCGCGCGAGGTCGGGGATGAGCACGTGCTCGCCGACCCGGACCTGCTGGCCGGGTACACCACCGACTGGACCCGCCGGTATACCGGCGGCGCGCTGTGCGCGGTCCGGCCCGGGTCGCCGAGCCAGGTCGCAGCGGTGCTGCGGGCCTGCGCCGGGCATGGTGCCGCTGTGGTGCCGCAGGGCGGCAACACCGGCCTGGTGGGCGGGTCGGTGCCCCCCGGCGGCGGCCGCCACGGCCACGGCGTGGTCGTACTGTCCACCAGGCGGCTGCGCGACCTCGGCCCGGTGGACCCGCTGGCCGCGCAGGTCACCGCGGGCGCCGGCGCCACCATCGCCGACCTGCGGGCGCACGCCGCCGCGGCCGGCCTGGCCTACGGGGTGAACCTCGCGTCCCGCGAGTCGGCCACGGTCGGCGGCACGATCGCCACTAACGCCGGCGGGATCAACACGATTCGCTACGGCGCTACCCGGTCTCAGTTGCTGGGCATCGAGGCCGTGCTCGCCGACGGCAGCATCGTGTCCCGGCTGTCCGGGTTGGCCGCCGACAACGCGGGCTACGACCTGGCCCAGCTGCTGGCCGGGAGCGAGGGCACGCTCGCGGTGATCACCGCGGCCCGGCTGCGGCTGTGGCCTGCCGAGACCGCCGCGGTGACGATGCTGGCCGGGGTGGACGGCATCGCGGCCGCGGCCGCCCTGCATGCGGAGATCCGCGCGCTGGCCCCCGGTCTGCGCGCCGCCGAGTACATCGAGGCGTCCGGCGTCGAGCTGGTCCGCGAGCTGGCAGGGCTGCCCGCCCCGCTGAGCCGCGCGGCTCCGGCCTACCTGCTCGCAGAGCTATCGGGTTCGGCCGACGAGGCCGAACGGCTGGCGGCGATACCGTCGCTGGCCGAGGCGGCCGTCGCGATAGACGCGGCGGGCCGCGCCGCGCTGTGGGCCTACCGAGAGCGCCTCACCGAGGCGATCAGCGCTATCGGCATCCCGCACAAGATGGACGTGGCCGTGCCGCTCGCCCGGATCGCCCCGTTCCGCGCAGAGCTCGACCCGGCGGTCAGGGCGGCGGCGGTGAACGCGACGGGCGGTGTGGCGCCGGCTCCGCAGGTGTTCGTGTTCGGCCACATCGGTGCGGGGAACCTGCACGTGAACGTGCTCGGCCCGGATCCCGATGACGGCACCGTGGACGAGACCGTGATGCGGCTGGCCGCCGCGCACGGCGGTACGATCTCGGCCGAGCACGGCATCGGCCGCGCCAAGGCGGGGCTGCTGCACCTGAGCCGCTCACCGTCCGAAATCGCGGCGATGCGCGCGGTCAAGACGGCGCTGGACCCCGGTGACCTGCTCAATCCCGGTGTCCTGCTGCCGGGATGACGATGTCACGATCCGGGCATCCTGCTGCTGGATGAGCGTGTCGCGAGCATGATCGCATGCCACGATAAATCCCGTGGGTCCAGAAACGTCGCCAGCAGACAGGCAGCTGCGGGTGGGCGCCATGGCCCGGGCGGTGATCGACTCCGCGCCCGATGCCATCGTCGCGTTCGATACCGAACGCACCGTTCTGCTGTGGAATCCGGCGGCCGAGCGCCTGTTCGGCTGGAGCGCCGCCGAGGTCGTCGGGCGGAAGCCGCCGTTCATCACCGACGAGTTGAAGGCCGAGCACAATGCCGTGCTCGAGCGGGCCCGGGCCGGCGGCTCGGTCACGTACGCGACCCGTCGCGTACGCAAGGACGGCGACCTGATCGACGTCCTCATCGATACCAGCGTGCTCAGTTCCCCGGCCGGCCAGGTCATCGGGTGGGTGAAGCTGATGCGCCGGACCCAGGAGGACGAGGCGGCCAGGCACCGCATGGCCGAGCGGGCGCGGGTGGTGCGCCGGCTGGGCGACGTGGTCGCGGACATGAACGCGCAGCGTGATCTGCATGCGGTGCTCGACCGGATCGCGGCCAGCCTGCGCGAGCTGACCGGCGCCGACGCCGGCGGGTTCGTGATCATCGAGGACAGCGTGCTCCGGCTGGTCAGCATGGACGGCCTGCCGGGCAGCCTGCGCGGCCGCACCGCCGCGCTACGCAACAGCTTGGTCGGTGAGCTGATGCGCTCGGGCAAGACCGTGATGATGACCACCGACAAGGCGGGCGGGTTCGACGACCTGGTCTGGTCCGCGCTGCCCGGCTTGCACACGATCGCCCTCGGCCTGTCGCACGTCGGGGGGCGGCCGTACGGCGCGCTCTACGCGCTGTACAACGAGCGGAAGGTCGGGCATCTCGAGCTGGAGCTGCTGGAGCTGCTGGCCGGGCACGCCGGTGTCGCGCTTGGCAACGCCATGGCGTTCGAGGAAGTGGAGAAGCAGCGGGCGCACGAGCGCGCGGTGATCGACGGCAGCGCGGACGGCATCGCGGTGCTCGACGGCGACGGCTACGTGCTGCAGTGGAATCCGGCCGCGGACCGGCTGACCGGAGTTTCGGCGAGCCAGGTGGCTGGCCGGCCGCCGCCGTTCCCGCTGCCCGAGCCGGGCGAGAAGCTTGCCCACCGGCTGCGCAGCGGGCGCTGGCTCGACATCTTGTGCAACCGGCTGGACGGCAGCCAGGAGCGGGTGCTGGACTTCCGCGACGTCACGGCGGCCAAGGAGCTCGAGGAGGCCAAGGACCTGTTCCTGGCCACGACCAGCCATGAACTGCGCACGCCGATCACGGTCGTGCAGGGCTTTGCCAGCACCCTGGCCAGTCGCTGGGAGAAGCTGCCCGATCCCGATCGCCGGACCGCGGTGCAGACGATCGCCGAGCGGGCGGGCTCGCTCGGTCGCCTGGTGGAGCAGTTGCTGCTCGGCTCGCGGGCCGGCGCCGAGCAGCTCACCGTGAGTAACGGGCCGTTCGACCTGGCCGCGGTGCTGTCCGCGTCGGCCTCCGCATTCAAGTCCCTGTCGGACCGGCACGTCCTTACCGCCGTGATCCCGGAACGGCTGCCGACCGCGTTCGGCGACGAGCTAGCCACCGACATCATCGTCGGCCAGCTGCTGGAGAACGCATTCAAGTACTCGCCCGAAGGCGGCACGGTCACGGTACGGGTCCGCGTCCTGGAGAGCCAGATCGAGGTGGCCGTGGCCGACGACGGCATCGGCATCGCGGCAGGCGATCACGAGCGGATCTTCGAGCGCTTCGTGCAGGGTGAAACCGGTGACCGGCGCCGGTTCGGCGGCATCGGCCTCGGACTCTACATCGCCCGTCGGCTGGCCCGGGCCCAGGGCGGGGAGCTGACAGCCACGTCCCGGCCGCAGGGCGGGACGGTCATGCGGCTGCGGCTGCCGCTCGCCGATCCCGGACAGTAGACGGGCATCCGGGGCTGGGGCGCCCGGGGCTCGCGGAGCAGGACAGCTAGACGGAACTTGTACCATGGTGCCCACTGCGCACGGTCGGGCAGGGGCTCATGCCCGGCTAAATTTGCCGTAATCTCCGGCATCCTTGTGGATAACCAACAGCACCTGATATAGCTTGCTCCGGGCGGGGGCGCTGCGGAGGGTACGGTGCCGCCGCCGGTTCATCTGGTCGCTCCTGCTGGTCGCGGGGGCGCGCCATGGGTCAGGGGAGGGATCGATCCATGCACCGGCAGCACCGCGATCGTCACACCATCGGCTCCGGGCAGGTCGGCGGTCGGCCCGGGAATCGCATCCGCCCCCGGGTGGCGGCACTCATCGCCGCGGTCGGCCTGGCCGCGACCGCACTGGCGGCCGTTCCGGCCAGCGCGATGGCATCCGCCGCTGCCTCGTGGGCGGTGGGCCGGGACACGGCCGCCGTCCGCGCGGCCGGGCATCGCGCCACACCGCCCGCTCCGCTGTCGGCGCAGCGGCCGCTGGCCGCGCCGCAAGCGCCGAAACTGCCCGGCGTCAGCCGCGTCTGCCCGGTCCCGACCCGGGCCGGCCAGATGGAGTGCCTGTCCCTGATCCGCACGAGCACCGGTCACCGCCTGGGAGTCGCCCGGGCCCAGGCCGTGTCCGGGTACGGGCCCGCCGACCTGCGCAGCGCGTACAGCCTGGCCAGCGCGTCGTCCAGTCGGGGCGTCGGCGAGACCATCGCCGTGGTGGACGCCTTTAACGACTCGAAGGCGGTCTCGGATCTGGCGACGTATCGCGCCCACTATGGCCTGCCGCCATGCCAGCCCAGCACCGGTGCGGGGTGCGTGACCAAGCTGAACCAGCAAGGCAAGCCGTCTCCGCTGCCGCCAGGGAACGTGCAGTGGGCGGCCCAGGAGTCCATGGACCTGGACATGGTCTCGGCCATCTGCCCGAACTGCCACATCCTGCTGGTCGAGGCCAACACGAATGGTCTGGGCGACCTCGGCACCGCGGACAACACGGCGGTCGGCGCCGGCGCGAAGTTCCTGTCCAACAGCTGGGACGGAAGCGAATTCCCCTCCGAGAGCTTCTACGACAACGTCTACTTCAACCATCCGGGCGTGGCCATCGCCGTAGCCTCGGGCGGCGGAGGCTATGGGACCGGCTGGCCATCGTCATCCCAGTACGTGACCTCGGTCGGCGGTACCAGCCTGACCCGGGATTCCGGGGTCTCCCGGGGCTGGACCGAGACGGTGTGGAGCGGCTCAGGCTCGGGCTGCTCGGGTGCCGATCCGAAGCCGGCCTGGCAGACCGCGGACGACTCCGCTTCTGGCGGCTGCCTCAACCGGACGGAGAACGACGTGGCCGCGGTAGCCAACCCGAAGCCCGGCGTGGCCTTCTACGACACCTACCACAAGTCCGGCTGGTCGGTGATGGGCGGCACGAGCGTGGCGACGCCGATCATCGCCGCGGTGTACGCGCTCGCGGGGGACCCGGCGCCCCGCACGTACCCGGCTTCCTACCCGTATCAGGCCGCTCGCGGGGCGCTGAACGACGTGACCTCCGGCTCCAACGGCACCTGTGAGGCCAGTCGGCAGTACCTGTGCCATGCCGGGGCGGGCTACGACGGGCCGACCGGCAACGGTACCCCGGACGGCACGGGGGCGTTCGCCAGCACGGCGACCGGCAACGTCGTGACGATCACCGACCCCGGCGTGCAGGACGAGCAAGCCGGCACCCCGGTGTTCCTGGCCATGCAGGCCCTGGACTCGGCGGCGGGCCAGACGCTCACCTACTCTGCGACCGGGCTCCCGTCCGGGCTGTCGATAGACCGGGCCAGCGGTCATATCACCGGCACGCTGGGCAGCGCCGCGAGCGCGAGCACCGTCACGGTCACGGCGACCGACGGCACCGGCGCCACGAGCTCCGTGACGTTCTCCATGGTGGTCGTGAAGTCGCTGACCACCGGTTACCACGGGGTGTCTGGGCCGGTGCACGTGGACCTGGCGGGCATGTGCATGGACGACACCGGCAACGCGGCCAAGAACGGCACCAAGGTCCAGATCTGGTCGTGCAACGGCAAAGCCTCGCAGGACTGGACGTTCGAGCCGGACGGCAACCCCGGGGGGGCGGGGACGCTGACCATCCACGGCAAGTGCCTCGACATCTTCAACCGGGGTACGGCGAACGAGACCAAGGTCCAGCTGTTCACCTGTAACGGTGGAGCCAACCAGCAGTGGCTGATCGACGGGTCGGCCGGCGAGCTGTTCAACCCGGTGTCCGGCCGGTGCCTGGCCGATCCGGGCGGCACGAAGAACGGCGTCCAGCTCTGGATCAGCAACTGCAGCGGAAAGCCCGACCAGGCGTGGATTCTCCCGGCCAGCCCGGTGCAATCCGGAATCGCCGGCATGTGCCTGAAAGATCCGAACAACGCGGCCGTGAACGGCACCCAGATCCAGATCTCGCCCTGCAGTGGCCGGGCGAGCGAGCAGTGGACCATGGAGCCGGACGGCACGCTGAGGATCAACGGCAAGTGCCTCGACGTGGCCGGGGCAAGCAAGCTGGACGGGGCCAGGATTGACATCTTTACCTGCAAGTCCGCCAGCGCCAACCAGCACTGGGCCATCGGATCCAACGGCGAGCTGTTCAGCTTGAACTCTGGCCGGTGCGTGGCCGACCCGGGTGACAGCACCACGAACGGCACCGGGCTGGTCCAGGAGGACTGCTACGGCCGGGCCGGGGAGATCTGGGCGGTCACCTGACCGACCCGGCCAGGACCGCCTCGGCTCTTCGGCGGCCTACCTCTTCACGGGCTCGCGGACCCGCGGCTCACCGCCGGAGGCCGCCACGTAGGCGTCCACGATGCCGAGGACATCCTCGCCTGCCTGGACGATCTTGCCCTTCTCCAGCCAGATAACCCGGTTGCAGGTCTCCTCGATCTCGGCCAGGTTGTGCGCGACCACGAACACCGTGCCCGCGGCCTCGCGCAGCTCGTCGATGCGCCGGTGGCTCTTGACCCGGAATTCGGCGTCCCCGGTGGCCAGGGCCTCGTCGATGAGCAGGATGTCGTGGCTCTTGGCCGAGGCGATCGCGAACCTGAGCCGCGAGCCCATGCCGGTCGAGTAGGTCTTCATGGGCAGGTTGACGAAGTCGCCCACCCCGGAGAACTCCACGATCCTGGGGTACAGCTCCCGGACCTCCTGGCGGCTCATGCCCATGGCCAGGCAGCCGAGGATCACGTTCTTGTCCCCGGTGAGATCCTCCAGCAGCGCCGCGTTGACGCCGAGCAGCGCGCCGTGGCCGTCGGTATACACGCACCCGCGCTCGGCCGGGAGCAGGCCGGCGATCGCCCGCAGCAGCGTCGACTTGCCCGAGCCGTTGCGCCCGATGACGCCCACTGCGTCGCCCCGGTACGCCACGAAGGACAAGCCGCGGAGCGCGTGCACCTCGCGGATCGAGGGGCGCCGCTGCCGGCGCATCATCCGCATCAGGGCGGTAGCGGCAGTACCCCTGTCTCCGCCGGCGCCGTAGACCCGGTACACGACGTGCAGGTCGTCCACGACCACCATCGGCTCAGCCACGGCCGTACTGTACCTCCGCCCGCCAGAAGAAGATGAAGCCGACGACCAGGACGATCACCGCCCAGAGCGCACCGAACAGCCACAGGCTGGACTGCGAGACCACGGCCGGGCAGTGAGCGCTGTTGAATATGTTCGCGCTGAGGAACTTGTGATACAGCTGCACGGAGTGGAACCTCTGCTGGCTGTACGGCGGCGGATGGTAGTACAGGTTGCACAAGAACTGGTTGTGAGGCTTGGAGCCCGGCATACTCTGCCGCTGCGATTCGAGCAGCGCGTTCCTGGTCAGCGTGATGTAGATCGCCGCCGGGTTGTACTGCAGGATCCTGGTCAGCGTCGGGTGGTTTCTGAGGGTGCTGAAGGTCTGGATGCTGAACATGACGCCGGACGCGTAGAACCAGGTCCGCACGATAAACGGCAGCAGCTGGCTGACGTCGTCGAACCCGGCGCCGAACCGGGCCAGGATGAAGGCCGCGCCGATGTTGAACAGCGTCTGCATGATCAGGACCGGAATGATCAGCAGCCAGTACCAGGTGACCGGCTGGCCGACGGCCAGCACGGTCGCGAAGATCACGATCAGGGAGATTCCCAGCTGCTGCAGCTCGATGAGCACGTAGCCCAACGGAAGGCAGGCCCGGGGAAAGTACAGGGCCCTGATCAGCGGCAAGCTGTCCCACATCACCCGCGAGGAGATGATGAACGACCGCTGCGTGAAGTTGAAGATGAAGACCCCGATGACCAGGAACGCGATGAAGTCAGGCACCCCGCGCTTGGTGTTGAGGATCAGGCCGAAGATCAGGTAGTACACGGCCACGTTGAGCAGCGGCGTCAGTATCTGCCAGACCTGGCCCAGCCTGGCCTCGGTGTACATGGCGACGTTCTGCGCGGTGGCGAACCCGGTGACGAAATAGCGCCGCCGCCAGATCCGGCGGAGGTACTCGATGAGCGGCGGGCGGGCCGCGCTGGGCTGGAGCCCGTACCTCGCGGCGAGCTGCACGAGCGGCTCGCCGGGCAGCTGGGCCGCCTCACTGCTCTCGGTTTCCGCGCCCGCCACCGGGGCGTCGGCCAGCGCGCCGGGCGCGCTCAGGCTGCCCCGCCTGCTCGCGTCGTCCGGCCCGCTCACCTGGCGGTCGCCCTCACGGGAACCAGTCATGCCGCAGAGCCTAGAGCGTCCGGCTGCACGCTGACGGGAACCTCAGACGGCGGCAGGGCCTGGCCTCCGCGCCCGCCCGGTGAGTTGTATCGGGCAACTGTCACGAGCAGAATGTACCATCCTCGTAGTTGTGCGGTACAACTAATGCTGTGGGTGCTGTGGACGGCGATGCGGAACTCGGCAGGCTCCTCGTCCAGCTGCTGCGAGTAGTGACTCCGGCCGTGTCCGATGATGCCGAGGCTTCGACTGGTGCCGAGGCTTCGACGCTGCAGCCCAGCGTATCGGCGTCGGAGCGTCGCGCGCTCGTCGAGTTGCTCGCGGCTCACGGAATCGCCCAGGGTGAACTCGCCCGCCTGCTTGGCCTGGAAAAGAGCACGGTGAGCCGCCTGGCAGGCGGCCTGGAGCAGAAGGGCTGGATCAGGCGCGGCCGGGACGAGGGCAACCAGCGCTATGTCCGCCTCTACCTCACGCCGGCCGGCTCGGCGATCGCGGTCAGGCTGCTGCAGGCCTGGCAGTCGAGGCAGGCCCGGATCATCGCCTCCCTGACCGATGCCGAACGCGCCGGCCTGGCCATCGGCCTCGGCGGCCTGCTGCGGGGTCTGGTGGCCGAAGGGATCCTCGGCGACGCCGCGGCGGGGGTTCGCAGCGGGAGAACTGAGCCACCCGCGAGCACGGAAGATGCGCGTTGACGACTTGACCACGCGCGCGACGCGGGCTGTCTGCGCTGTGAGATCCCAGCAGACTTTTGGTTAACAGTTGTCATCGAGGCCGCGGCGGTGGTTTCCTGGCCTGCCGCGGCGGGCAGTTCCGGTCATGACCAGGCGGAAGATCTTCACCGGGCCCCGCTGCGCCAGGAGGTGAGCGCGTCGACCGTCGTGCTGCTCCCGCATGCACCGTCCAGCGTCGGTCAGGCTCGCCACCAGCTGGGCGCGGACCTGCATAGGCACGGCGTGGCCGATCCCGTGATCTGCGACGCCACGCTCGTACTCAGTGAGCTGATGAGCAACGCGGTCCGGCATGCCCGCCCGCTGCCCGGAACGCAGCTACGGGTGGCCTGGACGCTGAGCGACGGAACGCTGGAACTAGCGGTGAGCGACGGCGGCGGGCCGACCCGGCCGCGACCCGGACGGCCGTCTTCGGTGTCCTCGCCCGGCGGGCGCGGCCTAGGCATCGTGGATCACCTGTCGCGCCGCTGGGGAGTCCGCAACGACGATCAGGGGACCACGGTCTGGGCCGTGCTGACAGCCGGGCCGGGCGGCTCCAGGTCTCCCCGGTCCCCGCGCGCCCTGGCTAGGAGCTGACCGACGTCAGCGGCGGCGCGACCTGCGCCCGGACCAGAAGGCCAGCCTGGCGATGACCACGACGATGGCCACGACCACTGCCAGCCAGAAAAGTGCCAGCAGCGCGTGCACCGCCCACAGCACCACCATGATCGCGAGAAACGCGCCGATGAGAAGCAGGATCACTCGTCCCATGACATCCAGGGTACGACGATTTTCGCCGAACTGGTCCGCTGGATCGCGCGCCTGGTCAGCGGGCCGGCGGCGGGCCGGCCGGCGGAGGGTGGCCGAGCGCGTCGGTGAGCATGCGGAACGTCGGGCAAGGCCAGCGCCACATGCAGCTCCGGCACCGGAGGATCGGACTGGACGGATCTGTGGAGATACCGCCAGCGTCCAGCGGTGCGTGCAGTTCGAGTAGCCGCAGGCCAAGTTCGGCGAAGCCGAGCACTTCCTCGCGGGCCCGGCCGAGGAACTCGATGTCGTCGCGGGTGAATCTCGCGGTCACCGGGACCACGCCGTCCTGGTTGAGCAGCCGGGCGTAGTGCACGCTGGCCTCCAGCCAGGACGAGGCACTGGCTGCCCTGACCCGCACCGCATCCAGGTATTCGCGAAGCGAGACCCGCTCTGGATCCTCGGGCCCGTCGGCTGCGGACCAATCGGCGCCCGGTGTTCCGCCTGCGGGTGAATACGGCGCGGGATCGTGCCCGTGCTCGGCGGGGGGCATCCCCTGCGCGGGCGTGGGAGCGGCGGGCGCGTGCGCACCCGGCCGGGGACCGTGCCCGGCGGGCCGAGCCGGTGCCGGGATGCCCGGCCGCGCCCGGTCGCCCGGCTCCCCGAATCCCGGGCGGTCGTCGGGCTCGCGGAAGCGCGGTTGGTCGACCGCCTCGCGGAAGCGCGGTTGGTCGACCGCTTCACGGAAGCGCGGCCAATCGTCCGGCTCACGGAATCCGGGCCGGTCGTCCGGCTCACGGAAATACGCATTCAGCTCGCCATCCGACACCACGGCGGCAGCTACCGGCGCGGAAAGGGGCAGCCCTGGAGCACCTGGTCGCGGCAGCTCCGGGTTCTCTTCGTTGTCAGCCGTGGCGTTCATGCAATGCTCCGCTCAGCGCTGATTCACGATTCAGGGCGTACTCCAAGCTTGACGTACGAGGGCAGGTACCGGAAGCAGATTCGGCGAGTACGCTCGGTGACGGACTGGTAGCCCGTCACCCGGGCCGGTAGGGTACCCCAGGTGGAGCTTAAGGTCTCGAGTCGCTCGCAGGGTGATCACACCGTCGTAGCTGTATCGGGCGAGATAGATCTGTATACCGCCCCCCGGCTGCAGGGCGAGCTCGCCACCGCGGTCATGGGTGAACGCCCGGCGCGGGTGGTCGTGGACATGGCCGGAGTGGATTTTTGCGATTCCACCGGCATGAACGTGCTGCTGGCGGCGCTGCGGCGGGCCCGCGAACGTGGCGGGGATCTGGTGCTCGCCGGGCCGCGGCCGGCGGTGCGGAAGATCTTGCAGGTGACCGGGCTGGAATCCGTGTTCACCGTCCTCGACGACCCCGCGGCGCTGGCCGGCCAGTAGCCGGCCCCGGCCGGACGTCGCTGGTTGTCGCGCCGGGCAGTGCCCTGGCCACACTAGGATCGCCCCATGTCTCCAAGCGGCGACACTGCCGTGGTCATCCCGGCCCGGGAAGAGTCCGACCGGATTGGCGGGACGGTGCGGGCGGCCATGGGGCTGCCCGGCGTGGACCTGGTCCTGGTCGTCGACGACGGATCGCAGGACCAGACGAGAGTCTTGGCCGAACGGGCGGGTGCGGCCGTGGTCAGTCACCCGAGGCCGCGCGGCAAGGGGGCCGCGATGGAGACGGGCGCCGAGGCAGTGCGCCTCCTGGACCACCGGGAAGGTCGCGCCGCCCCCCGGCACTTGCTGTTTCTCGATGCCGATCTCGGTGACACGGCGCAGCACGCCGGCCCGCTCGCCGAGCCAGTGCGCCGCGGCGAGGCGGACATGACCGTCGCCGTGTTCAGCAGCACGCTCAAGCTGGGCGGCCACGGCTTCGTGGTCAAGCTGAGCGGGGCCGGGATCGAGCGCGCGACCGGCTGGCGGCCCGCGCAGCCGCTGAACGGGCAGCGCTGCCTGACCCGGGCGGCGTTCGACGCGGCGCGGCCGATTGCCGGGGGGTTCGGCGCGGAGACCGCGCTCACCATCGACCTGCTCCGCCGGGGAATGCGGGTCACCGAGGTGGAGGTGCCGCTGGCGCACCGGGCCACGGGGACCGACTGGCGCGCTCAGCTGCACCGTGCCCGGCAGTTCGCCGACGTGGGCAGGGCCCTGGCCCGACGGCTATGACCTGGCGTCGCGGTGTCCCGGCAGGGACTCCGGCCCACGGCGGGGCCCCGGCGGGCGACGGGGCCCCGGCCGGCCGCCGGGCCGCGCATGGGGACGGGGCTCGGACCGGGGACCAGGTTCAGGCCGGGGATACGGCTCCGGCCGGCCGCGGCACGGGCTCGGCCCCGGGAATGGTTGAGGGCGGGGGTACGGCTCCGGCCGGCGACGGCGGCGTGGTCTCATCCCCGCGAGCGGTTCAGGGCGGGGACGGATCTCCGGCCGAGCGGCCGGGCCGGGTCGGCGGCTCGGCCCGGCTCAGCGGCGGTCGGCTGCGGACCGCGATCCCGGCCCGGGCCGGGCTGGTCGCGACGGCGGTCAGCATCGCGCTCACGGTGACCGTCGCCATCCTCGGACCCTCCGTCATGGAGCCGGTGCTGCCCGGGCGGCCGGGGCAGCCGCCGTGGGCCTTCGCTGCCCATCCGTCGGCGTACCTCGCGGTCGCCCTCACCTTCGCTGCGATCGCCGCGGGCAGCTTCGGGCTCGCCGTGACCATGCGCGCGGCCCGGCTGGGCTGGAGCGTTTCGCCCCGGGTGCTTCTCACCACGGGACTCGTCGCCGCCGCGGTGCTGGTTCTGCTGCCTCCGTTCGGATCGTCTGATCATCTCAGCTACGCCGCCTACGGCCGGATGCTGGCCACCGGCCACAACCCGTACCTCACCACGCCCAACGCCCTGGCCCGGCTGGGCGACCCGATCGCCCGCGCGGTCGAGGACTGGAGGACGAGCCCCTCGGTGTACGGGGTGCTGGCCACCGGCGGCCAGGCGCTCGCCTCGCTGATCGGCGGGACCTCGGTCCGGCTCACCGTGTTCGTGCTGTCCCTGCTCAACCTGGCCGGATTCGCCGGCACCGGGCTGCTGCTGCACCGGCTGGCGGCCGGCGACCGGAACCGCCAGCTCCGCGCGGCGCTGCTGTGGACGTGCAACCCGCTGCTGCTCCTGGTGCTCATAGCCGGGGCGCACGTCGACAGCCAGGCGATCGTGTTCGGGGTGGCGGCCGTCGCCGCGTTCGCCCTGGCCCTGCGCCAGGTGTCCGCGGGCGCCACCTGGCGGTGCATGCCGTGGGCGTTCGCCGCCGGCCTGCTGGCCGGGCTCGGCTTCGCGGTCAAGCTGAGCATGCTGCTCGTCGCCGTCGGCCTGGCCGCGGCGTGCCTGCTGGTCTGGCCATCCCGGGCCCGGCCCGCCCGGGATCGGGCAGCCCGGGAGGGGGCGCACGGCGGGGGTCAGGCGGGAGTTTCCGGCCGGGCTCAGGCGGAGGTGCCCGGCCGGAGCCGGGCCTGGGTACCCGCGGCATCGGCCCTGACCGGCCTCGCGGCCGGGTTCGCGGCGGTGACCGCGGCCGCGCTGGCCATCGGCGGGCTTACCTCGCTGCGGCCGGCCCTGCGGGCAGGTAGTTACGTAGCGATCGGCACCCCTTGGCGCTGGGTACGGGCGGCGATCGGGCTGGCCACCGGCGAGGGAGTCGCCGACGACATAGTCAAGGTCGCGGCGGCGGTTACGGTGCTGGTCCTGGCCTGGCTGCTGCTGCGCGGGCTGCCCGGGCGCGACGGCACTCCGAGCCCGGACGGGAGGCCCTGGCTGACTGCCCCGGCCGGAACGGTCGGCCCACAGACCGCCACCGGGGTCGCTGGGCTGGCGTCGCTGGCCTTCGTGCTCGCCTGGCTCACCGCCGGCCCCTACGTACTGCCGTGGTACGACGGGCTCGCCTGGGCTCTGCTCCCGCTGCTGCCCTGGTCCGCGATCGACTGGCTGGTGCTGGCCCGGACCACGGCGCTGGCGATCGGTTACCTTCCGGCCCGTGGCATTGTGATGCCGGCCGGGCTCGGCTGGCTGGTCACGGTGGTCAGGAGGGGGGTGACCCCGGCGCTGCTGCTGCTCATCGCGGTGCTGCTCGTTATCACCGTGCGATCGAGGAAACCCGCCCGGCCTTGAGGCTGGCGGGAACGCGGGCGCGAGGCTGGCCTGCCGCGTTCGCGCTGACGCATGTCTGCGGTCATGCGAGGGCGGCCGGGCTGGCATCATGATCTGATGCAGGACAGGTACGCCTACCTGGGGCCAGCGGGCACCTTCACCGAAGCCGCGCTGCGCACCCTGGACGGCAGTGAGCACGCTGAGCACGTGCCGTTTCCCACCATCCAGGCGACGCTCGAAGCCGTTCGGCTCGGCGCGGTGGAACGCGCCGTGGTGCCGATCGAGAGCTCGGTCGATGGGGCGATCACCGCCACGCTGGACGAGCTGGCCACCGGCGATGAGCTGCTCATCTATGCCGAGGTGCTGCTCCCAGTCGGATTCGCCCTGCTGGTCAGGGAGGGTACCCGGCTCGATGAGATCACCACCGTGGGCGGTCACCCGCAGGCCCAGGCCCAGTGCCGGCGCTGGCTCACCGACCATCTGCCCGGCGCCGAGCGGCTGCCCGCCGCGTCGAACGCCGCGGCCGCCCGCCAGGTGGCGGACGGGGAACTGGACGCGGCGCTGGCCGGGGCCTTCGCTGCTCCGGGCTACGGGCTGTCCGTCCTGGTCGATGAGGTGCACGACCGGGCGGGGGCGATCACCCGGTTCGTCGTCGTCGGCCGGCCAGGGCCGTTGCCCGCGCCCACCGGCGCTGACCGGACCTCGCTGGTCGCTTTCCTAGCCGACGATCATTCCGGTGCCCTGATGGAGATCCTCACCGAGTTCGCGGTGCGGGGAATCAACCTGACCCGCATCGAGTCCCGGCCTACCGGCGACGTGCTGGGCCGATACTACTTCTGCATCGACTGCGAGGGTCACATCGACGACGCACGGGTCGGTGAGGCGCTGATGGGCCTGCGCCGGGTCTGCACCGGTGTCAGGTTCGTCGGCAGCTATCCCCGAACCGACGGCGGTAAGACCCAGGTCCGCCGCGGGACCTCCGACGCGGACTTCGCCGACGCCGCGGCCTGGCTGGCCCGGCTGCGTTACGGGCGGGTTTGACCGCCGAACCCGGCGGGGCGGCCCCGCCGCTGATTCCCTGGGTCGTGGATGGCACATTCCCGACGGTGGGTGTCGGTAGCGGGACATCGATCCTGACGCGTCGGCCTTGCTGCTAGATCGGGCGCGGCTGCCTTACAGATAGGGTCCCGTGGCCCGGGGCGGCTGCTGCGGCTCCTCGACCTGCGGCATGACACCTGGCGGAATTGCCCCAGGCGGCAGGGCGCCGGGCGGCAGCGCCCTGCGCATCTGCTCCAGCTGGGCGCGGGCCGCCATCTGCTGGGCGAACAGCGTGGTCTGGATGCCGTGGAAGAGGCCCTCCAGCCAGCCCACCAGCTGCGCCTGCGCGATTCGCAGCTCGGACTCGCTGGGCGTGCCCTCATCGGTGAACGGGAGGGAGAGCCGCTCGAGCTCGTCGACAAGCTCGGGCGCGAGACCGTCCTCGAGTTCCTTGATGGAGCTCGCGTGGATCTCCTTGAGGCGCGCCCTGCTCTTCTCGTCCAGGGGAGCGGCCCTGACCTCCTCGAGCAGCTGGCGGATCATGCTTCCGATCCGCATGACCTTGGCCGGCTGCTCCACCATCTCGGTGACCGGGCGCTCGCGCTCAGCCGAACCTTCTGCATCGCCGCCGCCGGCTGCTGCGTTAGGGCCGACCACGACAATCTGCGGCTGCTCTGACTCGGAGTTCATCCCGTCGCTCATCCTCCTAGTCTGGCGGTCGAAGCCTGCCGGCCGCGCTCGGGGGGCTGCATCACATCCCGGCGGACCCTGCCCCGCCCGCTCGCCCGCCGATAGCGGTGAGCCCGCGCCGCCTGGTGTCCGCGGCGTTCGGCCGGAACAACATGCACCTGCCCGAGTCTATGAGGGCACCCGTGAGCTGCCGCGCTCCGATGCCGTACCGGTCCGCGCGGTCGGGTGTTTGACTGGTTGCGGAGGGTATCGGCCAAATGTTCGGGTAACTTAGGCATCGGTTCGGGGCGCGGATACCAGCCCAGGAGGATGGCATGTTCCTACCACTGGGACCTGGGGAGGAATAACCGGTGGCCAACCAGGACGAGGACCAGCTGGCCGCGGCGGAAGGCGCCGCAAGCGGCCGGCCGGTCACTGAGGGCGCCGTTTCCACCGGGGAAGCGCCTGCAGCCGGGGAGCGTGCCGCCGCCGATCCTCCCAGCGCGGCCGGAGATCAGCACGGACCCGACAGCAACGGTCAGGGGTTCACGCCCGACGACGGGATGGCCGGCCGCGAGCAGGCCCCCGGCCCGGAGAACGGCCCTGGCTCACCGGACGAGGGCCGCGCATCCGGCGGCCTGGCCGATGAGAACGCCGGCGCGGGGGACCCCGTAGATCCGCAGATCCCGTCCGGGCTGGCCCACCGGCCGGCCGGCTTCGCCACTGGTCACGTGGGGCCGGAGCCGCGGGCCTACTCCGACGAGGAACCCCCCGGCCAGGGCGAAGCCGCGGGCTACGAGCCAGGCGACGAAGCCGCGGGACCGGGCTGGGCGCCCGATGAGACCTCCCGGTCGGGTGTCCAGGCTTCGCCCTATCCCCCTCACGGCGACGCCTACGACCCCTATCCGGGGCCAGGGCAGGAGCAGGACTACGCGGGCTACGGCCAGCCGCAAGGCTACGGCGCTGACCAGGGGTACGGCGCTGACCAGGGGTACGGCGCTGACCAGGGGTACGGCGCTGACCAGGGGTACGGTGCTGACCAGGGGTACGACGACGAGCGCGGGTACGGCCAAGAGCGGGGATACGGACCCTCTGACGGTTACAGCCAGACCTACCCTCCGCCGGACTACGGCGAGGGACAAGACTACGGCCCTCCGGACGTGTACGGGGAGGACCAGGGCTACGACGACGCCGGATACGACCAGGGCCAGGCCTACGGCCAGCCGCAGCCGTACGGCGATGACCAGGCCTACGCCCGCGGCTACGGCGACCCGCGGGTCCATGACCGAGGATACGGCCCGCCACCCCAGGCCTATCCGCAGGCACAGCCGTATGCCCGGCCCTACGTCGGCAGCCCGTCGTCCGCCCCCGGCCCGGGCTATGGCCAGGGGCCGGCTTACGGTCAAGGATACGGTCCTGATCAGGGATACGGTCCTGATCAGGGATACGGTCCCGGCCAGGCTTATCCCGAAGAGCAGACCGAACGGGATCCCGGCGTGCCCATACCGCCCACCGCGGAGCAGCGGCCCGGTGCGCCGCAGCCTGGCGACGAGGTCGCTGCGGACCAGAGTGGCCAGCCCCAGGCCGGTGGTCAGGCCCCGGGTGACGACCAGGATCGCGACCGGGCCCACGATCAGGAGAGCGCAGCCCAGGCGGCTGCTCAGGCGGGGGCGCCTGGCCCGCCTGGCGACCGCGTGCAGGCTCAGCCGCCGGACCGTGACCAGGGCGCCGGCCGCGCCGAACCCTATCCGCCGCCGGCTGCCTACGGCTGGCCGCCGGGCTACGAGGCCCCGGCCGGGTCAAGGCCGGCGCAGGCGGGCCCGGGTCGCTACGACGTCCAGGGCGGCTACGGCGACCAGGAGCCAGGCCGGGATGAGGCCGGCCCGGCTCAGCCGTACGCCGGCGAAACGGGCTACCCGCCGCCTCCCGCGCAGGCCGCGCCCGCGCAGTCCGCCCCTGGGCAGGATGCGGGAGCGGATATGCTCGCGCCGCTGCCCGGGCAAGCCTCTGACCAGCAGCAGGTTATCGAAACCGCCGATGATCTCACGGCCGAGGCCCTGCTGCACGGCAAGCGCCAGGGCCCCGCCGCGGGCTGGCGGCGCATGATCTACAAGACCTCTGGCGGCCTCATCCGCCCGCGCGAATCCGCCGAGGCCCTTCGCCGTCGCGAGTTGATACAACGCGTCCGGACTCCCGTCGCGGGCGGGCATCACCGGGTGGCGGTGATGAGCCTGAAGGGTGGAGTAGGCAAAACCACCACGACCGTCAGCCTGGGCTCGATGCTCGCCTCGCTGCGCGGTGACCGGATCATCGCCCTGGACGCAAACCCGGACCGCGGCACGCTGTCGGACAAGGTCCGCCTGGAGACTTCGGCGACCGTTCGCGACCTGCTCAACGAGCGCAGCCAGATCCGGCGGTACGCCGACGTGCGGGCGTTCACCTCGCAGGCGCCGAGCCGCCTCGAGGTGCTCGCCTCCGATCGGGACCCGACGGTCTCGGTCGCGTTCTGCGAGGAAGACTATTACGACGCCGCCCGGGTGCTTGAGCACTACTACTCCATCTCGCTGATCGACTGCGGTACCGGGCTGCTGCACTCGGCCATGGCCGGAGTGCTGCGCATGGCGGACCAGATCATCCTGGTCAGTTCGCCGTCCGTGGACGGCGCCCGCAGCGCGAGCGCCACCCTCGACTGGCTCGACGCGCACGCGTACGGCGATCTGGTGCGTAACGCGGTCGTCGTCCTGTCCATGATCAGGCCACGTAGCAAGAGCACGGTCGACCTTGACCGTCTCGAGCATCATTTCGCCGGCCGGTGCCGGGCCGTGGCCCGGATCCCGTACGACGGGCACCTCGAAGAGGGCGCCGAGGTCGACCTGGAGGCGATGAGCCCGGCCACGGTCAACGCCTACCTGGTGCTCGCGGCCACGGTGGGCGACGGATTCGCCTGGCCGCGGCGGGCCGCGCGCCAAGCGGCCATCCCGCAGGCCTGGGACCGCCGGGACCTCCGCAACGGCGCGGCCGGGCGTTAATCCCCAGCGGAGCCTGATCCCATCGGCATCGTGGTGCGATTCAGGGACGGGTCGGCTCGGCGCCGTTGAGCCGCTCGGTGACACCTGGACCCGGGACGGCACGACCTGGACGCAGCAGGCCTCGGCGGTCCCCCGAGCACCCGGTATTTCGCGTCGATGGCCGATGACGGGGCCGCCGGCACCGCGGTGCTGTTCGGCGGCATCAACCGCCACGGCCGCCCCGCTCGCCGATACCTGGACCTGGGGGTAACCTCAGGCCCGGCCGTGACCGGGACACTGATACGCCGAGGACGGCGAGGTGTGAGAGGCTGGAGCGGAGCTGCTGGCAGTGACCCAGCGCTCGTGCTTGCGGACCAGCGATGGGCCAGGCCGACTCCTGCCGTCGTTGTTTCGCGTGACTCCGCAGCTGGGAGGGCTCGCCTAGTGGCCGATGGCGGCGGTCTTGAAAACCGCTAGGGGGCGTGAGCTTCCTCGTGGGTTCGAATCCCACGCCCTCCGCTGACCTGGGAAGATGAGGCCCCGGCTGGCCGGGACTGACCCCGGCAGGTCCCGGGATCCGGCCCGCCGGGGAACATCCGGGGAACATCCGTCACGATCCGGTCACCAGCTTCTCCGCGTCCCCGGCCGCCTTGGTCAGCGAGTCGTCCCAGAAGTGGGTGTAGCGGTCGTGCACGTCCCGGCTGGAGTGGCCGGTCACCTTCATCCTCAGCTCCGGGTCGATGCCCGCCGCGCGCATCGCGGAGGTCGCCGAGTGCCGGGCGTCGTGCAGCCTGATCTCCGGCAAGCCTGCGGCCTTCGACAGTGTCTTGAATCGCCGGGTCACCGAGTCCGGGCGGTACGGCGTGCCGTCCTCGCGGCAGAAGATCAGGTCGTTGTCCTGCCAGTCCGGGCCGAACCGCATCCGCTCGGCGAGCTGGGCCTTGCGGTGCTCGCGCAGTGAGCGGCGCCCAGGGCATGAGCTTCGAGCAGGGCGCCGCCCAGGGCATCGAGTGGACCTGTGGGCTCGCCGGCGGCGCGGCCCCGCTGCCCTGAGGAGAGGCCCATGAATCCGGAAGGTGAGATGATGAGTTCATGTCACTCAGCAGGCGCCAGTTCTTGGCCCTGAGCGGGACGGTCGTGGCAGCTCCAGTCGCAGCTCGGCTGAGCAGCTCTAGTGCCAGCACCCGGCCACCGGTCGTGGTCGCATCTTTCAACCCGGCGCACTGGAAGAAGATCTTTGTGACCGACTTCCCGGTCAACGTGCCCCTGGGCCACTTCCCGAAGGCCCTGGCGGGCGAGTGGGGTGCCTATCCCCGCGGCTGGCCTGACACCGCGACCCAGCGGGGCCTGGCGGTCGGTGGTATCTACGACCCGGGCTCCACCACCTGGATCAACGGCGGCTATCTGCACGTGCGGCAATGGCGCGGCGCGAGCGGCCCGGTGCATTGCTCCACCCCCTACCCCAAGGCCGCCAGCGGCGTCCTGTACGGGCGGTTTGTCGAGGTGACCAGGGTGAGCCACGCCACTATCGGGTACAAGAGCGCCCATATGCTGTGGCCCAGCCAGTCGCCGAAGCAGTGGGAAATCGACTGGCCGGAGAACAACTGGGCCGGGATCCATTCCACGCCGCACGGATTCGATCACTACGGCAAGACCACCAGCCCGCAGCGGCTGCGGTGGCCGACCAGTGCGCCCTGGACCGCCTGGCACACCTACGAGATACGGTGGAATCCGTCGTCGCTGGCGCTGTACCTGGACGGCACCCGGATCGGGTACACCACCCGGGCCGCCGCCGTCCCCCACGAGCACATGAGCTGGCGGCTCCAGAACGAGTCCGCGTTGATTGGCAAGTTCGCTGCCCCCCGCACCTCGGCGCAGATCGACACCTCCCACGTCGAATACTGGAGTTGGACCGAGTAGTCCCCGCTGCGGAATGGCCTGCCGGGTGATGATCGAGAAAAAGCGCTCCACAGGTTGAGCCACGAGCAGCCGGCTGTGGCGGCGTAAACGCCGAAGTGATGCTTGAATCAGAGGCGACCGACGCCGAGCGTGCGGCCGAGCCGAGGTCTTCGCGTCGGCTGGCATCTAGGCTGACGTGCAGGCCGCCTACCCCAGGCGGTCAGCCGATCTGCTCCCGTGGATCATCGTGATCCTCATTTCGACCCGGTCCTCTGGGCCGCCGTGGACGGTGCCGGCGCTGAGGCAGGCCGGGATGCCTGGAGAGGTCTCAAACGGCTGATCACCGATCTCTATGAGACACGCCGGTCTTCCCAGGCACCGCAGGGCGAGGTGAGCATCGAAGACGCGGAAACGAAAGTCAAGATTGCGCTTCCGCCCAACTTGCCCGACCAGGCGTACCGCATTCTCATAGAGATCGGGAACCCGAGTGCCCCGCTCTCGGGGATGCTCCGATGGGACAACGATGCCCAGGACTGGGTAGGCGGCCAGTACCGCTGCAGATCATGACCGCGCCCGCCACACGACCGCGCTGACGGGCACCAGGCTCACCGGCCGGCCGGCCCGCTCGGCGACCCAGTCGGCCACCTCCGGCCAGTCGTCGGTCCAGCGGCGGCTGACGGGGTCGATCTGCGCGGGGCGGACGTCTGCGGACCCGGCGACCCTCGCGATCACCCACCGGGGGTCATCGCGGTCGCTCTGATCGAGGATGAGCAGCAGCCAGTCGCCGCTAGTGTCTTGCTCAGCCATCGTGATCTCCTAGCAGATCTCGGTGGTCAGGCCCTGGTCAGCGTTCGCTCGCTGGCCGGGGCCGCTTGCTACCCCTGACAGTACGCCAGTGTGCTACAGCAAGCTACAGCATGCGGCACTGAGAGCCACCAGGATGGCGCGAAGTAGCGTTCGGTGCCATGACCATCAAGCCGGGTCCGGTGCCGCCCTGGAGGCAGGTGTACGCCGCGCTGAAGGCCCAGATCGAGGACGGCACCCTGCCGCCCGGAGGGCGGGTGCCGTCGATCACCGACCTGAGCCGGTCCTGGGGCGTGGCGCTGACCACGGTGCGCAAGGCGCTGGACCAGTTGAAGGCAGACGGCCTGGTGGTCACCAGCCCGATGGGCACGTTCGTCGCCGGCGGCGGATGACTGCCGCTGGCTGCTATGAGCGATCTGCGAAAGGGTCTGGCCTGGGACGAGCCGAGTCTCTGATCAGGGCGTACCCGAGGGTTTCTTGATCGTTGCCCCAGCGCGCTGCGTGACCGGCTGAGTGCGTGTAGTGTTGGGCGCATCCCCCCAGAGTCCTCAGGCCGGGTTGCCACCCCCACTCCGTAGCCCGGCCTGGAGGTCATCAGAGAGCGGGACGGTCAGTGTCAGGCCGTCCCGCTCTCTTATCCGGGAATGATGAAGGCGCGGGACGGCGGAAGTCCCTCTGCCACCAGCGCGGCGCGGCGGAACGCGAGTTCGGCGTCTTGAAGTACCAGCGGGCGGTGCTCCCGCTCCGGGTGCGGCGCATCTACCGGGTTTGGCTGCACGCTGACCTGACCATCCCGGCCCAACTCGCCATCGCGCTGATCAAGACGCGAACGTAGGGACTTCCTCGCCGCAACCGGCCGCAGGCGGGGACTTCGCCATGCCCGGGCACCGGGATCCGTCCCCTGACCCCCTGAGCACGCCCCGGTAAAAACCGCTCCGGGGGTCAGGGGAGGGTATGGACCCCGATACTACGGCCGCCAGCCGCAGGTCATACTGCGCTTTACCGAGTTTCACGGGCCGAAACGCAGATCCCTCCTAGGGACCGGGCACGCCCGGGTCGCCGGGAACGGTGTGCACCTGCGAGCCCGGGATGTCGTACAGCTCCATCGAC
>Ga0207700_10000080_pt1 | contig 59420 bp, 56 predicted proteins | sample LARL82metaG_FD_184348 | JGI IMG/M metagenome (GOLD analysis project Ga0207700, IMG submission 184348) | Corn, switchgrass and miscanthus rhizosphere microbial communities from Kellogg Biological Station, Michigan, USA - LAR L8-2 metaG... | ecosystem: Host-associated > Plants > Roots >...
GGCGCGATGCCCACCACCGTGACAGGTTGTGAGTTCATGACAAACGAAGTTCCTACAATAGAGCGATCGCCTCCAAACTTTTCCTGCCACGTCCGGAAACTCATTACCGCCGCTAACGGGGCTCCCTTGTTGTCATCTTGAGGCGAGAGCATCCGGCCGGCGTAGGCGGGAATTCCAAACGTGGAAAAATAGTTGCCTGAAACAAACTCTCCGCGGTATGACTCAGAAGGCTTGTTGTTGCCGCTCCAGCGGACTCCCATCAAGCTATTCCCGGCCTGCATCGCCGCTAATTCCTCAAATCCTGGGGTATGCTCTTTGAATTGCTTGTACTGCTCAAAAGAAAAGAGAGACCAGTTGTCCTGCATCCCGCCGTTGATGCAGCAGTTCTCCTCATTGCCCACGCGCACAAGTTCTCCGGGCTTCGATACTGGCAGAGACTTGAGCAACACAGCATGCACCAGCGTAAAAATCGCGGTCGTGGCCCCGATGCCCAATGCCAGCGTTAGCACGGCCGTGGTCGTAAATCCCGGGGCTTTTCTGAACTGCCGCAAAGCGTAACGAATGTCTTCAAGAATCTGCATTCAATGGTCCCTTGGTCTTAAACTGCGCGTTTGGTTTGGCTGACTGAAAAAGAGTGTTGCGAGACCCGAGACAATTTCGTCAACAGATGGCCCATCGCACCCTTTGGAAGATATATACGGGCGCTAGCGAAAAAGGTTTCTACTTTCTTTGTAGATTTAGGATGAATTTGTCTTAATCCGAGCTGATCAAGGGTGTGAGTAAAGATTCGCGGAGCTTCAATTGCTGGTTGACGATTTCGGTATCAAGTCAAACGCGGCACCTTTATTTTGAAATTCGTGCGCGCCGATTGACCAGAAGAACGTCTCAATATCCCTCAGTGAACAGCCACAGATGCAACCACGCACTACTCGGATGGCCTTAAGCGGATATGGTAAACTGCTAAGGAATCAATACATTCTGCCCCCTCGTTCAACGGCAGGACAGCTGACTCTGGATCAGCATATCGGGGTTCGAATCCCTGGGGGGCAGCCAAATAACCGCTTCAGCTTCAGTACTTTGCGCGTCCTCCCAAAAACCTTCTTCCGATTCCCTGCTCTGCGTTTGCGTCCTGTTTGCGTCTGTTGCCGCCACTTTCTTGGGAGTACTGTCCAGGGTGTCAATCCAAGCTACGTTTTCTCCCGGAATCAGGTGGCCATAAACGTCAATTGTGATCTGAATGCTGCGGTGCCCCATCTGCTTCTGAACGTAGGCAGGAGAAACCCCGGCCTGAATCAGCAGGGATCCGAACGTGTGGCGCAGATCATGGAAGCGAAATTTCCGAAGCCCAGCCTGTTCTAGTGCTGGTTCCATGTAGCGGGGGCCGATATTATCCGGGCAGATCGGCGTTCCGGCTTCCGATGGAAATACCAATTCATCAGCAATACTCGTCTTGCCGAGTTGGAAGCCGCGGAGCAAGGCATTTTCTTTATGGGCCATTAGGACTTGTCGGAGTTGTTTGGTCATGTCCACGCGCCGGCATTCATGAGTTTTGGAGATGCCGAAGTGCCCCATATAGTAATTCCGTTGCACCAGGATGAAGCGGTTCTTGCTGTCCTCTGAGTCACCAAATTGAATGTCACCCCACTTCAACGCAATTAGTTCGCTTTTACGGAGTCCAGAGCGAAGAGCAGTAAAGAACAGGGGATAATAGTCGGGACAAACTTCAACCGCAGCGCTAAGAAATGCCTGGGCTTCGCTCAGTGTCATCGCCTGGGCCTTGCTCTCGCCGCGTTCCCGTTTATTAAATTTGCCGACTTTTGAAGCTGGATTGCTTTCAATCAAATTGTCCTCCACAGCTGCGCTCAATACCGCGCGGAGCGTTGTTAGAATCAGCCGCACGGTGTTACGCGAGTGATTGTCTGTTTCAGAGATTGCAGAGACAAACTCTTTCACATCGTCCCGTGTGATTTTGCTCAGGGGCTTGGCTCCAAACCGAGGAGTCACATGGAGCCTCAACAGTTGTTCATAGCTGCGCTTTGTAGAGGGTTGAATATCGTGTCCGTGGTTCCTGAGCCATTGTTCGGCATACACGGAAAAAAGCGGTGTCGTGTTCTCTTCGTTGAGAACCCCAAGTTCGCCCCTCGTTAATCTCTCTTGCACTTGGCGCATGACGCCACGCGCAAACTCCAAGGTGCCGCCGACTTTCTTCGTTTTCCTGAGACCTTTGTGGTCTATAACGATGTACCACGAACCGCGCAGCTTTCTTAGCTTGACCGACATCTCAGAAGCCCCCACTTTCTTCAAGCTTTTCAAGGCCGCGCCGTAGCAAAACGGACATTTTGGGCTGTTTCTTCTTCAGCGCGCGGTATTGTTTTGCGAGCCTCACTATTCGCTCCTTGTCCTCGTCGTTCGGCCTGAAAGCAATCAATTCAGGAACGTCTTTTGTCGTCATGGCCCGTATTGTATAACAAATGTATAACAATTACGCTATAGGCTTTTTAGAATGCTGTTCACTACCCTCTCGACATCGACAGAGGCAGCTTCAATCGAGTGGCCCTTCATCCATTCATCGAAGAGTCGGCGTGACACCAGGATTTTCCCACCTCGAGCCGAGGCTGGCAGCGGATTCTCTACTGCTCTTATCCAATGCCGAAGTGTCCGATTTGATATGGATGAGTAGCGCTCCAGCGCTTTCAAATCCATCCACTCTGGCCATTCCGGCAGTGACGGTCGAATTATTACTTTCGATGGCATTCAGTTCATCACGAGAACCCCGTGATATCCACAGAATAGCCTCTAAAGCCATCGCCGATGCTCGCATGCGTGCAGGAAGTGGTAAGTGTTTCTTCGGTTGGCCTTCGCAGCAGCGTATTTGTTGGGCCAAAACGGACCCATTTTTATGAAACGGTAAGTAAACGGTAAGTGGTAAGTGCAGTACGACGGAGAGCCAACGCCGTTCAGTCGATTACTCCGGTTCGGCGGAGATCAAAGCGAACCTTGCTAATTGCCGTGTGGATCCTCGGCTTGAGATGTGGATTCATATAAGCCAATACGAAAGACCGGTTCTCGTGAATGATCCATTCTTTGGGCAGTTCGACCGCTCCGTCCGCATCCAGATCGCGGCAGATGTCTAGATCTTTCAATTTTGAATCGCCGATCAGTAGCGCCTTTATGGCCCTCTTAAGTACTGATCTGTAAGCAACTTGGACGCCAGCCTTCTTCTGCGAGAGTTTGACAACCCTTTCCGTAGGTTGCTCGTGTTCAGCAGAAGGTGTGATATTGTGGGCGACACCACCGTGAGTTATTTCCTCACCCCGACGCAACGCGGCGTTCAGGCGAATCTGCCATTCGTCCAGTTTTGATCGGAAGTCCCGCTTGTCTTCCTTGAGTCGTCCCAGCGTCTGTTCAACGCTGTGTCGCCTGTAAGCGAGTGTTTCTTTCGTTAGCATTCCGCCGAGTGACCGTTCGGCCATTTCGATCCTTGACTCAAGACAGGCTATTTTCGCTTCCAGCGTCCGAGTCCGCGCCCTTGTATCAATGATTTCTCGCGCTGCCAAATCTACGGCCGGTTTGCCGGACGCGGCAGCCAGCAGATACTCAAGACCCTTTGCGTCGATTTCTGCTATATGCTCCCATTTCGTGAACAGCCTTTCCATATCGCGCCTGAATCCTTCAATCACCGGCCTGAGCCAATTGGGGTCATGGCTGTGGGTACGCTTCTGTTCCATCGCGAATTCCGAGACAACGGAGCTGGTGCGAGCTGAGATTAGGACACGAATGCCATATTTACATATATCCCGAAGGAAGGCCGGTGACAGAGCTTTCTGTTGGGTACGCCACACCTCGCAGTAGACTTCAAATTTCCTGGCCGCCCACTCATTGGAACGAAGAAGGTGCATCTTCAGCCGTTCCGAAGGAACGGCCATGCTGTTCCCGTTTCCCATGTTCTGAAAGCGAATGTGCTGTTCGTCTTGGTGGCTGAGCTCTCTAATCTCTTCTGAGACTTTGCTCATCATCAAGCTTGCCAGTCGCTCATCGATCTGCTGCCAGTAGAAAGGAAGGGGATCAGACATGGAAATCAAATCATTTCTTTGTCTTCTTTGTTTTTGTCCTTGTGCCGTTCTGGGAGGCTGTAGCTCTCTCTGCCTTAATTCGTTCCAGCAACGCGGATGCCGGTTCGTAGGTCCGTCCCTCGCGCCGCGCAAGCTCTGCTTCAGTGGGCACAAGTTCTCCTCGGAAGGCTTTTGCCAGCACAGCCTGCGTCAGCCGTTCAGCACGAAGCGAGGCCGCGGCTACCCGGCTTTCGATCTTGTCAGCGACTCTAAACAGAGCTTCGACCCTTCTGACGATTTCCTCTTGTTCCTCCAATGGGGGAAGGGCAACGTTCATTTCTCTGATATTGTCCAAATTCAATCCTGGCTTTCCCGCCCCGTATGCGTCCTCGATCAGTTTCCTGCGACCGTGGATAGGACTAACGGTCCACAAATACAGGTATGCAGCCGTTTTGGCCTCCACGGGCCTCACCAGTCCAATATGTTGGCTAACATAGGCCTCGCCAATTTCGCGATCGACCAAGGCAGACTTGGTAACGTTCGCACCTGTGATCGTAATCAGAAGATCAGAGCTCTGTACCCGAGTTCGAGTCCCCTCAGCTCCCTCAGGCGGGTGCACATGAGCAATATTGCTAGTATCCAAGTAATCGCTGTTAATGTTTTCAGCTCGAATGAATAGAGGACCAGCATGTGAATAGAACCGGGCCCAACCCCTGGAGCCACTGGTCACAACGGATGTCAGTTGGTCCATGGTCGCATGGGACCATGTTTTTGGAGAGTCGTCTTCGCAACCGCTTGGCCTGAGAGGCTCCCTATATTTCTGAGAGCGCTCGGCTGTAAGAATCAGTTTCCTTTGTTTAAGAATCCGCGCTAATAGTTCGTTAGAGGTCTCTGTGACCCTTGTTTGCTGACGCCAGTCCTCAGTCAGCTTCCCGGAACATGCCGCTGCTAAGACTGCCCTGCGAAGATGTTCGAGAATCTGTCTACTTCTATCCAGTCGCTCTCGTGGTCTTTTCACTAGTTGAAAGACGGGCCGAATCTTCTCGACGATGCGCAGCTGCTCGGTAGTGGGTGCCAGGTCTATCGGAATTTCTTTCGCGCGACTGCCTGAGATTTCGAGAAACGTCGAACCACTCCCCATCTGCTCCAGATCTGGTCGCTTGTATATCAACCAGAAGTAGCAATATTCAGGAACAATTCCTCGGGCGCAGATAAAGCTTTTGAAGCCCTGATTTGTGGAAATCGGATTCGCTGCAACCGCCAGATAACCGATGGGTGCTCGACTCGACATTAAGACGGCCCCCGTTGGCATCACACTCGCCGAACAGGATCGCAGTCCCCTAGTTGTCAGCCCTCGTCTGCCCCGCTGGACATAGATATCCTCAAAGCCGCTCAAATCAGCAGGGGTGAGCCATGGGTGGCCTTGATCGGAAAAGTTCGCCGACTCAGAGGCCTTAGGAGTGCCGCCGCCAGTTACATCTGCAATATCCCCCATCAGCGCCGATGTCCACCCTTCAGACAATTCGGAATCAACTAAGGCAGATTCTTCGCCCAAAGTATGTTGTAGGGTTGTGCTCATACCCTTTTGCCCGTGACCATCGCGCCTGTAGATTTACTGATTGCATTTCCGTTTGGCTCAAGCATTTCGACAATCGCATTCAGCTCTTCAACTGCAGCCTGCAGCTCAGCAATCGCATCGGTCGCCAATTCCTGCGGCTCTATATCTGGATCGAACTCGTCAAGCGACTCCTCTTTCAACCACTTAAGTCCGTCAATCTTGTAGTCCCGCGCTTTCACTTGAGCGATAGAGAAAGAACGCCAGCGGTCTTCTTTGGAGTCACTCGTCTTGCGCTTTGCCCGTCCCAGAGGATCATTGCCGAAGCACTCCTCAAACTCGGCGAACTGCTTCGGTGTAAGCGGACGGTCTTTCTTGGTGATCCGTGGCACGTTGGTGCGGCCGTCATACAGCCAGACAGTCTCCGTCTTGTAACCCTTGGTGAAGAAGATGACGTTGGTCTTGGTGCCGGGGCTGTATGGGCTAAACGTTCCGTTCGGCAGCCTAAGAACCGTATGCAGGTTGCAGTCCTGCGTGAGGATTTCGAAGACTTCGCCGGCCTGATCGGCAAAGAGGCAGTTATCCGGCACCACCACTGCGGCCCGGCCTCCCGGCTTCAGGATTGTCAGGACATGCTGAATAAAGTTGAGCTGCTTGTTGGAGGTCTCAACCGTGAAATCCTCTCGATCCGGCACCTGGTTTGCACCCTTGGTTCCGAAGGGTGGATTGGTAAGCACTACATCAAATCGACGACCATCCGGCACCTCGTAGATCGAGTCACCTCCAGCGATCTGAGGCTCCAGTCCATGCAGGTACATGTTCATGAGAGCCAACCGACGAGGACGAGCAACCAACTCCTGCCCAAAGTAGGTATGGCTCTTGATGCGTTTGGCCAGATCACGGTTGAGCGCGCCTCTAGTCTCATCGATTAGCCATTCATAGGCGCACATCAGAAACCCTCCGGTGCCGCACGCTGGATCTGACAGGGTGAACTCTTTATGCGCGCGCGGATCCGGCTTCACACAACGGACAATCGACTGGATCAGAATGCGCGGAGTGAAATACTGTCCTGCACCCTTCTTGCCTTCGCTTGCCGCCTTCTCCAGCAGCCCCTCGAACGCTGCGGCTTTTACGTCTACTCCCAGTTCGGTCCACTGGGTCTCATCAATGAGCCCGACCAGCGTCTTGAGGTTTACCGGGTTCGCAAACTTTGAAACCGCGCCGGCGAAGATTTCTCCCAGCAGGCTCTTCTGCTTTCCCAAAGCCTGCAAAACGGAGACGTAGTGGTCGGCCAGTGCCGTTCCTGATCTTGATTCGAGGGCCTGCCAGGAACAGTTGACGGTAATGGTCCGGCCGTCTTCGGCCATGAATTTTGTTTTGGAGAGATCAATCCCGTGCTCGTCCGCCATCTTAAGGAACAGAAGATAGGTGAGCTGTTCGATGTAATCGCCGTAGTCGATTCCATCGTGACGCAGGGTATGGCAAAAACCCCAAAGTTTCCCGACAACATCGCTCATACTGCTATGGCCTCATTGAGAGAATGGATGAGTTCCGGCAGTTTCCCGGTAAATACCTTTCGTGCCTTTCCGATTCCGCCAACTCGCGCAAATATCGGGAAGTAGTCAAAGTCATGCTCTTCAATAGAAAGGTTCTCAACCAGATGAGCCCGGATACGCTCCAGCCACTGCTTCTCTTCAGATGAAAATGCCTTTCCTGCTGTGACGCGTTCCATGGCGCGGTTTGCCCTTTCCTGTGCATTCATCAAAGGGCTCTCCCCGTCAGCCGCCCGCTTGACCATTGAAATGATATCGACGAGTGCCTTATGGTAATGGATTTCATGGGCTCTTTGCAGATGGTCGAGTGTGAATCGCAGTGGCGCCTTTGCGAGCTTGTCTCGCAGCTCCGAAAGCGCCTGAGTACTCCACGCGCCCGGCTGCTTCTGCAGAATGCGAATCGCCTCAATATGTTCAGGATTTTCGCGGACGAACGTGGCAAAGGCGGTGAGATAGTCTGCCGGCCTGTACTCCCGCCCATCAGCCCCGCGGACAAGCCAGGATGAAGACACTTCATCGACGACTCCAGGCGCTTCAATGAATACACGCTTGGCGCGATCATAATTTACAAGCAGTTCCTGGAACTGCTCGTTCCGCAAGAGTTTCATCGTCCCGGAGAAATCCTCTCGCAGATGCTTGGGTAGATCCTTAGCGTAACGGGCCATGTCGCCGGCCTTAATATAGGCGGCAAATTGCTCTCGTCCTTTGGCCGACATTTCTTTGTCGATCCGCTGCAGACGTTTGACCAGGCACCGGACGTTGTACTCACGGTCTCGGTTCTGCCAGATGTCGTTGATGACCTCGGCAATGGTCCGTGATTCCTTCTGAAGTGGTTCTGCCGTGATCCCTGTTGCTAGACGAAAATATTCGAGAAGCGTGCCGTTAAAACAGTCAAACACGGTAAAGTGCGATTTGTCTGGAAACTTCTCACCCTTGCGCGTGCCGCGTCCAAGCATCTGCTCGAAGAGGATGCGGGATTTCACCAGCCGCAAAAAGACGATAAATTCCAGATCAGGAATATCTACTCCTGTTGAGAGCATGTCTACGGTGACAACGATGGAGGGCAGTGGGCGATTTCGGAATTCGCGGATACGCTGCAACGGTCGGTCTACATTTTTGTTGCCGGTGATCTTGCGGACAAAGTCCTCACCCCGGCCAAACACATGCCGTGCTGTACGCACTAGTTGGTCAGCATGCGAGGTATGCGCAAGGTCATTTACCGCGAAGATGAGGGTCTTGGGGAAACGGCCATATCTCGCTTCATGCTCCAGCGCGTATTTCTTGAGCTCTTCTAATATCTTCAGGTTTGAATCTGGAGAGGTAACCTTCTCCTCAACTTCTGTTGTGTCGAACTGGCGTTCATCCTCAAGCAAATCGAGCTGCTTTGAACCGCTCTCGGGATCCACAAGTGCGACTTCCTCTCCTTCTTTGAGAAAAACTCCTTTCATGCGCACGTCAGATTTCACCGCAACCACATCGTAGTCGACGAGGTGGCCTTCCCTCACCGCCCGCTCATATTCATATCGGTACACCACATCTTTGAAGTACGTGGTGGTATGTTGCGCAGGTGTTGCAGTCAGGCCAATCTTGATTGCATCAAAGTGTTCCAGAGTTTTACGCCACACGGCGATCTGTTTTGCGGTGTATCCCCGGTGGCACTCATCCGCGATGATGAGATCAAATGCGTGGATCGGTATAGGAATCACGTCAGCATCTTCATCCGGTGTCTCCTCGTCGCTGCCAAGTACCGTTTCGCGACCGAAAAGATTTATCGCCATCCGCTGGATGGTAGATACGTATACGAATGCTGTACCGGGCGTCGGGTTCTGAAGGTACGAGTTGGGGAGCACGGTTGGGTCAAACTTCTCATCTTCTCCGAAGTCTTCCCGCTGAAAGCGCTGGCTATAAACTTCATAAATCTTGTTGAACTTCAGACCCGGTTCTGGCTCAAATGATGCGAAAGTCCGGACTGCCTGGGCGGCGAGGGCCCTTCGGTCGACGAGAAAGAGAATCCGCTTTGCGGCGTCCGCCTTCATCAGACGGTAGATCTCATTGACCGTCATGAAGGTTTTTCCAGTGCCTGTCGCCATGGCAATGAGCATGTGTCTTTTCCGAGCAGCGAGTGCTTTCTCGATCTCTGAATTTGCTTCAATTTGGTACGGTCGGGCAACAATTCGCGGACTGTCATTCGGCATCTGCCTGAGCTTTGCGCCGGCTGCGTCGAAGTCCCGCCCCAATGATTCAAGTAGGGCGTCCGGTGTATGAAATCCCGCCAGTTCCCGCGAGACATTCAGTTCATGCCGCACGTCCAGGAAGCGGATGCTTTCGCCGTTCGTCGAGTAAAGAAACGGCACCTTGTATCCGCGAAAATCCAGGGGATTTGCGATGATACCCTTCGAATACCGCTCAGCCTGCCGGAGCACTTCCTGGGGACCAACGGAAAGTTTTTTCCCTTCGACTACCCCGAGAATTTTTCCGCCGACACATAAAGCGTAGTCTGCTGGTCCGCTCTCGGTTGGAAACTCTTCAATTGCACACCAATCGAAAGCCTGGAGGGATTTTGAGGGATCAAACCCGACTATGCCCCAGCCAGCATCCTTAAGCTTTCGGTCAATCAGCTTCTTACGGGTTACATACTCAGATTGGGCGGGAGTAGCCTCGAACATGGAGCCTCAGAGGAAATAGAAAAAGAACACGAGAGGATAGCAAAATATACCAGAGATCTCAGATGGAACTCTAGAGGAATTCCGCTGGCTTGAAACATGGCGGCGCGCCCAAGACCATAAACCGGCCGATTTAACCGAGGGCGGGAACATCCCCAGGCATGGTCGAAGCTTCGCCATCAGAAGAAATGGTGTCAAAGCCCGGTCAATAAACGTGACATCGTAGTGCCAAACGCCTTTGCGATCTTCCGCAGCTTATAAAGCCCTACTTCGCGTACTCCCCGTTCAAGATCAGAGATGTGAACACGGCTGAGGTTATTGCAATTAACGCCTAATTCCACTTGGGTCCAGCCTCTTTTAAGCCGGAGTGTACGAATGCGCTTTCCGAGTTGGACCGAGAGGGCTTTGTCTTCAGAGCTGGACACCCCATAAATATCAGCCTAAAATCAAAATGGTGTGTAAGGCATGCCTTACATCATCGCTAGAGGGCAGCAAATGAGTAACAAGCACGCCCTTAAAGTCTGATGCTGATCGCTTGAAAAAGACCTGCCGCAATCGCCTGAATATAAGGAATACTCAAGGAGACGCAATGCTGCAAAACAGTACTGACGAAAAGGCCGAAATTTACGACACGCTCTCGTCTATGAACAGAGCCTTTGTCGGAATCGTCCAGTCTCTTCAAACGCTACAGAAAAAAGGACTGTTCCAATCGAAAGCCGCTAAACTGTTTCCGAGTTTCACCCAAGAGCTGCAAGCCGAATTTAACCAAGAATTTCTCGAACACCTGCATCAGCTTGAACTTGACGATTGGGGACGTTACGGAAAGGCCAGAGACAAATACGAAAAGCATCTCCGCGATCCCGACGACGTTTTCATTCACGCCAAAGAACGCAAAAAGCAGCTTGCCAGACAACGCAAGAGGACAACCAAGCAGAAATAGGAAGGCACTCTTCTTATCAAGGGGGCATCTCCTCGGTGCCCTTTTTTCTTTGTAATGTGAAGCGCATCCCTGGGCCTAGCGGAAATCATGGAACGGCATCAATGTTTGCGGGCGGTTGCTGCGGGTTCCAAAAGCTAGGAGGGAATCCAAGGCTGGTTGACCACCGAAGGGCCCGGCAATGGAAAAATCGTGCCCCTCGTTCCCATGAGTAAGCTCGAAACGTTACTCCCAAATTCGACCTTCAAGGGCTCCGGGAGATAATTGAAAAGAGTTCTGTACAATCAATCGCCTTGTCCCACTCTTTTTGTGCTCTGGCGATATTACCCTTCTACAGAAAGCCGTTGTTCCAGAGGAAGGGGCCTTGCCAATGACACTGCACTTTCCCCTGGACGGCGCTAAAAGTAAATCAACACTTGCCCACATGCAGGCTTTTTTATCTCTTTATCTTCCGCCATCGCCTATTTTGGAACGGCATGAGTCTGAAACGAATTAGTTCCTGGGCCGGCTGCCGCTTCGCGAGGTACGTAACTATCCTGTATGCTCATCCGCGCGTGGATCGGCTTGCCGTTGGCATCGATAATCTGCAGCGGTTTTCCTGAGGCCGGATCGACCAGGTCCATGCGAATGGTGCGTGCCATATCCAAATCGACGCTGGTTGATGATTTGTAGCGGATCACATAGCGCACACGCAGGTTCTCCATCATGTCATCGTAGGTCGCGGAGAGATCGATCGTGCTTTCTGGAAAGTAAGCCCGACCGCCGGAGGCCCTGGCAATTTCCTGCAGCTTCTTTTCCGCATCGTTCCAGTTAATTCGGGCCAAGGGGCCCGTACTCTCATGCGCCTCAGTCACCAGACGTATGCTGGGCGCTGTGCCAACCACATAAATAGGGCTATCTGACCTGCTGGCGGTCGCTAGTGCTTCCTGATAGCTGGCCTTGCTGAATGTATCCACTCCGGATGAAATTAAAACAATGGCTTTCCGTCCGCTGACCGGGTGCATCTGGTTGATTGAGTAAATCAAAGCATCGTAGAAGTTGGTTTCAGAGAACGGCGGTGTCGCAAGGGATAGAAACAGCGAATCAATTGCATCCTTTCCCTGGGAAAAGTCAATGAGCTTTTCAACTCTGTCCCCGTACTTCCAAACAGCAATCTTGTCTCCGGGCACAAGCGTATCCAGAATTTGTCGACCACCCTGTGAAGCTTGCACTCCGATCGACTTGTTCAGTGCCTGGGATCTGCCGCCAAACTCAAGCAGCAGAGCGAGCGACACGACGGCATGCTCGATGTCAACACTGGCGTTCTGCTGCACGCCGTTCTCATAGATTGCAAAATTCTCGCGCCGTATATTCGGAATGAAATATCCATTGGGGTCCTGGATCACCAGTTTGATGGTCACAACGCGGGTTGCGGGATCGTAGCGTATCTCTGTTTTCTGTTTGCCTTGCTTCCCTTTAAACAATGGAGACGAGGCGCGGCTGGGGACCTCGACACGTCCATTAGTGGCCTGCTGGTTGCCTATGCTTGCCGTCTTGCCGCCTTTCGCCTGTGCCGAGGCGCTTGCAGGCATGATCATCAGCAGAAACAAAGTAAAAGTTCGTAGTATCGCAAAGCAGATTACACAGATCGAGATGGATTGCACGCATCCACACTAGTCATTGCATCGCGCCATGACAATCCATCATCCAGATGAGTCGGACTTTGACAGCGCAGGTTTATGACGGCGTGCGCCGCTGGTGGAAGACGCTATTACGCCTTTTGATGAACGAAGATCGTGGCGCCAAATTTCGCTTGTTGACATGACTTGTCGAACTATCAGGAGGGATCTCCACCGTGTGCGTCGCAACTAACAACACTGACGAAAGTGTATCGATGGCACCCAACGCCGCAGTCTTATTACGGCAAAATAGCGCCATTGAGACGCTTTTAACCCAAACTGGCCCTACGACGAACAAAAAGGAGTTACACCATGCGTAATCGAATCATTCAGGCTACGGTATTGCTGGTGGCCTTGGCCATAACAGCATTTTCCGGTCGCTGTTTCGCGCAGACCGCGGCACAAAGTACCGACAATTCAGCTCAAACCAGCCAAAGCTCAACCCAAGACAACAGCCAGCAGACACTCGAGGGCTGCCTGGTTCGTGAAGAACACGCAGTTTACCTAATGCCCGCTAGCGGTGATAAGACCCAGATCAGTGCAGGCGGCCAGGACCTCAACTCTCACATGGGCGAGGAAGTGCGCCTAACGGGCAACCAAGGCGGTTCGCAATCGTCCCAGAGCAGCGCATCGTCCTCTTCGGCGGGATCGTCAGCCGGCGATGACAACCAATTTGTCGTAACCAAAGTTGACGTTGTAGCCCACACATGCCCAGCCAATATTCAAAGCCGTATTGATCAGGATAAGAAGAAGTCAAAGTAGCTTCATTTGATAACCACGGGAACTGACAGACGCGAAATTCCGCGTCTGTCACCTACCCGTGCAGGACGGATATTGGAAATTCCCCGCGTTTCTACTTGTCTCGCTGGACCTGCAAATGGTTCTCGACTGAGAATACGCCGGGCACGCTATTTGCCTTTAAATTCACCTCGTTCTTGTCCGTTTCATTTTCCACTACGCCTTCGAGCGTTACGTGTCCATTTTTTACAATGATATGGATGGGCGGCACGGATCCCAAAGAATACTTGAACAGACGTTCATCGTTGAAGATAGCGTGGGCCACCGCTAGGCGGATGCGATCGTCGTTTGGCGACGGGGGCAGGATCTCGATCTGGTTGTTGACGTGTTCCACGCCCTCAACCTTCTTTACCACTTTCTCCGCATAGTCTTTGAGGACGGCGTTTCGTACTGCTCCCATGAGTGTGACCGTGTTGCCTTCTACCTTGAACGCTATATGGTCAAAGATAGTCAACTGCGGTAGCATCATCAGCTCGTGATAAACCTCGCGTGTAATACGGGCCTGCAGCTTCTGATCTCCCTGCGTCAGCACCAGGCCTTCGGCGGAACCCCAAGTTGCGGCATGCCATGCCGGCCCAAGTATCGCAATTGCCACTATCACACTTCTCATCGCGTTCATCATACTTCCTCCTTGTTTCTGTCCAGTTCTCTCACGTAAGTTGCATAAACGCGGGCGCATGCCACTGCACTGGCGATGATTGTCGGTCGCTGTCGGATATTGGCGGTTCTCCTGCTCTGTTCCCTCCACGCCGTAGGCAACTAACCAGATATGAGGAACAGGCGCGAACAATTGTTGTTGTCTCGCGCAGAGCTAAGGAGGAAATGATGGGGCGCATATTGGATCGAGGTAGCATAGCGCCGGACTTTACTCTCCGCGTTACAGCCGACCAAGACCTTACCTTAAGCGAACTGAAAGGACATCCGGTGGTGCTCTCTTTTTATCCGGCAGACTGGAGTCCCGTCTGCGGTGATCAAATGTCACTCTATAACGAAGTTCTCGATGAGTTTCAAAAGCACGACGCTAAGTTGGTTGGGATTTCCGTGGACGGTGTCTGGTGTCATGCAGCATTTGCCAACGCACGTCATTTGCACTTCCCCCTGCTCGCCGACTTTGAACCCAAAGGTGCCGTTTCCAGAAAATATGGCGCGTATCGCGAAAGCGAGGGAGTCTGTGAGCGGGCTCTGTTCGTGATTGATGGTGATGGCGTAATTTTCTGGAGCTACTGTTCACCAATCGCCGTCAACCCCGGGGCTGACGGCATTCTTAATGCATTAGAAGAGATGCCAAAACGAGGAAACGGCCATGACCATGTTGAAAGTACGAGTGGGACCGCAGGATCACATTCTGGGCGATGAGCACGCGCCCGTAACCCTGGTCGAATACGGAGATTATGAATGTCCGCACTGCGGACGCGCGCATCCGATCGTGCAGGAGGTTTTGCGCCGGTTTGGCGCGCAGATGCGCTTTGTTTACCGTCATTTTCCCCTGACACAAATTCATCCTTTTGCGGAGAGCGCCGCGGAAACAGCGGAGTTTGCAGGCGCGCACAAGCGGTTCTGGCAAATGCATAACGGATTGTTTGAAAACCAGCTTCAGCTTGGCTTGCCGCTGTTTTTTGAGATAACCAAGCTGCTGGGACTTTCTACTGCCGAACTCCAGACTGCTCTTGAGAGAGGTTTGTACACTCCTAAAGTCCGCAGTGACTTCATGGGTGGCGTCCGAAGTAGCGTCAATGGAACTCCGACATTCTTTATTAACGGCCACCGGCATAACGGCACCTACGAGCTTGAGGATCTGGTTTCCGCCATTGAGAGCAATCTTGCGTCGGTCGGGAGCTCTGCGGGCCGCTGAAACCCTGGCTCGTGCTCATGAGCATGAAATCATACTCCTCATTATCGGTTCCGCTCACTGACAGACCTATGTGGGTCAGTTTGGCCCTCGGCGCGGGATTGCAGCAAATGGTGACGTTGGCTCTCATCATTCTAATCTGGGACGAATGGCCTTGGCCGAAGTTCATGCTCTTTGCCGTTGCTATTGGCGCTTGCGGCGCTTTCACCACGGGTCTCTATGTGGCGCTGGTGCTCCTCACAACAAAGTTTCCTGAGGAGTTATCCGAGGCTGAAGGACGCACGGATTCAGGGCAGGCTTTGGAACTGTTCCCAGGCAAAGTGCAACAGGACGATTTCACTGGAACACACCGTATTGCTGCTTAACGGCGGCATGCAAAACCTGAAAGGGCGTTAACACTAATCACATTGGAGTGAACTATGTCAGCTACAAACTCTTTGCTCTCTGAAATTGAAACCCTCCAGCACAAGTGGGGATGGATCCTTTTGTTAGGCATCGTGCTTATCTGCCTTGGAACGATCTCATTGTTGATGACTCCCATTGCTACCGTGGCCGCAGTGTTGGTCCTGGGTTGGTTAATGGTCGCGAGCGGTGTCATCGAAATTATCCATGCCTTTCGCGTTCACCGCTGGGGCGGCATGTTCCTCCATTTGATTGGCGGAATTGTAGGCGTTCTTGTCGGCCTGCTCGTTGTTACCCACCCGATTGCCGGGGCGCTGGCATGGACGCTGCTGTTTGCTTCGTTCTTCACTGTTATCGGAATTTTTCGAATTATTGCCGCACTGCAGCTGAAATTTGCTAACTGGGGATGGGCCGTCTTCGACGGTGTTATTACCCTGGCGCTGGGAATTCTGGTGTGGGCTCAGTGGCCATGGTCAGGCCTTTGGTTTCTTGGCATTTCCCTGGGCGTGACATTATTGTTGCGCGGATGGTCGTACGTCATGCTCGCGCTTGCGGTTCGAGGCATGCCTGTCACACGGGTGCTCAAAGCTGCATGATGACCGCCGGAGCTAATTTACTGAGCCGGTGCGTTTAATGATAAAAGGATAGCCGGCTCGTGGCTTTCCGTTTTTACTTTCAATGGAAGATTCGCTGGCACGGCTACTTGTGGCGCGAAACGCGTACCATTGCCGGCCTGAGAAGACGTCCCTTGAGGGTATATCCTCGCTGCAGTTCATCTAGGACTCGATTTTCCTGCAAGTCGGATTCCTCCACCTCAACTGCTTCATGCCATGCGGGATCAAACTGGTTGCCTTCCGTGGCAATTGGTTCCACGCCTATCTTATTCAAGGCGTCCTGCAGTTGCCGGTAAATCAATTGGATACCAGAGCTGAAGTCCTTTGCCTCTTCCTTATGTCCAAGCGCCCGCTCAAGACTGTCAAGAACAGGTAATAGGGATTTCGCTACATCGGCCAGAACATACTCGCGGTATTCTGCCTGCGCCCTTAGACTCCGCTTGCGAGCGTTCTCGAATTCGGCTTGCTGGCGCGCAAGACGATCTATGAGAGTAGTACGTTCATTGCGGAGCTCCTGCAGCTCATTTTCTTGCGTTTGAGAACTTTGACCGCTGGCATTATCCAGGGATGCTCCTGGCTGGCCTTCCGGCTCGGATTTCGTTGTTACGTCCTGTCTATTCATCGCCATGATATTCCCATCTACCTATTACGCTGTCACATGCCCGTGGCGGCACTGGGCACGGATTTATTCGCGCTTCGAACCGCTTTGTTGACAGCCGAAAGCAAAACATCGGCGCCTTGCGCGCTGGTCACCACGCGATCAGCCAACTGGCGTACGCGCTGGGGCAGATCCTCCGCGCCCGAACACATAACAATCGGCACCTTAGGATTGCGCCGTTTCAGCATGCGTGCGAGTACTTCGCCATCCAACTCGCATGCGCCGCAACCGAGGATCACCAGAGAGACAGCGTTTTTCTCAAAGAGTGCCACTCCTTCCCGGCTGTCTCCGGTTGCGAGCACGCGATATCCTCTCGTCTCCAGCAAAGCCTTACGAAAATTGAGACCCGGTCCGTTTTCCTCAATACAGAGCACTAAGGGCGCATGCGTCAACCTGGCTGCCAGGACCTTATCGCCCGGGGTCGCTGCCGGATAGTTTTGTAGCGGCGACCGCAAAGCTGGAGACTTTCTGATCCACTCATCGATTTCTCCCGCTATGGCGATTACCGAGCTTCTGAGCCTCCCCGCCGGGCGATGAACAGGAAATCCGAATTCCCTTTCCCAGCGCTGGATCGTTCGTTCACTGCGACCAACATATTGGGCAACTTCTTTCCACGAATTCAGAAATCCTTTGTCGCCCATTTTTTCCCCCGCTGCCGGCCATTCGGCCATGCGATCATCGCTGCTATGCCGCAATGGCCACCACATCCGAATGCACCTGTTGCATCGTGAATCTGATCTTTTGTCCGCACGATGGGCAATATGCGCGGTGCATGCCTGAATACCCCACTTGTGAGAGAGGCAATGAAAAACATGTCAGACACTCATTGCATGCCGCCCAGAAGTTTCGTCCGTCGTTCTGTGGGACCCAACTGGGCGAAACTGTGGTTTTCAGGCTGGGCCGCAAGATTGGATAGAGGCCTGCCAGGTCAGATACGCACTCCAGCAACTCCGGCACGCTGTACCCTCCCTTGGCAAAAACAGCGTCGGCAATATCCCTCCCTGGCGCTTCGCCCTCCAATGCGCTGACAACGATCGTCCCCATCGCAGGAAAAAACCTTCGCGCCATGCGCAGCAATTCATATCCGTCCATATCGGGCATACGCAGATCCGAAATCATTACGTGAGGCCGCGTGTTTTTCAGGATCGGGATCGCCGCAATCCCATTTTCAGCTGACGACACATCGTAGTTATTCATTTGCAGGATCACTGCTGTGACATTTCTGATCTTTGAATCGTCGTCTACGACAAGTACACGATATTTGAATTCCATTGCCATGACTTTATCCCTTTCGCGCCACGCGCATGGTGATATGTTTTAACTTACAGACCTCATAAAGAGGCCCGTGTGGGCTGTAAGACCTCTTGGCTGGCTGCACAGCAAAAGTAAAATTACTGACTGAGCCCGTCAGTCAAGCAGCGATAGCTGTTGTGTTCGTTTTGTTGATCAATGGGATAAGAGCCACAATTTTTGTTCCACGCCGGGGCTGGCTTTCAATTACGATTTTCCCACCCAGGCCCTCTGCTCTTTGCCGCATGCTGGTCAACCCATATCCCTGCTGAGCACTGCCGGTTGATCCGGTTACAAATCCTCGCCCGTCATCCATTACGGACAACTGCAAGGTTTGCTCCCTGTAAGCCAGTTCCATCTGGACTCGATTTGCCTGCGAATGCTTCAGTACATTCGCCAGGGCTTCTTTGCCGATGCGTAGAAGCTCAAAGCGAATCCGAGACGGCAGGTTGAACGGTTGTTCTTGCAGTAACAGTTCACACTGAACGGGCGTGTCATTGAACATCTGCTTCGCCGCCACTGCCAGGGCATTTGCCGGATCAATATTTCCACTGGCCTCCCGGGCAAAAGTCCACATGGAGTGGCGAGCTTCTCGCAGAGTGTCCATTGCCACTTCATACGCGCGCCGCACTTGCCTCTGGGTGGCTGAGGATTGTAGAGCCGGCTGGGCCGCTTGAAGCATTAAAACAATCGCATTCAATCCCTGGCAAAGAGTGTCGTGCAACTCCGCAGCCATGCGCTTCCGCTCTTCTCTGACAGCGCACTCGCGCAGCATCAACTCCCGGCGCTTGACCAGAGTGATATCGGTAAACATCAAGATGGCGCCAGCTTTCTTTTGCTCTGCTGTAGCCAGGGGAGCCGTGCTGAGCACGACATCGTACACGATATTGAGCGGCTGGAAGAGACGGCATTCCTTTCTCCCCATCGGTTTTTTGAGCAGCGTTCTAAGGCTGGGCCATCCCGCGGTGGCTCCGTATTCGTTCGGGAGCAGCTTTCCCCATATGGAAGGAGCAGCGTTCAAGAGCATTCCTTCAGGCTCCATCCGCGCCATCTCTTTTGCCGGAGCGTTCGCCAGAATGATCCTGCCCTCGGCGTTGCAAACCACCACACTGGCCGGGTGTTGTTCCCACATTGTCTCTATAACTGAGCTTCTCAGTACCTGTTGCTGGGAGACGATTTTGCTCGCAATCTGTTGTTTCAACTCTGTTATCGTTTGTGGGAGGCCGTTGCGCTTTGCACCGCGCGCTCCTTGAGCCTCGCCAGAAGAATACGTAGGGCGGCACAGACTGGCATGACGGACTTTCGGTCCCTTCGCATTGAGAACTTGCCGCGACAACGTCGATCTCATGGTCTCTCCTCTCCTCTACAACCGCGTCTAAATTAAGACTCCCCTGATTCAGCAAGATCATCTGCTTCCATCCTGGTGGAGAATTCCTATCCGTGGCCCGGTTCCATGTGTATCAGCCCGCGATTCAAGGCCACACTGATAGCTTCAGTTCGGCCGCTTGCCTTCAGCTTTTCCAATACATGCGTTACATGCACTTTGACCGTGCTTTCTGCGATGTCCAGCAAAACTCCAATCTCTTTGTTGCTCTTGCCCAGCACCAGTGTGCGCAAAACTTCTATTTCGCGCCTCGTCAGCTCTCGCCCTGTTACTCGCTTAGCCAGTTTGGCCCCAATGCCCGGTGGAATCCAAGTTTTGCCTTCGCTCATTGCCCGGATGCACGCGATAAGTTCTCCAGCGGGGGCGTCTTTCAAGACATAGCCTTGTGCTCCCGCGCGCAGGGCGCGGTAAATCTCCTCTTCGCTTTCGAAACTGGTGAGAATGGCAAGTCGCGCGCCCGGCTGCTTTTCGCAGATGGCAACTACGGTTGCTACGCCGTCCATCAGAGGCATACGCAGGTCAAGTAATGCAATGTCGGGCCGGCAGGCGAAGTATTTCTCCATGGCATCGCGCCCGTTGCTCGCCTCGGCAATCACCCGCATATCCGGCTGAAACTGGATTATGGCCGTGAGTCCTTCCCGCACCACGGGATGGTCGTCTGCGATCAACACCGTCAAAAGCTTTCTTTCCGTCTTTTCGGATTCCGCAGACTCCTGAACTGTATCGGTTCCTTCCCGGCCGCGGCTCTCCACCACCACGTTCCGGCTGTTTTGCTCATGGGGCACCGTATGTTTTGGTTTCTTTTCGCAATCAGACGATTTTTGTCTGGCTTCTTCCATGATCTTTTGAATTCTTGTTTCCGCAGGAGCGACGAGCTTCGTCGCTTTCCCGCTACCAACGGTTTTTTGACCATTCCACTTTTCGGCTGGCATGATGTTCTCCCTGGGTCGTCACTTCAACGTGTCCGTCACGGCTCCTTCGGTCGCCCAATGGGCTGGCAACAACTTCCAAAGCGCTCCACAAGGCTTCGGCTTCAAAGGGTTTCAGCAGAAATGCAATTGCGCCACTTCGCAGCGCCTGCGTTCGTATGCTTGGTTCGTCATTGGCAGACATGAAGATGATCGGTAGGTTGCGACCTTCATCCATCAGTCGACGCTGTAGCTCCAGACCGCTCATTCCAGTCAACGTAACATCCAGCAGGAGACAAACCGCTTCGTCCTTTTCTTTAGCGATTAGAAACGTCTCGGCGGAGGAGTATGCCTCGACCCTGTATCCTCTGGTCCGGATCAACCGGGCCAGACAATGACGGACCATATCATCATCCTCGACAATCAGTATCAGATCGCCGCGTGTCGCTCTTGTTTCCGCTCGCTGGTGCCCGCGTGAGAAGCTGCGGGCAATCGTCTGAAAGCGCTTTTTGGCTCCCGCAGATCCTCGGATCTTTGGCATACGTCCCCGCTCTTGCGACCATAAAGCGGTTAATGCGGAATCGTCTATCGGACCTTCGTCCTACTGAAATCAGACTTGGGGGGAGGTGGGCCTGTTTGCAGCTTCTCAGCCATCCGGACTAGATCAGCCAGAGACCCTGCATTCATCTTGCGCATTACCTGTGCGCGATGGACTTTGATAGTTTTCTCGCTGGCGCCTAGCTCCGCGGCAACCTGCTTATTTAGCAAGCCATTCGTCACCAAGCGAAAGACTTCTCTCTCACGGCGTGTGAGGGAATCATAGTGGGTTTGGAGTGCGGCGCGGGCGGCGCGGTTCTCCAGTTCGATCCGGTGTCGCTGCAAGGCCGATTGAATCGCATCGAGCAGCTCCTGTTCATGAAATGGCTTGGTAAGGAATTCCACAGCGCCTGCCTTCATTGCCCGAACGCTCATTTGAATGTCAGCATGGCCCGTAAGAAAAATCACAGGCAGGCAGATTCCGGCCGCAGCCAGCCTCTGCTGGACTTCAATCCCGCTCATCCCAGGCATGCGCACGTCCAGCACCAGACAGCCGTGTGCATCCTGCGGTTTTGCATCGAGAAATTCCTGCGCTGACGTAAATGTTTGGACTGCAAGGCCAACCGAACGTAGCAACCGCTGTAGAGCTCTCACGATCGAGATCTCATCGTCAATCACGTAAACGATCGGCGTTATCTCGTCCATTCCATTTTCGCTTTCTTCAAACGATCGCGGGAAGACTGAAATGAAATGTCGCTCCCCGGGACTGTGCATTTGCCGTTGCCCACAAGTGGCCCCCGTGAGATATGATGATCGAGCGGCTTATCGAAAGGCCCATCCCCAGTCCTTCCGGTTTAGTCGTAGAGAATGTATCGAAGATCTGCTTAAGATTTTCTGGAAGCAATCCAGTTCCAGAATCCTCTACTTCCACCAGCACATTTCGTGTCCCGTCGGCGGCAGATCGCAGTTCCAAAACGCGCGGCCGATCATCGACGGAAATCATTGCCTCAACCGCATTCATTATCAGATTCAGAATCACTTGTTCCATCTGGATTCGATCACCAAGAATGCAGGGCATATCGGCAGCAAGGTCTGTGCGGAGTGCGATTTTGTGCTCCTTCAGGACATGGGGAACGAATGTAATTGTCTCGCGAATCAACTCGTTCATATCCAAAGGGACCTTCGCCGGCGTTCGTTTCTTCAGTAGATCGCGAATATGCGTAATGACTCCCGCAGCTCGCTGCCCCGCCGCAACAATGTCAGCTACGGCAGCGCAGATTTCTTCTACATTCACAACACGAGCTTGCAACAGCCGCTCACAGGCATTGGCATTCGTGATGATTACTGTGAGGGGCTGATTGATTTCATGCGCGATGGACGATGTGAGTTCTCCCAGGGCCAGTACACGGGCAACATGCGCCAGTTCCGCCTGTGTAGCTCGCAACGCTTCTTCCGCCTTCTTGCGTTCGGTAATGTATTGCTGGAATATCGCCAGTCCGCCGTCCGGGGTTGGGTATACCCGGTTCTCTACCCATTCCCCCAGCGGAGCATAATAAAACTCATCGGACAACGGGATCCGTTCGCGCATCGCACGGCGGAACATTTCTTCACTCGATGGGTTCGGGAATTCTTCCCACAGCACCCGGCCCTTAAGACTGGCGGGGTCCTTGCCAAGAGCCACAAGTTGAGCTTCCGCCCCGCGGTTGAAGTATGTGTATCGCCACTGGCTATCCAGAGCAAAGAATCGATCGTTCAGGCTATTCAGAACCATCTGCCTCTGGTCGTGAGCTTCACGCAGTGCCATTTCGGCGCGTTTACGTTCGGTGGTGTCCAGCACCAATCCCACGAAATAGTCCACGGAACCATCCGCACGACGCGTGCATTTTGCCGCCATGATGGTGTCAATGACCCGTCCATCTTTGCGAATAAATCGTTTGTCCAGCGTGTAACCGTCGATTTCGCCGGCAAGGACACGGCTAAATTGGGCGACATCAGCAGCCAGATCCCCAGGATGCGTCATCTCTGTCCAGCTCTTCTGCAGCAGCTCACTACGTTCATATCCCAGGATGTGACAAAGCTCGTCGTTGACTTCAAGACAGTTTTTTGTCGGCGAAGTGATCGCCATGCCGACCAAACCCAGATCGAAATAACGTCGGAAGCGCTCCTCACTCGCTTGCAGGGCGTCGGCGACGCCGCGCTCGGCTGCAACCTTTTCTGTAATCTCATTCACCGTGCCAAGAACCCCGCCAATCTGGTTTGGCATGGTGGCATCAGGTATCGGACTGAATGCAATGATCCAGTGAATTTCTTCGGGGAAGCCGCGACGGTTGATTTTCAGAGGCAAATCATCCGTCAGGGTGACTTCACTGTAACGGAAAGACCTCTCGATTAGCGGGCCGATGATGTGCCAGACTTCCGACCAACACTCGCTCGCCGGTTGTCCCATCGAACACGGATGCTTGTCACCCAGAGCAAGCGAGGAGGCATCATTGTAGAGTTGGCAGAACTGAGGACCCCACCAGATGAGTAGCTGTTGACGGTTGGACAGGAGAACTCGCACCATCATCTGCAAAGTGGGCGACCACGATTCAACCGGTCCAATCGGCGTCTTTGACCAATCCATGGAACGCATCAGCGCGCCCATCTCTCCTCCGGCCATGCAATTGGCGAGAGGAGGTGGTTGAATGGGCTTTGGCGGAATGTTCACACTTATGCCTCTTCCGTACGTCGACAGGTGCGTCCACTCGATATTTTTTCGGGCACTCTTGTTTTGCGGGCGTGCTTCTTAGTGACTCACGAAGCGTGTTTCTCGCTTCCTCTGACCAATACCAAGCCGATCAACAAATACTCTTGCCGCAGTGTGATTTAAAGATGGTGTAGTGAGTTACTGGCACAACTAACAGTCTCAATTTTGCGTGATTCGATGCTGTCACAAAATTGACAGTCCCTTGAATTTTTCTTCTCTGTAAGGCGTTCCCGGAATACAATCTAATTAAACATTCCCAAAATGGAATTTGCAACCGAATACTTCAAACAATTGAAACGCTTCAAAATGCAACGGCCCCCTTGTGAGAGCACGAGGGGCTAACTGCAGATTGCCATCATAGCGACAATTCACATTCTGACAATGATGGCTATCTTGAGTTGCAAACGCATGGGCAGGTTGGTCGCAGGCAACCTGTCTTTGCCGCCACTTGCAAGCGGGTTTTGGACGGCTGCCCTCTTCGACTAAAGTCGTAATCTGGCCCAGATCGGGTAGTCGATTCTTTCTTCATACCAGGCGCGGAATGATGCAGGACCGTTTGCCAGCATCCTAATGCAGGAAAGCTTGGCGCAATCTAGCACCAGCAAATCAATCGCTCCTGTTTCCTGCGCCGAAATTCAACCGGCGACATAAGGCGAGGCAGACGTGGACCAAAATCAGACCTCCGGGACCCAGCGCAGGATGCGCCAGGAACAGGAAGATTCATGGCGCGCTCAAGAAGCACGGTTGCAGGACTTGATCGTCCGCGGCAACAAAGAGGCGTTCTTCGAGGGGATCACTCCACTGCTTGGCCGACTAAGATCGTTCGTCAAGCGACTCCTTCGCGCTGCGTATCTGGAGCGGGAGATTAAGACACCGGTGTACACCAGCGATGACATTGTTGATGAGGCAATCCTGAAGGCCTATGAAAATTTTGAGAAGAAGCCGGCTGAACTGACTCTGGAACAATGGCTGTATCAATTGGTGAACGAAACCCTGTTGAACTATCTGCGCCGGCAGAAGTCTGTAGACGCCAGGCGCAGAAGCCTGGAAACATTTGGCCAGGACGAACTTCGCACTCTGGGTGAAGTGGAACATATGACGGCAGATGCTGAAGGCGAGGTTCTGCTCGATGAGGACCTGGATGATGCCGAATCGTATGAGCATGAGTTCACTACGCCCGCGGCGCCCGATGAGGATCCTGAAAAACAAGTGGAGAGAAAAGAAGAAGTACAACAAATCATCAGTGCTTTGGTCCGGGTGCCGGAACATGAACGGATTGTTTTTGAACTGGCCGCTATTGAGGGCTTTTCTGAAGAAGACGTTGGCCGAATAATGAATATGCCAGCCGCGGAAGTTAAACATATTACAAACAGAGTGCGTCAAATATTGCAGCGCCAATTGCAGACCCAAGCCACCAGAAGAGCATCCTGAACCCGACAGGGGAAGAGCGCATCTAATCGCTTGAAGAGGTCTCGGAAATGCCCCATGATTCGAGTTTGCAAACAATGCGGCACGAAGAATCGCATACCGGCAGAACGCATGGCTGGCACAGGGCGTTGTGGTTCCTGCAAATCTCCTTTACCACCGGTGGATGAACCTCTATCTGTCACGCGAGAAGAGTTTGATGAGATCCTGCATTCTGCGCGTGTTCCTGTGTTGGTGGATTTCTGGGCGGATTGGTGCGGCCCCTGTCACATGGCCGCGCCAGAGGTCGCCAAAGCTGCTGCGGACATGGCGGGACGGGCAGTGGTCGTGAAAATCGATACGGAGAAGTACCCTGACGTGGCGGCGCGTTACAACGTCCGCGGGATCCCCAATTTCGTGGTCTTGTATCAGGGACGTCTTGTAACGCAGCAGGCCGGCGTGGTTGACCACACGCAAATGGAACGTTGGTTGACGTCCGCTGTCCCGGCCGTCAAGGTCTAATCCTCTCTGTCCCGGCTCACCCAAACGGGCCCGTATATACGCCGAACGCTCTATGCCGGCGTATGACCATAAGCGAATGCTCGCGTAGACAGCCCATGCCAACGTTTGCCTCCCCGTCCTGATGAATTGTTGTAAGGCATGGCTGCTTCTAGCATGACAAAAGAGTGCAACCGGTTGGCAAGTTTGAGGGCGTGCTAGTCGCGACCGCACGGTCTTGTCACTTGCAACACGCAGCTCTCCAGTATCGAAAGCGGAACTCTGCTCTTGAATCACATTGGAGGATCTAACCATGGCGAAAATTATCGGCATTGATCTCGGCACGACGAATTCTGTTGTGGCCGTGATGGAAGGTGGGGAACCCAAGGTAGTTCCCAATGAAGAAGGGGGCCGGACGACGCCATCGGTCGTCGGTTTCACCAAATCGGGTGAGATTCTGGTGGGTCAAGTAGCAAAACGCCAGGCCATTACCAACCCGGAGAACACTATTTTTTCCATCAAACGCTTCATGGGCAGGCGTTATGAAGAAGTCGCGGATGAACTGAAAATGGTTCCATATAAAGTTGACCGCGAGGGTGACCATGTGGTCATTGTTGCCCAGGGGAAGCGCTATACGCCGCAACAGATTTCCGCCATGATTCTGCAGAAGTTGAAGAAAGCGGCAGAAGACTATCTCGGCGAGAAGGTCAACGATGCTGTCATCACGGTGCCGGCGTATTTCAACGACGCGCAACGTCAGGCAACGAAAGACGCAGGTAGTATCGCAGGTTTGGACGTGAAGCGAATTATCAACGAGCCAACCGCCGCCGCGCTGGCCTATGGTTTGGACAAAAAGAAAGATGAGACCATAGCCGTTTACGATTTCGGCGGCGGAACTTTTGATATCTCGATACTCGCGGTTGGCGAGGGCTTGCTTGAAGTCAAAGCCACAAATGGTGACACGCACCTCGGTGGAGACAACATCGATCAACGTCTGGTGGATTGGCTCATTGACGAGTTCAAGAAGGATGAAGGCCTCGATCTGCGCAGCAAGGGCAATGAAATGGCTTTGCAGCGCCTGCGCGATGCCGCGGAGCGAGCCAAGATCGAGCTCTCCACCACCATGGAGACGGAGATCAACCTGCCTTTCATTACCGCTGACGCCAGCGGCCCCAAGCATCTGGTCAAGAAACTGACGCGCGCAAAATTGGAATCGATGGTCGAGGACCTGATCCAACGCTCAGTGTCGCCATGCAAACAGTGCATGAAAGACGCGGGCGTCGACACTAAGGACATTGATGAGGTTGTGCTCGTTGGCGGGCAGACTCGCATGCCCCGTATCCAGAAACTTGTTCAGGAATTATTTGGCAGGGAAGGCCACAAGGGCGTGAACCCTGATGAAGTCGTGGCCGTAGGCGCGGCAATTCAGGGTGGCGTGCTTCAGGGCGACGTAAAAGATCTGTTGCTGCTGGACGTAACTCCACTCACGCTTGCCATTGAAACGCAAGGAGGCGTGGCCACGCAGATGATTCCACGCAATACCACAATTCCAACAAAGAAGACCGAGACTTTCTCCACAGCATCAGACAACCAGACATCGGTTGAAGTGCATGTGTTGCAGGGTGAGCGTCCCCTGGCGAACCAGAACCGTACGCTGGGAAAGTTTCATCTCACCGGCATTCCGCCAGCGCCGCGTGGCGTCCCCCAGATCCAGGTCTCTTTCGATATCGATGCCAACGGCATTCTGAACGTCGGCGCCAAAGACATGGCTACCGGTAAAGACCAGAAGATCACCATCACCTCGTCTTCAGGTTTGAGCAAACAGGACGTTGAACGCATGGCTAAGGAGGCTGAGGCACACGTGTCAGAAGACAAAGCCAAGCGTGAAGAGATCGAATCCAGAAACCAGCTTGACAGCATGGTTTACAACATTGAGAAGATGCTGCGCGAGCAGGGCGATAAAATCGCCGGCTCCGAACGCGGAGAGGTTGAAAACGCAATCGCCGACGCCAAGACGGCGCTCCAGTCCAATGACAAGGACCGGATGAACAAGGCGCGCGAGCACCTTACGCAAACCTCCCACAAATTGGCTGAACAAATGTACAAGGCAGCGCAACCTCAAAGTGGAGGCCCGAGCGCCGGTACCGGACCCACGCCTAGCAGTGACGGCCAGGCCAAATCAGATGACAGTGTGGTCGATGCTGAGTACGTCGATGTTGAAGATCGAAAAGCCAGTTGAATCCCGCTCTCCGGGACAACCGGAAAGGCTCAACGAACCATACTTTCAATTCCAGGATGTGTTCAAGAGTTTCGAGGCACAAAAAGTCCTGGAGGGCGTAAGTTTCCGCGTATTCCCCGGCCAAACCGTCTGCGTACTCGGCCGCAGCGGCGTGGGCAAATCAGTATGTTTGCGTCTCATCATGGGTTTTCTCAAACCGGACGCAGGACGCATTTTCGTTGCCGGTCAGGACATCACGAACCTTAGCGAAGGCCAGTGGCAACAGCTCCACAAAAAAGTAACCATGGTCTTCCAAAACGGGGCTTTGTTCGACTCACTGACAGTTGCCGAAAATGTTGCCTTCCCCTTGATTGAAAAAGGCCTTGACGAGCAACAGGTCGCGACAAGACTGGAGGAACTGCTGGAATTGGTCGGTATGAAGTCGGTTCGCAACTTCTTACCCGCAGGCATCTCCACAGGCATGAAGCGTGCAGTGGCGATCGCCCGCGCAGTTGCTCTCCAGCCGGAAGCTATACTTTATGATGAACCCACAACCATGGTTGACCCGCTGATGGCACGCCGACTCGGGCACTTGATGAGCAGACTCAAGACCGAGGTGAAGCTAACAAGCGTTGTTGTAACCCACGATATGCGTCTGGCAGAGAAACTTGCCGATCATGTAGTTTTTCTTGATCGCGGCCACATCATCTTTTATGGATTACCCGCGGAGATGGAATCGTCTGCGGAACCTGTGGTGCGCAGGTTCATTGAACTTGATCGGATCGATTTAACTGCCGTGCTCCGCCTATTGAACGCGAGATCTGAAAGAATTCAGGAACGCAAATTGGCATAAGCCTGAAGAATTGGAAATGAGCAGCCGGCCACTACAGCACTTTGTTTTGCCAAATAACTGAGCGCCAAAGATGACCGGCTAGAGTTAGGCTGCCTTTTCCTTTTGAGAGGAGGTTGATGACTTCGATGCATCCTGGCCGGAAGATTGGACGGGAGCGGACGATTGCGATGAACTATCTGCCTGCACTGGAATCTGCTGCACATTGGCCCGCTCCAATGGAATTGTGACCTGTAGCACACCGTTCTGGAATTGAGCGCGTGCCTCCTGTGCTTTTACTCCGTCAGGCAGGGGAATTGCGCGATAGAACTCACCGTAACGAATCTCAGTGCGCCGAACGTCGCCTCGATCTTCTTCCTCGGCGATCTGTTTTTCTCCGGAAATCACGAGAATATCGTCGATGATCTGGGCGTCTACGTCGTCCTGGCTCAACCCCGGCAACTCGGCAGAGACCACCAGATTGCCGTCACGGTAAGCCACTTCAACCGGCGGAGCCCAGGCCGCGAGAGAGAGACCGTCCCCGCGGGAAGTCTGACCGGCCAGATTGTTTTGGGTGAAGACCCGGCTAATTTCATCCTGCATCCGTCTGAACATTGAGAACGGATTCATGTTGAAGATGTCGATTGAGTCCATCAGTACCGACGGGGCTAAGGTTGATTGGGAACGTCGCGCGAGTGATGTTTGCTGCCTGGGAGTATCTTTCGCGAGAGTCTGTGAGCTTGATTGTTGTTGCTGGGTCTGTTGCGCTGACATCATTACCTCCATGATTGTTGTTAGGAATTGCGTTGGTACACGAACAGCCGTTTTTTGCCACCAAGGGCGACGAACGTGAGTTTGAGGGCTGGTTTTCGCATCGCTTAGGCTGCTCGCAGCCGAGTGCTCGTATCCGCACGCGAGCTGCGCTGCCCTATCGCAAGCATGATGGAAGACCAGCCGCGCAGTACCAGTGAAAATCCCACTGCCAGGCCCATGAATTGGGGCGCGAGCCACGGCCGCGCAGCCCACAACACCACGCCGAGCAAGAGCGTAACGATGCCATCAAACTCTGCCCACGCCCAGTTGGGGAACTTGAATCGAATTGCTGAGACAATGCGGAAAAGGCCAATCACAGTAAGGAACGATGCGAACAGCAACATCCAGACGATTCCCCCCGCATCAGGGTGAGTGACGATGAGCAAGCCAATCGGAAGACCAGCGATGCCCGGAACGATATGAAGAAGAAACCTGTCATTCCGTCGCCGATGGAAGGCGTGCGCTGATTCGACAATTCCGGTGAGAACGATCAACCATCCGAACACTACCTCTTGTCGAGGGACTCTTGTCGCCACGGTAAGAAGAGCCACAATTCCCAGAATGATCAGCGCCGTGCCGAGCTGCGCAGTCCAGTTCCAGTGCTGACGCTGTTGATCCAGATTTTTTTCCAGGGCCATCGTCTCATCTCTCTGTTCACCTTATCGCCACCGATGTCGTTCCGCAATTCTCCATGCGGCCAAAGGTCGAATCCGTCGGCAAGACTAAGGGTCCCTAGTCCTCCCGTCGGCCGCCTGCATACTTCCAACGCCTTAGCCAGGCAAATGAGAAACGGTGCGTAGTGCGGAGGAAGTAGAACCAACTCTCTCAGCCTAATGACGCGAGGCTGGTAGAACTTTCGGAGCCGTAACGCATCCCGATGATGAATTGTTTGCGGAAGTTGCAGTCATTAGCATTGGCTACGGAACAGCCAAGTTTTGCCAACGGAAGGAAGCAGATGAGCACTCAAGAAACCGTGACACTCAGGCAGGGGTCAGCAGAAGTGGATGCCTTTTATCTATTCGGATGCATGACGTTGTGGCGCAAGACCGGCAACATCCAGGCAGGTTGGGAATTGATACGCGCGCTGGCTTCCCCCGATCCGGACATCCGGTCCATGGCAGAGGCTGTCCTCGATGCGCCTGAGGGGCCTTCCAGAGTTCCTGTGCTCTGCACGGTTTTTGTCTGGTGAGTTTTGTTTCGCAAAATGTCGGGGCAAGGAGCAGCCATGATCACAACGCGTCGACAGTTTCTTAAAACTTCCCTCATCGGCGGCGTAGCTGCTTCCGCGCTCGGTTTTGATCTCACGCGGGCTTATGCCCAAATTCCTCAACTCAAGATTTCTCGTGCAACTGAGACACGCTCCACCTGCCCCTATTGCTCTGTGAGTTGCGGCGTCATTATCTATACCATTGGCGACAAAGCCAAGAACGTAGTGCCGCAGGTAGTTCATGTTGAAGGTGACCCTGACCATCCCATTAACCGCGGCACGCTGTGTCCTAAAGGAGCGTCGCTTGAGCAGGACATCCGCAATGAGCGTCGCCTTCTGAAGCCCCAGGTTCGCCGTCCCGGCTCTGATCATTGGGAAGATATTGCCTGGGACAACGCCATCGACGAGATCGGACACTGGGTAAAGCGTACGCGTGAAGCATCCTTTATTGAAAAGGACAAGCAGGACCACACCGTAAACCGCTGTGAAGGAATCGCGTGGATCGGCGGTTGCACCGACACCAATGAGTTCAACTACCTTGTCGGCAAAGCCATGCGCAGCCTGGGGGTCTGCTACCTGGAGACCCAGGCCCGTGTCTGACACGGCCCCACGGTCTCAAGTTTGGGACCAACATTTGGACGCGGCGCAATGACCAATGGCTACACCGACATCAAGAACACAGACATGATGCTGATCATGGGCGGGAATCCTGCTGAGAACCATCCCTGCGGCTTCAAGTGGGCAATTGAAGCAAAAAGACACCGCAATGCAAAGATGCTTGTTGTTGATCCGCGTTTTACGCGCACCGCTGCCACGGCGGACATGTTCTTACAGATCCGCGCCGGCACAGATATCGCATTTCTGGGCGGAATGATCAACTACGCGCTCCAGAACAATCGCGTCGCTAAGGAATATCTGGTGAACTTCACAAACGCCTCGTTCGTGGTGAAGCCGGGGTTCAAGCTTCCGGAAGACGGCCTCTACTCCGGCTTCGATGCTGCCAACCAGGTCTATGACAAGTCGACCTGGAATTATGAAGAGGGCGGGAACATGAGTGGCGCTGCCGTGTCCGGCGCGATGGGCCCACGCCACGAGTCATCTGCAAGCACTGCATCGCCGCCAACTGTAACCGCACAAAACTCCCAGCCCACAAGCCCGCAGAATGCGAGCAACAAGCCTGGAGGCATGGGTCAGGGATATCAAGCCGGTGGCTCAGTCGGCGCTAAAGCCACAGAATCCGCCAAAGCGACTCCCATGCTTCCACCGCGTGTCGCCTATGACCTCACACTTCAGCATCCGCGTTGTGTCTTTCAGCTCTTGAAGCAGCAGTACTCGCGCTACACGCCTGAGATGGTGGAACGCATCACCGGCATCAACAAAGATCAGTTCGTGAAAGCCGCAGATTTCTTCACTTCAATCCGCAAAAATGGCGATACCACGAAAGCTGCCACTGTGATCTACGCGGTTGGCTGGACGCAGCACACCTTCGGCACGCAAATCATTCGCACGGCTGCCATGCTCCAGTTGATCATGGGCAATGTGGGCCGTGCAGGAGGTGGAGTCAACGCACTTCGCGGACATTCCAACATCCAGGGCGCTACCGACATGGGCGGCGTATTCGATATCTGGCCCGGCTACCTGAAAGTCCCAAATCCTGCAGATACGAGTCTCAAAATCTATGCGGAGCGGACAACACCAAAATCATCAAAGCCAGACGCGTGGGACTCATTCAATTACTGGTCGAACACCCCTAAATTTGCCGTCTCGTACTTGAAAGCAATGTATGGCGACGCCGCCAAAAAGGAAAACGACTTTGCCTTTCACTACATGCCCAAGATTGACCGCAACTATTCCTGGACGGAAATTTGGGACAACATGTATCGCGGCTCAGTAAAAGGCATGTTCGCTTTCGGCATGAATGGCGTGGCCATTGGGCCAGACTCGCAGAAGAATATCGAAGCGCTCAAGAAAGCTGATTGGCTGGTTGTGGGCGAAATCTATCCTGATGAGACCAGTGAGTTCTGGCGCTCACCCGGCATTTCCGTCTCCGGTATGAAAGGAATCAGCACCACTGTATACCGGTTGCCGTGCGCCGGCTTCGCCGAAAAAGATGGCTCGATGACTAACTCTTCCCGATGGCTGCAATGGAAGGACATTGCTCTTGCACCTCCCGGAGAAGCGCGGCTCGATCAGGATATTGTTGCGCAGATTTTCCTCCGCGTTCGTGAGTTGTACAAGACCGAGAGTGGCAAGTTCCCTGACCCGATTCTCAACCTCACGTGGTCTTACATTGATCCCCGTCATCCGCTGCTGTCTGAGCTGGCAAAAGAAATCAATGGCAAAGCTCTTGCGGACCTTACCGATCCGAAAACAAAGCAGGTCATCAAGAGTGGCCAGCAGCTTCCGGGGTTTGCCTGGCTGAAAGATGACGGCACAACTTCCTGCGGAAATTGGCTCTATTCCGGCTGCTGGATCGAAGCTGGCCCCCAGCTTGCACGTCGCAACCCGGAAGATCCGTCGGGGCTGGGGATACATCAGAATTGGGCGTGGTCCTGGCCGGCGAACCGCCGCGTGCTCTACAACCGAGCTTCGTGCGATCTGAACGGAAAGCCGTGGGACCCGTCACGACGGCAAGTGTGGTGGAACGAAACGACGCAGACCTGGGTGGGCAATGATGTTCCCGACTTCAAAGCAGATTCGCCCCCCAAAGACCATATGGGTCCTTTCATTATGAATCCTGAGGGCGTCGGCCGCATCTTCGGTCCGTTGGCAGCATTCGCCGACGGCCCTTTTCCCGAGCACTATGAGCCGTTTGAGAGTCCTGTGCAGAATCCGCTGCATCCGCAGCAATCAAATAATCCGGTAGTAAAGAAGCTGAACTCGCCGCTCGACAAATTCGGTACCACGGCCGATGGTTTCAATATCGTTTGCACCACTTACCGGCTGACCGAGCATTACCACTACTGGACCAAGAACAACCCGATGAACGTTCAACTGATTCCGGAACCATTCGTGGAAATTCCCGTGGAACTGGCTCAAGAGCTGCAAATCAACGGCGGAGACACCGTGAAAGTGACCAGCGCGCGCAGCTATTACATCGCCAAGGCCTTTGTCACAAAGCGCATCAAGCCCATGACCATCGATGGCAAGAAGGTTTACCAGATCGGGCTGCCGATTCATCAGGGTTATCGCGGTATCCAGGAAGACGCCGGCAGAAATGCCAGGACGCTGGCAAACCGGCTTACTCCGACTGTAGTCGATCCCAACGCATACACTCCGGAATTCAAGGGTTTTCTGGTGAAACTAGAGAAAACATAAAGGCGCAAAAGCATGAGTCAGGCCGTTCTTGAGATCCGCAGAATTTCCGGTCATGCAGGACCTGTTGCCGGCGCTGGCGTGGAGCGTGCAGAACAAGTCTGCAAGCTGATCGATACAACAACGTGCATTGGATGCAAAGCCTGCGAAGTTGCCTGCCTGGAGTGGAACGGCTACACCTTCACCGATACCACGTTTCATAACAGCTACCAGACCATGCCGGAGGCCAGGTGGAATTACTGGAACCTGATCAAGTTCAACGAGCACGAAGGCCCGGACGGCAGCACGATGCTGCTGATGCGCAAAGACCAGTGCATGCACTGCTCTGAACCTGGATGTCTGGAGGCCTGTCCGGCTGATGGCGCAATTGTCCAATACCAGAACGGCATCGTCGATTTTCAGCAAGCAAACTGCATCGGCTGCCAGTACTGCGTCACCGGTTGTCCGTTCAACATTCCCAAGTTCAATCATCAGATCAAAAAGGTATTCAAGTGCACGTTGTGCTCTGACCGCGTTGCCGAAGGGCTTGAGCCAGCGTGCATCAAATCTTGTCCGACGGGATGTCTGCAGTTCGGTTTGAAAGACGACCTGAAAGCCGAGGCGGAAACGCGCGCTAAACAGCTTCGCGAAGAGTTTGGACATGCCAATGCCGGTGTTTACGATCCCGAGGGCGTCGGTGGCACAGGCGTTATCTATGTGCTCCATGACGTCACCAATCCTGAGGCTTACGGCGGGCTGCCCAAAGATCCCCGCATTCCGTGGATCGTGCGGCTGTGGAAGAAGCCAGTTAAATGGATCGGCAATCTTGCCATGCTCGGAGGGGTGATCGGCGTAACGCTGCACTACCTCCGCTTCGGACCGAAAGAAGTTGACGTTGAGGAACCCAGGAAAGGGGACCAGCCATGAGCACATCGGAATTCATCACTTCTGCCCGCGCTCTTGGCGACAAGGAAGAACGAATCCTGCGCTACTCATTAACCGAGCGGATCAATCATTGGATTGGCGGGCTTTCATACATTTATTGCCTGGGAACCGGTCTGGCTTTCTGGTCGCCCTATTTGTATTGGCTGGCAGCCGTGGCAGGCGGCGGTCCCACAGCGCGTTTCTGGCATCCCTGGATGGGTGTGATTTTCAGTGCGTCGGTTTTTTATATGTACGAGCTCTGGCGCAATGACATGCTCATCAGGGATGCCGACCGCGCGTGGTGGAAGAATGTCAAATACTACATCCGCAATGAAGACGAGAGACTTCCGCCCATTGGCCGCTTTAACTACGGGCAAAAGCTTTTCTTCTGGGCCATGTTTTACGCGACGATCTTACTCCTGCTCTCAGGAATCATTTTGTGGATCCCAGAAGTTATTCCCTGGAAGCTGCGCTGGCTGCGCCACCTCGGCGTCGCGCTTCATGTAGCGGCTGCGTTGATTTCAATTGGCGGATTCATCATCCACGTTTACATGGGGACATCGATGGTCCGTGGCGGTTTCACAGCTATCACTCGCGGCACGGTTACTTCGGTCTGGGCGCGACACCATCATCGACTCTGGTATCAGCAGGCAACAAGAAAAGCGCCGCCCGACAAATAAGGCTATGGCACGTCTACCCAAGAACCACAGTAAATGTTCTAGAACAAAAGAAGGGACAATGAAATTGGATAAATATCTCTCTCACCAACTCATACAACTAATCAAGATCCACTTTATTACCCCGGCCATCTTTCTCATATGCGTTTCGTCGCTAAGCCACGCCCAGGACGAGCGCGGTTTCACAGTACATGCTGGCATTGGAGCTACTCCATTGACAGGCGACATCAGCAAGCGCCTCGATAACGGTTGGCATGGAACAGTTGGTGCTGGATACAACTTCTCGTCTTTTTTCGCAGCATCAATTGATTACACGTATTACGGATTGGGGGTCGGAAAAGGAGTATTGGCGGAAGCGCAGGTGCCGGACGGTGACGCCCGGCTGTGGTCCGTCACAGCGAATCCCCGGTTGCGTTTGCATCCCAAAGGCAAAGTTGATCCTTATTTGGTGGGTGGCGTCGGTTACTACCGACGCACGGTAGAGTTCACGCAGCCAGCATTGGTCCCCGTGTTCTTCTTTGATCCTTTCTTCGGCATCTTTTTCAATACTCTCCTTCCGGCCAACCAGGTCATTGGTCGCATCCGCCAGGGCGGAGTAGGCGGAAGCCTGGGCGGCGGGATTGACTGGAAACTGCCTGGAGACAAACTGAAACTCTATACGGAAGCTCGTTATCACTACGCCGATACCGGACGCATTCCAACGCGAATGATACCAGTCACGCTCGGGCTCAGATGGTGATAGCAATTTGCAAAACATAAGCCTGGTTCCGCGTAGAAAGTCAGGTGCAGCAGTGAAATTAGCAAATAGTTTCGGACATTATGCCCTGAGTTTAGTGGTGCTTACAGCGGTGGTTGCTGCAGGCACGGGCTATGCTCAAGAGAATCCTCCCGGCCGAGTGGCGCGTATCAGCTATTTGAAGGGTAATGTTTCTTTTTTACCTGCAGGCCAGGACCAATGGAGCCAGGCGACACTGAACTTCGTTGTCACCACGGGTGACCGTATCTACACGGACAAAGACGCGAAAGCGGAACTTGAAGGTGGAAACTACTCAATTCGTCTGGCGGAGAAAACCGACGTAATAATAACCGCGATCGACGACACAGTTGCGCAGTTCGCCGTGGGGCAAGGTACAGTGCGGTTCACCGTGTATCAGCTGCACTCCGGCGATACTATCGAGGCCGACTCACCCAATGCAGCAATCACCGCCGCGGGGAGTGGCGAGTATCGCATCGATGTTGACCCAGACGGCGAACACACGCGTGTGAGCGTGAATAGCGGGCGAGTTGAAGTCGCCAGTGAGAGCGTCTCGCAAACAGTGGACGCGGGCCAGGCCGTCGAGTTGAGCGGGGACGAGCCAGCTGAGATTGCGCAAATCTTTATACCCGCTCCGGATAGCTTTGACCGCTGGAGCCAGGAGCGCGATCAGCGATTGTCGGATTCCAGTTCAGCACGGTACGTGAGTCCATCGACTCCCGGCTATGAAGACCTTGATTCATACGGACGCTGGGTCAATGAAGCCGATTACGGGCCGGTCTGGTATCCGACGGTCGCGGCTGGCTGGATGCCTTACCGCTATGGTCACTGGGCCTGGGTCGATCCCTGGGGCTGGACCTGGGTTGAAGATGAGCCCTGGGGATTTTGCCCTTTCCATTTTGGTCGCTGGGTCTTTATCGGGGCGGCATGGGGATGGATTCCGGGGCCGATCGCGGTTACGCCCATCTATACGCCGGCTCTGGTTGCGTTTCTTGGCGGCGTGGGATTTTCCTTGGGCAGCGTTGACGTGGTGGCATGGTTCCCGCTTGGACCAGATGAACCGTTCTTTCCGTGGTATCACTACGATGTTGAGTATCTGCGCATTGTGAATATCACAAATGTTCGCAATGTAACTAAAATCACCAACATCATTAACACTACCAACATCGAACGGACTCCCTACAAATATCGCACGGTTGCCGCAACGGCGGTGCCTGCCACGAGCTTCGGCAGGGGAGATCCTGTTGCGCACCATATTGTTCCAGTAAATCCGCGCATGCTCGCAACGGCACGAGTGGTTCCACATCCGCCGGTAAACCCAACAGTTCACGCAACGTTACCCGGCAAACCCGTGCGGCAACCTCCGGTTCGGCCAGTCAACTTTGCGGTTGCCCGCAGGGCCCATGCCGGCCAGTCTGGCCCAGGCGTAGCGCGGTCTCCTGCGCCAATCACGACCAATCCGCGACCAGTTCCTCGATCGGATCAAAGAGCGGCGCCTGTCGTTCCTCCGCGAACCACACCGCCACGATTTGTGATGCGAACTCCGCCTCCGCCACCAACCGTCCCGTTTACCCAACGGCGGCAAGCAATGATCGGACATCCGGGGCGTCCGCTTGAGCCACAGCAGCTTGGCAATTTGAGGGTCGGTAGACCCGCAGGTCCATTGCTTGATCGTGAAATCCCGCCGCACGTTGGTCCAGTGGCCCCCTCCCGACCGGCAGCTCCGCCTGCTCGAGAGCGGCGTCCGCATCCTTGAGGAGGTATGTAAAGAACCCATGGCGACCAAACTCAATCGCAACGCATTAGCTTTCGCCGAACAACTGATCCAGAACGGGAAGTTGATTTACGACAAGAGAGATGATTGGAGCAAGCACCAACCGTCCACGCAAAAAGAGAATGAGTTCATCCACCAGCATGGGTTTGCTGAATACGGGAAATGGCACCTGGGCATCGACGACGCTGAACCCGCCGACACCAAGGCAAGATATAAGTTTCCTTACGGTGACTTCAAAGATCTGCATCGCTGCGGCATATTGTCTGGAGAAAGCCGGGCCGGCCAGTACAAGTACTATGACATCGAAAGCGCAGCTGCGCATCTGCATGGCATTCTGGAGGCGCTGCACAAGAAGCTAGCGTAATGCACGGAGTGAGCTCTACGATTCCTTCTTCGCTTGCTCCTCCGCACTCTCCACTGCCGCAAGAAAGACTTTTGCGGCTGGGGGTGGGAGCACTTTGCCGGAGAGGACATCTTTAGGAGTTGCGTTTTCTCCGTAAAAAGCCATCATGGAAGCATCGTCGGGACTCACCCAGGCTCCGTCGAGGGTTGCGCCAGCAAAAACGCCTTTTGAGCGCGAATAGCTCAGGATTTCTGTGTTCAATTTCCAGTCGGTACCGGCTGTCGCATGGCGTCCGACTGGGCCGGCAGCAGCCGATGCTTCGCCGCCAATTTGGAATTTGTTGCTAAGCAATCGATCCATGCCCTTCTGGTTCATGATCATCAGCACATTGTCGACGCCCTCAATCCCGATCTGCAAACCCCAACTGCCGCCTGTGATCGAAAAAAACGCGGGCGCACTCCAGCCGTGGGGCGTGCGGCAGGTGGCGACTCCTTTGCCGTGCTTCGCACCGAATACAAAGCCGCCCTTGATCTCATGAGGAATCACAGCAATGCACTTTGCGTGCTCGACGACTTCAGTTGGAATGCTTTTGTCGGGAACATTCATGATTTCCTGCAGGACTTCGGCGGCATCCTGAAGACGTTTGGCAGCATTCTGTTTAGGCGTAGCAGCCCAAGCCAATGTCGCGAGCAGGGCGATGGCGAAAAACTTGGCTATTTTTCTCATATAGCTTTTCCGGCTCTCTTCAGTTCAACGCCGCATAGGCCGCAACCTCGGGAGAGGGAAGATGCATCCAGATGGCTGAAACCTATGCGGCGACCAGCGATCCAGAGACCGCAGCCTGGAGGCTCTCTTGCATCGAGGGGCTGCCCGACGCTACGGCTACGTTCTGGTTCGCACTCGCGGCTCTTATGCCGGCGGCGCGGAGCAATTCTGCCAGGCCGGCATCAACCGCGTAGTCTCAAAAATTAAACTTCAAGGGTGATCAGATTCTCGACATCTGTAATTCCAGGGGCAGACCAGGCTGTACGCTCGGCTTCCTGTCTTTCCGCCCAGGAGCGCACGGTCCCACGCAGTACTGCCTTCGTACCCTGCACGTCAACGGTGATCCTGCTGGCGTCTGATCGTGCTGTGCGAACAAGCGCATCTTCAATTTTCTTCTTGAGGTCAGACGGCGTTGCCCGCGGCACAACAGTAATCAGGTTGCTCACACCCTTCACGCCCCAAAGCCGCCTTACTACGCGTTCCGCATCGCTCTTCTGGAACTGCCACTCTACTTCGCCCTGAAGTGTGACCCACCCCTTGGATACAACCACTTTGACTTTGCCCGGGGGAATAGCGGCGTCCCAGTCCAACGCGCTGGTTGCGGCCCTGGCGATGTCCAGGTCTGTGCGTTCGGAGAGCAACTTAACTTCAATGTCATTAGCCACAGCTTTTACTCCGGCCACGCGCTGCGCTGCGGCTTCGGCGTCCCACTTTTTCAGATACGAATCCACCCAGCCGGTTAGGGTGACAATGCCATCCTTAACAATCACGCCGATCTCATTCGGCTGTAGCCTTGCATCCCATTTCAATTCATTCATCACGTCTTGTTGAATCTCTTGATCAGTTTTTGTAAATGTCGCTGTTGCCATTTTCCTGCTCCTCTGCGAGCCACATCATATTCATCTGCGCTCCGATCAATGCTAGCCAGCGTGTATCCCGGAAACAATTGGCCAGATGACCCAACTTGGATTGGACAAGAATGGATTAGGGCTCTTTCCGCGCAGGAGGGCAACGAAATCTACGACCATTGAGGTAGTGCAACAAGGTTGCATTCGGACGTAGCATGTAGAGCGGACTTAAACAGCGGCAGCGCTTTAGGGGCTGTGCATCTATGCAGCATCCAACGAAACGCCGCCGTATGTGCTGGAATGTTTCGCAATGTCAAACCCGCGGTACCGCATACTCAAGTGCACCGTGTCGCCAGACGCTTGCTTGAACCTGCGCAGGATTTGTTGGTTCTAGGCATTGGTCTAGCTCTGTTTGGCTTCATGGTGCGAACTCTCATCTGGCTTTTTCGTGCGATCATCATCCGGGGTGACCTTGATTACCGCGGCGTGATTGCCCAGGTCCTTTTCATGCTGGTAATGGTGGAAGTAGTGCGACTTGTGATTATTTACTTGGAGGAACACAGGATTGCGGTCGATTTCATGGTGGAGCTCGCTATTGTAGCGACGTTGCGTGAGATCGTGTTACGCGGCGTGACTGAGATTTCGTGGCAACAAGTGATAACGCTGACGGCATTTCTTCTCGCGCTTGGTGCGATGCTGCGGTTTGGTGATCTTCGGGCCATTTCCCCATTAACCAGCAACAGCATGCAAGCTAACGCGCACTCTCCGGATAGGCCAATGAATCAAACGAGCTCTGGTTAGGAGAAGCGTACGCAAGTTCACGGCGGCGAGAACCCTCTGTTCGATTATCTGAATATAAACGACATACATGGAGCTGCGGTTGCCCTTTAAGCCTGCGGTCGTATGAGCGGGTCCTACCGCGGGCCCGGAGATTTCTATCCTCTGTGAGGAATTGTGCCCGGTTGCACCGAGGGCTAGCATCAACATCAAGTGTAGACATGAGCGCGACAATTCTATTTTGGGCTTGGATCTCATGGCGCGGCGATGGCCCGTAGCGGCTCCCGCCTCAGGGAACCAGCAGCTTGCATGGCGATACTAGCAACAGACACCTATCAGCAGAGGAGGAGAAGAATGAAAGCAGTCGTTTACAACGGACCCCGCGACGTCAGCGTGAAAAATGTTCCTGACGCCCGAATTCAGCAGCCCAACGATGTGATCGTCAAGATCACCACCGCCAACATTTGCGGTTCTGACCTCCACATGTACGAGGGCCGTACCGATTTCAAACCAGGAGGCGTTTTCGGTCACGAGAATACCGGTGAAGTCGTCGAGGTAGGTCCTGGAATCAGCCGCATCAAAAAAGGAGACTTGGTCAGCCTGCCATTTAACATTGGTTGTGGCTTCTGCAAAAACTGTGAAGCACGTCTTACCGCCTTTTGCCTCACCGTTAATCCGGGAATGGCCGGGGCTGCTTATGGCTTTGCCGGCATGGGGCCTTTTCCGGGCGGACAAGCGGAATACCTCCGCGTCCCCTACGGCGACTTCAACTGCTTGCGCCTTCCTGAGGACGCCCGGGAAAAGCAGGACGATTATGCGTTACTGTCCGATATTTTTCCCACCGGTTGGCACTCCACCCGCCTCGCAGGTCTTCAACCCGGAGAGTCTATTGTGATTTATGGGGCGGGCCCAGTTGGTTTGATGGCCGCCCTGTCTGCGGTCATCCAGGGCGCCAGCAAGGTAATGGTAGTCGATCGCCACCCCGACAGGCTTGCTCTGGCGAAGCAGATCGGTTGCATTCCCATCGACGACTCGAAAGCTTCCCCCGTGGAACAGGTGTTAGCGCAAACCCGGGGAGAGGGCGCCGACAGAGGTTGTGAATGCGTGGGCTACCAATGTCACGAGCCACACGGGCGTGAGATACCCAACCTCACCATGAATAATCTTGTGGGCTCCGTACGCTTCACTGGCGGAATCGGCGTCGTCGGCATTTTTCTACCCAAAGACCCTGGCGGCGCTGACCAGCTTGCCAAGCAAGGTGAAATCGCTTTTGACATGGGACTGTTCTGGTTCAAAGGGCAGTCGATTGGCACCGGGCAAGCCAACATCAAGGATTACAACCGGCACCTGCGCAATCTGATTCACGCCGGCCGGGCAAAACCTTCCTGGATCATTTCGCATCGATTGCCTCTCGAGCAGGCACCCTCTGCCTACCAACATTTTGACGCGCGCGACAATGGATGGACGAAAGTTCTTCTAAGACCAGCGGCCTAGTCTTGATACCTTAGTAAACTGGGGGTGAAGGCCGCCCACGGTTCTTTAGGGGGGCAGCAATGGAACAACGTCCTTTCGGTAACGCCAAACGTGAAGTGCCGGTGATCGGTATGGGCACGTGGTACATCGATGAAGCGGAACGCGCTACAGCAATCGATGCTTTGCGCCGTGGAATCGATCTGGGAATGACACATGTTGATACCGCTGAGATGTATGGATCAGGATCTGCCGAAGAAGTAGTGGGCGAGGCGATCGCGGGACGCCGCGATGAAGTGTTCCTGGTGTCCAAGGTTCTGCCACAAAATGCTTCACGGAGTGGAACCATAGCAGCGTGCGAGCACTCACTCGCCCGTCTCCAGACCGATCATCTGGATTGCTATCTCCTGCATTGGCGGGGACCTCATCCTTTGGAAGGTACGATTAGCGCTTTCCAGCGGCTGCAACAGGAAGGAAAGATCCTTGCCTGGGGCGTGAGCAACTTCGACGTGCCAGATCTTGAAGAAGTCACGGCCATCGCTGGCGAAGACCGCATCGCGTGTAATCAGGTTCTCTATCATCTAAAAGAGCGGGCCATCGAGCACCATGTGCTGCCATGGTGCGAACAGCATGGCTTAGCCGTGGCAGCTTACAGCCCCTTGGGGCATGGGAGTTTCCCCAGCCCGCATACTGCCGGAGGACGCGTTCTAAAGAAGATCGCCGACGCTCACAACGCCACATCGCGCCAGATTGCACTGCGGTTCCTGGTGCGCCGACAATCGCTCTTTGCCATTCCCAAGGCATCCACGCCCAACCATGCAGCCGAAAATGCCGCAGCAGGTGATCTGCAGCTTACGGAGGAAGAGATCGCGCGAATTGACAAAGCCTTTCCGCGCCGGCCGTGGCCCGGCGAGTTGCCGACGCTTTGAACCGCCGATTCTTTAGAACAATGACGTTTTGAACAACGATCGATCAAGAAAGGACTCTTCTGGATATGCCAATCAAGGTTCCCAATACTATGCGCGCGGCGGCCATTGATCGCTTTGGCGGACCTGCGGTGTTAAAGCTCCACACTGTTCCAGTTCCGCAAATTGAAGGTAATGAGGTTTTGATCGCGTTGCATACGTCCGGCGTTGGCGGCTGGGATGCCGACGAGCGTGCCGGTTGGTGGCCCTTCAGCGGCCGCCCGCATTTTCCCGTTGTGCTGGGCACGGACGGCTCCGGAACCGTGGCGGCAGCTGGAGCACGCGTTCGACGCTTCAAGGTTGGCGACAAGGTATATGCCTACAAATGGGAAATTGGGAAAGGGGGTTTTTATGCGGAATATGTTGCGGTACGTGCTGAAAACGTCGCTCGCGTTCCCCAGTCGCTTGATCTGAGGCAGGCCGGAGCCATTCCGGTTACGGGGCTCACTGCGCTCCAGGGCATTGATGACGCTCTGCAGCTGAAGAAGGGCCAATCCATCATTATTCATGGTGCCTCTGGCGGCGTAGGAACAATGGCAGTCCAGTTCGCCAAATTGCGTGGAGCGCGCGTATTCGCTACCGCATCCGACCGCGATGGTGTTGCTCTGGTGCGCCGTCTTGGCGCAGATATAGTTATCGACGGACAAAGAGGAAACATCTCGGAAGCCGCGCTGCAATTCGCGCCAGCGGGCTTGGATTGCGTGCTGGCATTTGCGGGCAACAAGCTTACGGAATGTCTGAAAGCCTTGAAGCGCGGTGGATTATTGGCTCATCCCAACGGGATTGAACCTGCGCCCCGAAAACGAAAGGGCTTGAAGATAATTGCTTATGACGGAGTTGCGGGCGTGCGCCAGTTTGAGAGACTCAATAAGGCGGTGGAAGCAGCCAGGCTCAGGGTACCGATCGCTGCCGCCTATCCACTTGCGCAGGCGGCAAAAGCGCATCAGCATCTTGCGGGCGGACATGTGCTGGGAAAGCTCGTGCTGCGGATCCGTTAGCGAGAGGCTCTCGACCCCGGTCCACTCTGCTGCTGTTTGTGCTGCTGTGACGACTGACGGTTCGTGAAGGCGGCCAGCTTCTCCTTGAGTCGGTTGAACAGTGAAGCTATTTCGCCGCCTCCTTTTAGCTGTTTCTCCAAATTAGAGATATCGTTGTTGAGCGCGACGTACTCCGGGTCTTTACCTGCATAGCCCAGCTGCTTGGCTCGCAGAACTTCGGCTTTGGCAGCTTCCAGCAATTTTTGTGCGGCTCCTTTGTCTTTCTGACTCTCTACCTGGGCGCCATTCAAGGCGGTGCGCGCCAGTAGCAGCGGGATCGGGGTGACCTTATCGATTGCGACCAGCATGTTTACGGCGGTGAGCAACTCAGCGCTGGCTTCATCATTCTTCTTCCGATCAAGCAACTGGGCCGCTTTCTTCAATGCGTCAGGATACGTGCCAAGGGGAATGTGATAGGTGCGATCGCGGATTTCACTGCGTAAGGCATCCAGTAAGACGCGAGCAGTTGGGTACTCATCATCATCCATGGCTTTCACCGCATTCGTAGCCAGTTCCAAAACCATCTTGGGATCGGTCGGCGCATTATCGATCACATCAACTTCCACGCTGACAGGAATGAGAGCAGTGGAAGGATTGCGAGCGAGCAATATATTGATCTTGCCCGTTGCCTGCTCAATGGCGGCTAGGGCTTCGTTCGTCTTGTTCGCGGCGATTGCCTTGATGGCCTTTTGCGTTCCCTCCAGGGCGGCGACAGCATCCTTATTCACAGACTGTTGCCCCTGCTGCTCCTGTTGTTGGCGTTGCTTTTCAATCTCGGGTCGTGCCTGCTGCTCAGTGTTCTTGCGCTCAGTGGCCATATCAGACTGTCCTTGTGTTGGTTTTGCTGGGCTCTCCGCGTTCACGACGGAACCAATCAGCACAGCCAGACCTATGCAAAATGAAATCGATGCGGCCAGGAACAGCGACGGGATGTGGATCAATTCTTTCATATGTAGAGTCCTTTCTCTGGTGCGGGCTTCAAAGCGCCGTCCTGCAAATACCCACCAAAATGCTAACCGTCAGCCAAACACCATCACAATTCGTCGTGTGCACGAAGAGAGTGTTCGCAAGCAGGGCAAGGTTAATGTGCGTCGTGCGTTAGAGAAGGACATGCGACCTCGGCAGTAGAACGATCTTCCGCTCTGACAAGACTCCAAAAGGCATCCTTTGACCGCCTGGACTCACCCTGGACGCCGTGAATCAGGAACTTGCCAATCTGGCCTTCGTAGATTCAATCATTAGGAAAATCAAAAACACTCTGGACACTTTTAGGCAGAGCGCACGAAGACATCGCTGCCGCGCATGAATTTTGATGCAACTTACGTGTTTATTGCTCCGGCGCCAAGGTGTTAGTGGCGAGATCGCTCATAGAAAGAGGCAACACAGGGCAGGATTTGCTGTGCGTATTACGCGATTTGCGGTTTCATGCGGCGTGTCCAGCGCCTATGCTGGCCGGAGGAATCGAGAAGAGGATCTCGGCCGGTCATTTGCTTGAGGGATTCCGCCCAGCGCGGAGGGATCGGATGCGACTGGCGCTTGCAGTTGATAGAAGCAAAAATCCCATCAAACATTCGATTCACGGATCGTGGAGCGAACAGTCCAAAGTATCGAACCGCATGCTTGTAATGCCTTAGGATGTGCTGGGCCCAGAGATCAATAAGATTTTCCAAAGAGCATCGGATCTGAACAATTTTGCGGGAATACTTATCTTTTGCCGAGAATGAAACCGTTTGCTTGTCAATGTCAGTAATACGGCGCTGAGCAATGACCGGACGGCGGGCATATCGCCCTCCGTATTGAAAAAAGTGCTCAACAGAATCAAGTGATTGAATCTTCACGCTCCACCAGCGCTTCTGTTCAATCAGCATCGCTTCCATTTCGTCAACTGTCATCGTCGTTCTCAGCCGACTGGCCCGGAGAGCCGTGCGCAGCAAGTCCAGCACCGCATTGCGCCACAAGCGCATTAGGATATCCGGATGGTAGTACACACTCGGTACCCACGAACCAGATGAGATTCGCCAGCCTCCCGCCGTAGCCATCGTATGCACATGTGAGTTGAATTTTAATTCCCCATTGAAAGTATGGAGGAAGGCAATGACACCGGTTCGTAAGCCGTGTTTTGCCGAGATCAACGATTCAATTGCTTTTGCAGCTAAAATCGGGAGAGCATCAGCCATGACTCGATTTTCGCTGAAGACGCGCCAAAGCACATCCGGCATACTAAACGTGATTCCTACGTAGGGCACGGGCGGCAAGGCCGCAACACGCTCCGGTATCCACTTTTTTGTGGCCCAATACCCGCAACTCGGGCAAGCGCGCGACTTGCATGTGTGGTAGACAATCAATCTGCCGTTTTCGGACTCGTAAACCTCGGCGCCGAGCGCAGGAGTACGGCATCGAACAACTTTTCGAAATGCAGCTCTCACATGCGGGGGCACACCGTCATGATCCCAGTACAGACGAGTCTTATCCAAGATTCGTTTTAACGGCTCATTGTATTTTCTGCCGAAGCGGTGCTTATATTTGTAGCGATCGTATTTCATACCAAGCCTGCCGCTATTCCTGGTGCTAAGGTGTTTAGATGGCCTTTCCCAACGATGATGACCGTCTTTTTACCTGTTCCGGAACGTAGTTCCACGGAACCAGGATTTGTTGCTTCAAATTGCTGGAGCTTGGTAAAGAGCCCGCCCAGATCGGCACCGAATTCTTCGACCTGCAGCTTATCTATGTACTCGCGGTAGGTTTTGTTGTTCGATCTCTCCGCCAGGAAGCGTGCTAATTCTTCCACTTGCCGGGTCCTGTCGAATTTGGAGACCTCGAGGGCTCCATTGATTGTGATCGCGCCATTGTGAAGAGCTTCGACCAGAGACGGGTGAGCTTTCTTGAGAATAATTTTCACGTTGCCAACAGTTCGAGGAGAGACCGCGGCAAGCTCTGCAATTTTTTCGCGCACGTCAATGTGCTGAGCTTTTGGCAGATTTGCCAAACCCTTGTGCTTGCCGCCGGCGCTCTGGTTCGCGAGGGCTTTTGATTGGAAATACGGCTCCTGCTCAAGCGCGAGTTCGGTCCGGGCGAAGTCGTTCCAGGCAGCTCTCGGCCTGTGCAGGGTTAGGATTAGCTGCAGAGCTTCGTCAGCATTCAGTGCACATTCGATGCAGACAATCTCTCCCTGCCCCGCGCACACGGCGGCGTGCCACTCAGCGAAGCCGGCGAGGAGAATACCTTGGTTGGTTATCAGAATTGGCTCGTGAACGTCCTGGGGTTTCCCCTGCAGCTCAGAATTGACTAACCATCCAGACAAATTTAGGTCATTGAATGCCGAATGCAAGCGCAATGCTTCCGGTGAACGTATGACCTGATGTCCTCCCAAGCCATTCCGGCCGGTTGAGATTAAGGACGACAGCAGTGCTTGATTGCGGAAGGCCGAAACTGACGGCCGCAATTCGCTTGCTGGTGCGAGGCCGTGCCGATCTGGGCTCACGGGAGAGGCTGTGGCGGTCTTGATTGAGGGGTGGTCTTTCATAGCCCGCCCTCATCTTTGCGTTTGCGTCCTGTTTGCGTGTTTTGCCGCGTTTGGTCATGTTTTGCCGAGTGTAAGTCTTTATTTTCTTTGTTTTCAATGGGGCTGATCTGACTCTGGATCAGCATATCGGGGTTCGAATCCCTGGGGGGCAGCCAAATATCCGCTTCAACTTCAGTACTTTGCGCGTCCTTTGGAAGCCTCAGTGGAAACCTCCTGCTCAATCGGGTAGAGAATGCCACCCCCTGCTTCTTCCCGCTCTCGAGTCGTGAGACCTTCGCACCATTTTATGTCTATGATTTGCGGCCGGGTGGCGCACTGCACTCGTTAGGGCGACTGAGCTCCCTTCGAGATGGGCTACCGCTGTTGAAGATGGGGCGATTGCGGCCACCATCGATGTACTTGTCTCACGTCACGGATTGCCAGCGCCTAATCTCTGCGAAATCAGTTTCCTTACTCTCTTCAAAATGCCGCTTCGATCCGCTCGGACCATAATCAGACTTTGATTGGATTACTACTTTCGCTCCTTCCACCATTGTCCGCAGATACGCTGGCGACCACTTCCGGCCCACCAATTTCAACCACTTACAGCATTCTTTTCGCAAGGTGTTTCGGAAAGCATCTGGTCTGCTAACCAGTGCGGCTGGCGTTTTTCCAGGAAAGCCAGCACTCCTTCAACCGCATCAGGCTGTTCCATCAAATCATTCAGGTAAATCCGTTCCAGCGCTGGCAAATCAATTTCCAGTGTACGAACCACCCGATGCCGTAATGCCTGCGCGGCAAAATGCAAGGCCGCAGCGGAGCGAGCCAGAAAATCTGACGTCAGCCACGCGCCGAGTTGTGTTTCAAAGTCGCCGCTGAGAAAGACCTTGTTGACCAGTCCTGCAGCGGCAGCCTGGTGCGCAGTCCAGCTGCCGCCGGTCAGCACCATTTCCGCGGCCCGTCCGGATCCTACCCGCATCGGCAGCAGCGCAGCGCCTGCCGGCGGAAACACTCCCAGCTTGATTTCCGGCAGGGCGAACTGTGCGTTTTCTTCCGCAACAATCAGGTCGCACGCCAGCGCCAGTTCAAATCCGCCGCCCAAACATTGTCCGCGGACGGCCGCAATCGTCGGCGCGGGCGCGGCAGCTATTTTCAGCAGAAGGTTCCGCAGATGCATCAGCGTATCGGCGATCCGGTCCGGCAGATGTTCTTCGATGCTCGCCCCAAAGCTGAAGTGCGCGCCCGCGCCCGCCAGTACGATTGCTTTCAGGTTCTTCTGCGCGGCCAGTTCCTCCAGCGCCGTGCTCAGACCCAGCATCATGGCTTTGTCCAGGATGTTGGCTTTGGGTGCAGCCAGCGTGACGCGCGCGACCTGGCCATTGTGTGCAAGTTCGATGCGGACTTTATTCTCCACGATTACACCTTTACCAGTTCAGGTTTGGATGTCTCTGTTTTAGAGGCCCAGGGCGCGATCTCTTCAATCAGCTCTTCTCCCCAGCGCGCGCCTTCTCCCAGGCGCTGCCGCAGCCGCACAAAATCCACTTCGCGCTGCTCTTTGGTGCCGAAGTGAAATGCGCGGAAGCCGGCATTCGCCTCGGTCATCATATTCAGCGCCAGCCATGCGCGGCTGGTTTCACGATTGCGATCCCAGTGCTCCAGCTTGTGTTTGCGCAGGCTTTCCACGGTCTTGGTCAGGCAGTCCGGCATGGTGTAAAGCAGCTTGGTGCACATGCTGTCTACCGCTTCGTCCAGAAGCTGGAGATCAACCGTCCCCTCCGCTATGATCTTCTTGGCCAGTCCTTTCTCTTCGCCGGTCTTCCACTCGCCCAGCGCCATGCGACCGTACTCATCCAGAAAATGGTCAGTAACGACCAATGGATTGGCTGTCCATCTTCCGTTCACTTTGAGCGAGGGAACAATCTGGGTGAGTCCGCCCAGTGCATAAAAACGATGCGCGCTCCACGGTTCGCACAGGGTCGCGCTGGCCGTGGCCCGCTCGATCCCCACATACAGCGGCAGAAAGTCTGTGCTGCCGCCATCCGGCACGGAGCCGTGTTTGGGCCCCGCCTGGCTGAAGATTGCCAAATCACTGGCGATGGAAAAATCGCAGGCCATGCCGATTTCCTGTCCGCCGCCAACACGCATGCCGTTCACGCGGCAGATCACCGGTTTGTCACAATGCAGGATCGCCGTGACCATGTCATTGAACAGCCGCATGTACTGGCGATACTCCGCGGGCGCTCCGGCATAGATTTCGGCATATTCGCGCGTGTTGCCGCCACTGCAGAAAGCGCGCGTGCCTGCGCCGGTCAGCACCACGGCCACCGCGGCGCGATCATTGCTGGCCTGGCGCAGCGCCAGAATTACCTCTTTCGCTGTGGATGTGGTGTAGCTGTTCAGCTCTGCCGGATTGTTCAGAGTGATCCAAACATTGTGGAGTCCCGGGACGGCGCGGCCATCACGATCGTGCACCGGCCGCTCTTCCACCAGGATTTCTTGAGGATCAAAGTTTTCAATCAGATTATGGTCTTTCATCGCTGCCTCCCAGGCATTAATTTGGCACCAGCACCACGCGGCGCCGGAACGCGTGCCGCGCGACCCCCAACAATACTTCGGGGGTTTCAGTTAACGAATGGCGCTCAATGAATGGTTCAATCTTGATCTTCCCGCCCAGCACCAGGTCGAGCGCCGCGGGATATTGCTCTGCCGGACAGCCCCAGTTGCCGCTGGCCGTGGCGTCAAAGGCCATCAGGTTGGAGAGCCGCACTTCAACCTTCTTCGGCGTGAATCCAACCACAGCCAGGTAAGCGCCAAAATCAAGCAGGCTGAACGCGGTAATCTGTCCCGCCGCGGTGCCGCTCATCTCAAAAATCTTCAGCGTCGAGCCCGCGCATGCCTCCTCGTTGAAAAAGTTGCGCACGCTGGACCGCAATTGTTTCTCGTCAGTGCGGTCAGCGTTCAGTACCAAAGAAGCTCCATACTGCTGAGCGAGTTCCAGGCGTTCGGTATCGATATCGACCGCGACAGCCTTTGCGCCTAGAGCTGCGGCAATCTGCACGGCAAAGCTGCCAATGCCGCCCGCTCCCACAATCACCGCCACCTCGCCGGCTTTCAGTCCTGAACGGCGAATCGCTTCGTAAGGAGTGGTTACAGCGTCGGCCACCACAGACAGCGCCTCCAGAGAGACGCCCGCAGGCAGCTTTTCCGGAACGCGGCAAAGACCGCGTGCGGGTACACGCACATGCGTAGCAAAGCCGCCGTCACCATCATTGCCGGGCATAAATTGCCGCCGACAAGTCGTCGGTCGGCCCGCCTTGCAGGCAGGGCACTCTCCGCAGGCGATTACCGCCGGAACAATCACGGCTTGTCCCACCCACTGGCGCGCTTTGTCGCCCGCCGCAACCACATGGCCGGCAATCTCATGTCCCAGCACCAGCGGAAGCGCGTGCCGCGTGGCTACGCCTTCAGCGGCAAAGCCTACGTCGGTATGGCACACGCCGCATCCCGCTACCTTGACAATAACTTCGTTCTCTTCCGGCTCAAGCTTGGGTAGCTCCGCCAGGTCCAGCGGTTTCCCCACGGTCGAAAGCTGATATCCATACGCTCCCTGGATTGCCATAGTTCCTCTCAATTCCTGCTGGCGAGGCGGCGCAAGCCAAGCACTGCCGCGCCCAGCGCGCAAACGTATTCACAATCTTCGGCCACATTCACCTTCACGTTGAGCCGCTGCTCCAGCGCCCGCACCATTCCCCACTGATGCGCCACACCCCCGATAAAAGTCAGCTCGTCTTTCAAACCTACGCGCTTCAGCAGCGCGCCGGCGCGGTCCGCCAGCGAATCGTGTATGCCGCGCAAAATGTCTTCCACGCTCACGCCGCTGCTCACGTGGTTGATGATCTCGCTTTCCGCCAGCACGGCGCATACGCTACTGATGGGGTGCGCGTGCGCGGCATGCAGTGAAAGTTCGCCAACCTGCTCCAGCGGGACCTCCAGATATTTCGCCGCGCGGGCAATGAACATCCCGGATCCGGCCGCACACTTATCATTGCTTTTGAAAGTATTCACGCGGCCGTTATCTTTGACGGCGATGGCCCGCGTGGTCTGGCTGCCAATATCGAGCACCGCGCCCGCTCGGGGAAAAAGAAAGAATGCGCCGCGTGCGGCAGTAGTAATTTCAGTAATCGCAATGTCGCGAAAGCTCAGGTTGTAGCGGCCAAAACCAGTAGCGGCGATATAACTCAGGTCTGAACGCGTATTGCCAACCAGAGCCTGCTCCAGCGCTTCCTCGGCAGCCTGATCAACATTAATTCCGCTCCGCGCTCGTCCCCGGCCCAGGATTCTTAAGTCGCTTCCGGGCGCGTCCTGCGCAGCCACCAGCGCTTTGGTAAATCCCGATCCACAATCAATCCCGGCTACTAACGGCATGTTCCCTCCAAACGCTGGATTCAAAACTCTCGCCTAGCTTCTCCAGTGAGAACAGTGCAGCGCCCACAGCTCCCATAAACTGCGCGTCTGGCGTGACAATGATTTTTTGTCCCAGCACAGTTTCCAAGGCGCGCACCATACCGATATTGCGGGCCACTCCACCGGTCATGGTCACAAGCGGTTCAATGTTTACGCGCCGCGCCAGTGACATCGTGCGCTTGGCAATCGCCAGATGCACGCCTCCCATAATGTCTTCGGGTTTCTTGCCCTGCGAAAGGTAAGAAAGAATGTCAGACTCCACAAACACGGTGCACACAGTCGCAATCTTCACCGGGCGAGTCGCGCGCAGCGAGAGCGGGCCGATATCGTCCAGCCCAATGCCCATCACCTCAGCCGCGTTGGCCAGGAAGCGCCCTGTGCCGGCGGCGCATTTATCGTTCATCACGAAATCCAGCACTTCGCCGGAAGGGCCCACGCCGATGGCCTTTGCGTCCTGGCCGCCCATGTCGATCACCGTGCGCGTGCCGGGACAGAGAAAATGTGCGCCGCGGGCATGGCAACTGATTTCCGTCATCTGTGTATGACCGAAAGAAATGTTGTAGCGACCGTAGCCGGTGCCGACCACAAAACCCACATCAGCCTGCGCGATCCCCGCCGCCTGGCAGCACTCATCGAACGCCTTCTCCGCGGCCTTGCGCACGTTGGCGCCGGTATCAATCAGCGAACGCGACAGCACCTTCACTCCATCCCCGTTCGCCCCGATCAGCACTGCTTTCGTCTGCGTTGAACCTACGTCCACTCCTGCTGCAATTCTCATTTGTTACCTCACGCGCCCACGGCGTGTGTTGCCGTGCGTTTGGCGTGCTCCAGGGATTCAAAGAACGCATCAATCCGGTTCTTGGTTTGAGCTTCTGCAAAGTAACGCGGGTCTTCCAGGTCAGACTCTATATATAAGGTGGGGACGCCGAGCTGTTTGGTGAAGTAATCGCGCATGTCGCCTTGCCCGGCGGAAAACAGGCGGCAGCTTTTTACAAAATGGATGATCACGCCGTCCGCGTTCCATTCCTGCACGTAGCGCCGGATCTGGTCATAGCGCTGGAGATAGTTTCTGTTCGTCACGTTTTGGGCCAACATATGCATGGCCACCGATTCAAACGGATTCTTCGCGTCGTGGCGGAAACCAAACTCCCACAACCCGCCGACCGTGGAATATGTGGACGCCACGGCCACTGCCTTCCAACTGGCAAACATGTCACGGAAAGTGCGGAAATACGGATACGGCGGCGGCCCTTCCACCACTACGCGGAAACGCTCCTGATCGTAAACACCTTCGCCAGCCTTGACCTTCTGCTGCAGTTCGTTGAGCGCAGCGCGAAAGAACTCCACGCCTTCGCGCTTTCCGCGATAGACATACAAAGGTCCCATCAGGGTGATGGCGTCAAAATATGCGTCAAAGGGCGATGGAGAATTCTTTGCCAGATGCTTGATCTGCGACCACAAATCTTCAACTTCGCTGGAGTACGCCACTGATTGACGAAACCGGTCGTAATCAAACTTGCGACCAATCAGCTCCTCCATCTGCCCCACAACTTCCTTAAGCTGCCGGACAACATAATCAATGTCTGCCTGCGATGGCGTGTCATTTCGCAGAAACGGCACATCCAGGACGAACAAAGGAGCGCCGGTAAATGCCGCGACGTGCTCAAACCATTTCACGTAGGTGTTGCACCCCACAAAGTTGCACAACACCAGCGTCGGTTTTGGCAGCCGGCCTCCGGTAGGCGTGATGCCTTTCAGCATGCACCCGATATCGGCCTTCACATAGGCGCAGTTATCTCCGGCGTAGCCCATTTCTTCGGCTGCAAGAATCGGCTCCAGCGACTGGTGCCGGATTGCCAGCTGCAGCGCGTTCACTTCCGGATATTGGGGAATGGCGCCAAAGCCTTCCAGCAGCTCCACGCAATTGCCGGAAATCATCATCGATACCGTGGGCGGATCTCCAGTTTCGGCCGCGTGGTCCAGATGCTGGTACCAATCCAGCATCAGGTCTTTCTGCTGCTGGTGAATGCTTCCGCGATATTCACTTACAGGTTTCTCAGCCATCGAGTCAGCTCCTAAAATCAGTTGCCGCTAATCAAAGACCAGCGATTCAACAAAGGTTTCAACTTCCGTCCGCAACCGGTCGAATGTGAAGAGCTTTTCTTCAAACTCCAGCAGCAGGTGCGGGAGGCCCATTTCGTCCACTTTCTTTTTGAACAGTACAAAATCGAAATACGCCGGCTCGCAAAACTTGGCGATCAACAAAATCACGGCTTCAGCGCGCGTGCTGCGTACCTTTTCCGCCAGGCCTTCCCAGCGTGGTTTAGAAAAATCGTGCCGTACCGACGAATAAACCGAACGATGCACATAACTTTCAGCCAGCGCGTGGACCGCGTCGCCACTGAGGGGCACGTCATCGGTAAACCAGCGCTGCGCGATGGCCAAATCGTCTTCCACCACGTCGCACCCTGCGTTTTCCAGAAGACGAATCAGTTCCAGGGGCGGCTGTTCGCAGAACGCGCCTTCGATGACGACGCGGATCGCGTCCCGCTTCTTTCCCGGCCGAGTCGGAAGATAGTCCAGCGCCTGCTTCAATATCTCAATGTGCTCTTCAACCGGCATGAAGTTGCCGCTGCGGATGAGCACGTAGGATTCCCATGCGCGCAACAGGTGCGGGCTTTGTGCGCGCAGCTCATAGAGTTTCCGCACCAGGCTCCGCTGGATGTTATAAAGCGCGATGCTATGGCGCAGCGCTGCGGGCTGGATTGGCGCTCCGCCCAGGCGCTCCAGTTCAATGATGATCCGGTGATATTCCTGCTCCAGAAACTCGACGCTGGAATCCGACGTGCTATGCGGCAGATGGAGAAAGTCCACATACATCTGCGGATAATTGCGCTTGATCACGAAGCAGAGGTTGCGGGCGGAATCGCAGATGGAAGAGAAAAGCAGTCCGTCAAACGGCTCCAGATGGCGGGTCATCGCCATTTCCATGGTGGTCTTGATGATGGAACAGATGAAGGATCCGAAGCGGGAATCAGCATGCTGTATGTCCAGCCGGTCGCCCGCGCCGCTCAGCAGCACCGGAAGCATGCCCGCGGCATGGACCAGTTCCACAGGGGCATACACGGGAAAGAAAGCCACGGATTTCGCGCCCGGATGCAGCTCTTTCCAGCGCCGCACGCCAGCAAAAGACAGGTCCTGCATCCCTTCATAAAGACTATCGAACGTTCGTTCGAATTCTTTCATGAAGTAATAATCACCCTGCGCGGGGGGAAGGGATGTGACGTACGTCACTCAGTGTAGCCCTGAAAGAACGCTAACCGGCTGCTCTTCAACTTCTGCAGCTTGCGAGCCATCTGAAAATAATTCCTCAACTTCCCTGCTCTTTCGTCCGTGTCCATATTCGTCACTTTCCTGGGCGTGCTGTCGAGAGTGTACCGGCGCCGAGGGAGTGCGGCTCAAAGATCGGTAATCAGCAATATTGAAGAGAACCACTCTCCGGCCGAAGTGGAGTTGCTCACGTCGGCTAACAGATCCACGGTATGCTCTGTTCCAGCATTAGCCTGCGAACGGAAAACGGTCACAATGTGGACTTTCGATTCCGTGATCCAGGTCACGGCTGTTATACCGTGGTTCTTCTAGGGTTACTGATGGAGGCTTGCAATGCGGACATCCACTGGCAACCTGGCGGGAGGGAACGTTGCGCCACGAAGATCGCCAAAAGCATCCCGATTGTGGGAGCGTCTGTTCTTCTCAGCCGGACTTGTTCTGGTTGCGATTTGTGTCTTCGCTTATGTTCATCGCGCTCTGATGTTACGCGTGGCGATGAACAACTTTGAACAGGCTAAAAAAGAGGCAACAAACAACAGAAATGAATCCAAGGTTGATGCGGCAGTGACAGCCGATGAAAATACGGCTGAGACTACAGGCGGCGGCCCACCCTCTCTGCCAGAAGACCGTCACGTGAGAAATACGGCACCCAGCGTTCGTGGAGTTGGAGAAGTGCCGCTTGCGATTTTGCGGATTCCCAAAATCCAGTTGGAGGTTCCAGTCCTCAAGGGCACCGATGACATTACTTTGAATCGAGGCGTGGGACAGATCGCCGGCACCGCTGCCCCGGGAGAAATGGGGAATATTGGCATTGCCGGGCATAGAGATGGCTTCTTTCGCAACCTCAAGGGAGTGAACAAAGGTGATGTAATTGAACTTGAGACCACGACTGTTTCAGAAATTTATGTTGTCGACCGCATCCTGGTTACAGGTCCCGATGATGTCACCGTGCTCCAGCCACGCGATACACAATCGCTAACACTGGTTACTTGCTATCCATTCAACTTCATAGGACCCGCCCCGCGTAGGTTTATTGTGGAAGCAATACTCAAGAGATAAGCACTAGCCGACGAGAGGATCGCGAGAGTTCTCATGATTCCACATTCCTGCCGGCTCGCATCTCCAAGAAAAGAGCCCACCGGCTTGGAACCGGTGGGCGTGGAAAAGCCCGAGGTGGTGGGCTTTAATTCATTCAATGGCTTTTGCGAACGCGGCGAAGTGCAAACCCTGTAAGCACAGAACCGAATCCTAACAGTCCAAGAAGCGGAAGCGGAGAGGCGGTCTGAGGCATCTTCACCGCAGCTGTTACCTCCGGCTCGATAGCGCCGGTCACATGCACCATGGCTGTCTGCGTATCGGAACCACCACAAATATTGGTGGCTGTGATTGTGTAAGTCTTCGTTTCATCCACGGGGCCAAGGCCGGTCTGCGATGGAACCAGCGTGAGGCTCTCTGTGCCGTTGGCGCCATTCATTGTTCCAATTGGATCAATACGGACAGCGTCAGCATTTGAGGCACTCCACGCAAGTTCGGAAGAACCCTGCTCCACCACCTTGTCGCCCACCTTATTGAAGGTGACATTGGCCGGTGAAGCCGTCAAAGATGTCTTCACCGCAGTATTAACGTCCACCGTAGTGCTGGAGGTCACGATCCCGCCAGGCCCGGTCGCGCGGAGCTCATACTTGGTGGTTTGCAGCGGCTGCAGGTTCTGCTCACCGACAAGGTCCGACTCAGTCAAAGGCTTGCCATTGGCGGTGATTGAGACGTTCGCAGCTTCTAAAGAATTCCAGGTCAGACGAACGTGATCTCCGCAGCTGATCTGGTTCTTGTCCAGCGCGATGCTCGCTTTCACCGGAGCAACGGCAATGGTCGCACTGGCGGTGCCTGCCTCAAAACGCTTAAAGGCCGCGTGCTTTTCGCCGCCTTCCCAGGGTTTGTACGTCCGGGTGTTCTCGTGCGCGGCCACGTCAACGATGACGCGCTCATTCGCACGCACTTCAACCTGGCTGGTAAAAAATGGCTTCGTTTCTTTAGGATTGACGAGGATGAGTTCGTACTTGCCCACAGGAACGACCAGCCGCTGCTTGGCCAGCACATTATTATTCATCTCATCGATATGGCCCACAAAATACTCTGGGCCGGTGCCGTTGAGGAATACTGCTGCTTTATCATTGACGTTGCCTTCAGTCTGAATACGTCCCCACGGCCCTGCAACTGTTTCTGGAACCACGGCGAGTCTTGCATTGATTTCCGGATTATCACCCTGCTTTAAAGTGATCTTCTGAACTTGTGGCACGTAGCCATAGTTGTAAACCCCAATGGTGTAGTCGCCCGGGGCCAGCCTGAGTGTGTGGCTGCGATGCGTATAAGGCTGCCCATCAAGGAAAATATAAGCTTCGCTCGGGGTGACGTTTACGCGCACCTTGGCGATGTTTGGCTTTTCCGCAAACGCAATCGATGCGGTCACAGCAAGAAATGTCAATAAAACAATTAAACGTCGGAATGTTAATGATTTCATGTTTATTCCTCCTTGAGAGTTGCCCTGTTTCCGACGTGCTGTCCCAGTGCCAGGGCAATCTTCCTTAGCTTTCATTAACGACATTACTTATGGGCAGGCACTTACTGATGTGCGCCCGGTCACGTACTCGAGTGACGAGATCGAAGCGAAATCAAGTGTTCATTAGCAAGCCAGGCGGCTAGCCCCCGCACGGTCGTGACAGCCATCACAGAAGCCCCATGACGGTTGAGCTACAAAGGAATTACCAAGACTGTAGCGAGATAGGCAATGGCAGATCAGTATCAGGAATTGAGTCAGCGCGAACTTACAAGCAATTTCACAGTGGTTCACCTCTTGCAGCCACATTGGAAAGGCCTGCTGCTTGGTCTGGTTGCGGTAGGGGCTGAAACTCTTGCTGGACTCCTGGAGCCATGGCCACTCAAGGTTGTACTGGATAGCGTCCTCCACACCAAGAAATCTCCTGACTGGCTCTCTCGCTCTATCAGCATGCTGTTCGGCCAGGATAGCCTGGCAATTCTCAAGTTCACCGCACTAGCCGTAATCCTGATTGCGGCCATTGGAGCCATTGGCACGTATGTGGAGAAACAGACGATCACGGCGGTGGGCCAGCGGGTAATGCACGACTTGCGGCGGACTTTCTACTGGCACATTCAGCGACTCTCCATGGCTTACCACGATAACAAAAGGACCGGAGACGTCATCAGTACAGTCACCAATGATATTGACTCAATCCAGAGTGCGGTCAGCTCAGGCATTCTCGACGCTTTGTATTACGCGCTTACCCTCTTCGGCATGATTGGAATCATGCTTTATCTCGACTGGCGTTTCACGTTGATCGCGCTTTCCGTTCTCCCTGCGTTATTCATGGTTGTTTACACGTTCACTAAGAGGATCAAAAAAGCCTCACGCGCTCTTCGCAAAAAAGAAGCAGAGATGGTTTCAACGCTGCAGGAAGTTCTTTCCTCCATCCGCATAGTGAAGGCTTTTGGACGTGAAGAATACGAACAGAAGAGATTTGAAGACGAAAGTATTGAAAGCGTCGATCTGGCGCTGCAAGCTCGCAACATCAAGGCAAAGCTCTCGCCGGCGGTAGAAGTCATTGTCGCTTGCGGCACCGCTCTGGTTTTGTGGTTCGGATCAAAACAGGTCTTGGACGGTGCGTTGACGCCCGGCGTATTGGTCGTCTTCTTCCTGTACCTCGGCAAAATGTATAAGCCAATACGCGAGCTCTCTAAAATGTCGGACACGTACTCGAAAGCATTGATCGGTTGGGAGCGTATCAAAGAGTTCCTCGCCATCGATCTTCAGGTGCGCGATTTACCGGGCGCGAAAGTAGCGCCGACCTTTAAGGGAGCCGTTGAGCTGGAGCACGTCGATTTTGGCTACCTTCCGGATCGAAAGGTCT
>Ga0207700_10000081_pt1 | contig 59083 bp, 61 predicted proteins | sample LARL82metaG_FD_184348 | JGI IMG/M metagenome (GOLD analysis project Ga0207700, IMG submission 184348) | Corn, switchgrass and miscanthus rhizosphere microbial communities from Kellogg Biological Station, Michigan, USA - LAR L8-2 metaG... | ecosystem: Host-associated > Plants > Roots >...
CCCGATGTGGCGATGCGCCAGATCCAGGAGTGGATGGGCCACCGGGACTACCGGACCACGCTGATCTACGCGGACTATGAACCGGGCGAGGACGAGAGCGGGATGGTCGACCGGGCCTTTGCTTAGTCGGTTGCTCCTAGACGGCATCAAAACCGCTCGAAGGCTCTGGGCGACCTATTCGCCCTAGCTGAGATGTGATCCGTATCGCCGCTCGCGCTCCTTGAAGGCCTCCTTGCCACCCTCCATGATCTTGATGACTGCGTCGATCACGGCATCTTCGTCGATGTTGCCCGTCTCCTCCAGCCTGGCCGAGCGGTCGCCCAGAGCCTTCAGGACTATGACCTGCTCGGCATCGCCACCGACAACGATATTCGGGTTGTGCGTCGTGACGATGATCTGACGGCGCTCCTTGAGGTGAGCGAGGATCTTTGACAGCGTGTCGCCCACCATGCGGTTGTCGAGGTTGTCCTCGGGCTGGTCGATAATCAGTGGCGCATCGTCTGAGAGGGCGATCAGTGGCAGCATCGCGCTTGAGCGCCCGCCGGGGGAGAGTTTGTCGACCGGCTCGCCATCGCTGTAGATCCGGACGATGTCGTCTACTGGTTGTTCCTGCAACTCGAGCACCTCGTCGAGACAGGTGTCGGCGACGGTGACATCGGCGTCCTCGTCGTGGGCGAACGGAGCCACCGCCGAGACGAGTTTTTTCGCCTGTTCGTTGCTTAGCCCATCATCCCCCGCCCCCGTGAGAACCGTCGGGTCGCTGTCGAGGATCGCCCAAGCAATCGACTCCGGCACCCTCATGGCAAGGCGGTGCGGAATGCGCTGGGCTTTCCAATGGCCCGCCCGCTCCGGATTGAGAAAGCCGCCCGAGAGAAACGCTTCCAACGCGGTCCGGTCGGCGCCTTCGGATACCTCAATCGACACTTCGGGACCCCCATCCGATCCGATGTCTGCGAGCTGTGCAGTCAGGTCTGCAGCGACCTCCTTCCTCGTCGCGGCAATTTCGCGCCTCGCGGCACTGGCCGCCGTGAGCAGGCTGGCGCGCTCCGCCAGGAGCTGCGCGAGCTCGGCGTAGGCGTCGACGTAGCGCTCGCGCAGAGCGCTCGCCTCCTCGAAGCGGCGCCGAGCGGTTTCGCGCTGCTCGCCCTGGATGGAGGTGCTGGCGTCGGTCTGCGTTCTCTCGCGCAGCTCATCCTCGGTCTCGTCACGCCGCTTGCGCTCGGCGTCGAGCTTTGCTGCGAGCGTGCTGCGACGGCCCTCGACTGCCTTGCGCATCTCCTCGAGGCCGGTCGTGAGGTCGGTTTCGAGGCCCTCGAGATTGACCTCCTCCCGTACCTCCTGCTCCCACCACGCGAGCGTCTCAGCTGAGAAGCCGGCGATCGCGCCGGCCGGTACCGCCGGGTCGATCTGCCCGAGCGACCCGAGGAGATCTTGCAGCCGTCCATCGAGAACCTCTAGCGCGCGCACCCGGTCGCGGGCCTCATCGAGGCTCTTGTACAGCTCGGCGACCTCGGGTTTGTTCATGCGCTCGAATTTCGCTTTCAGCTCCCGATAGCGGTACAGGAGCCCGCCCTCCTCCGTGCCGATCCGCGCCAGCTCTGAGCGCGCCGCTGCGCAGGCCTCGCGGTTGGCGGCGAGCTCAGCGTGGCTCGTCGCCAACCGCTCAGAGATCTCCGGCAGCCGATCGGAGAGGCGGTCGACGACGACCCGCTGCAGCCGCGGCTCACGGCCTAACGTCTCAAGCTCGCCCCAGCTGAAGATGAGCGCGGGGTAGGCGGTGGCGATCGCCTCCGGAGCGACATGGCAGTCTGCCCCTTCGAGGGTAAGACAGCGGGTCGTGCAGTCGCTCTCGGCGTCGTAGGTCGCAGCGAGCACCTGGCGCTCGCTGCCCGTGTCATAGATCAGCTCGATTTGAGTCCCCGCAAGGTTGGCCTCCGCAGTTGCCAAAGCGAGGGCAGCAAAGGAGCCTTCGGCAGCGTCGCCAGCCTCTTCGAGCAGCGAGCGCAACCCAAGTACGTAGCGCAGCGCCTCGATCACCGTGCTCTTACCGCAGCCCCTGGCCCCGATTGCGCAGTTCAAGTTCTCGTTGAAGGCGACCGTCAGCTCTTCGAAGAGCCCCTCGCCCCCTGGACAGCGCAGCCGCAGGCCGACGATCCGCGGCATTGGCGCCTCAGGGAGCTCGTTGGCGAACCGGACTCGCGTCTCCCGGAAATTCAGCGCCTCGGCCACACAGCCGAACTCGGGCCGGGAGACCTTCACGTGGGTGAACGCCTCCGCCCGAGCGAAGGACTCGACATTGTGAAAATCAGACTGCGCCACGCAGGCGATCGTGTGGATGCGCCCGTCGGTAGTTCGGATCTCTGCGTAGTGCTCGCTGTCCTTGCTACTCCTGACCTCGACCGCGTTGGGCGCCGTGTCAACAAGGAACTCCTTGTACATCTCGGAGATCTCCACCTCGGTCTCCGTGCCTTTCGGATCGATCGCGAGCATCTCGAGCGTCTCCCCGATCGCCCGGCGCACGAAGGAACGGTGGCCACGCCCTTGCTCGTCGACGTGGGCGAGAATCAGCATCCCGCCTGCCGAGTTCACCGTCTTGGCGAATTCCGCCATGTTGCGGACGATGATCTCCTCGGTGCCGTCACGCTCGCCCTCGCCCTTGAGCCCTTCCTGACCGTGGAAGATTCGCCCAATTACGTCAGGCGTCGCGCCAGGCGGAAACGCAATCAGGAAGTGGATTCGCGCGCCGTGTCCCGGGTCGGCTTTGCAGCTCACCTCCATGCCCGGAAAGACGGTGATCTCCTCGCGCCCTTCGGCGCGCTTGGCGAGTTCACAGGCATAGGCACATTTCATGTGGTCGGTGACAACGGCCAGCTCGAGGCCGGCGTCGATCATGTGCTGCAAGAAGGCGTCTTGGCCATCCCCCTCGAACTTGCTCCGGTCGTTAGCGGCGGAGTCGCCGTCCTTGCCCCAGTCGTAGCTGTCGATTGAGTGGACGTGAAAGGCGGCGCGCCGAAAGCGCGCCGTTTTTGCGAGCTGAGCATTGAGCTCAACCCGAAGTGAATCGAACGGTCCGTCAGTCATCGGGCTCATCCTGACTGATCAGAGGCGCACCACGCCATGAGGGTAATCTCGTCGTCTATCCGCGCACTGAGATGTCGGGAATCATGATTGGAGCCACAAGCAACAGCATCCTGCCTCACCTCCCACCGGGAAGCTGGTCTCTCCGATATCAAAGCAATAGCTGGACACTCTCGACATCCGTGACCCCATCTTCACGCCCATCCGACAATCCCGTCATTATGGAGACGCGGCAATCGGAACGTGTAACCCCTCACTAAGCCTTCCGTCGTCCGAGGCCGGCTAGTGTCAATCAGATGGCGCAGAGCGAGGAATCCAGCGACGCTCGACCTTCGGTCGCCGCCTACTTTGCCGATCTCGACGACGCCGCGATTCCTTTCTTTACCGCCCTCGGCCAGGTGGTTGTTGCGGCCGCGGCGCTCGAGGGCAACCTGCGACTCGAACTGGCGCAGCTGCTGTTGGCGGACCGGCCGAGGCAGGGTTTAGTCGCAGACGAGACCCTGGGCGAGCAGATTGCAGAACTCGAGGGCCTCACCGCAGGTCGGCTGCTCGGCCGACTCAGGGAGCGAGGGCTTCCAGAGGATCTCGAACGACGCATCGACAGCGCGATCACGCGGCGCAACCGGCTGGTTCACCACCTATTCGAGGATCCGCAGCTAGTCAAGGCCATGGCGGACCCCGAAGCATCGCCAGAGGCCATCGGCAAGCTGCAACAGCTCGCCCTGGACTGCGCTGCCCTCTCTGTCGAGCTTCAGCTCTTTGCTCTACCGAAAATCGAGGCCTCCGTGGGCGCATCGAAGGAGGATCTGCTCGACTTCGTCCTGTCCCTTGACTCCGCCCAAATTCAGAAACAGAGCGAGAGGGGGCAGGTCGAAGCGATCCAGACGCTGGGGAGGGCCGTGGGATGGCCGGGTCACTCCGAGTCGCTGTCCTCTGGCGCGCCCTGGGGGATGAACGAACATCATCGGCTCAAGCTCGATTGGATGGGCGAGCAGGTCGAGACGCTCGCCGACCTCCTCCGACCCGGACTGCGAGCTGTCTGCATCGGCATCAACCCCTCGCCGGTCAGCGTCGCCGCTGGCCACTACTACCAGGGGCAGATCGGCCGCCGCCTCTGGCAGCGGCTTCAGCGCGCCGGAGTGATCGAGGAAGCCGGCACCGGGCGCGACGACGACGCGGCCTTCCTCGCCGGCATCGGCTTCACCGACATCGTCAAGCGCCCTACCGACCACGCCGACGCGATCTCCGCCGCCGAATTCGAGCATGGCCGTGAGCTGCTCGCCGAGAAGCTGCGCAGACACCGCCCCGCGCTCCTGATCTTTACCTTCAAGAAGCCGGCCACCGCTTTGCTCGGTCCGTTCAAAGGGCATGGCCACCGCCCCGAGCTCGACTTCGAGGGCGCCCAGATCTTCGTCATGCCTGGCCCTTATGAGCGCACCGACCGCGTAGCCGCCGCCCTCGACCAGCTCCGCGCCCTCCTCGCTACAGGCGATCCCCCTAACTCGACCGCGCGGGTCGCTCCGCGAGATCAGTAGGTATGGTGGGTAGCGCGGAAACTTGTCGGAATCGCGCCGGACTGGTAATGTCCAGGGCTATGGCAACCGCCTACGCCGAAGAGGCGATTCACGTCCACGACACCGGTCACCTCTCCGACCGGGACATCGCCAACGCCACCGGGGCTGCGCCGAGCACGGTGCGCGAATGGCTCGCCGGCCGCAGCGCGCCGAGCGGGTCGCGGGCCGCGCGGCTGGCCGAGCTCTCCTCGATGGTGGAGCGCCTTGCCCGGGTGATCCGCCCCACCTACATCCCCGTGTGGATGAACAAGCCGATCTCCGCGCTCGACGACGACAAGCCGATCGAGCGGATCGCCGCCGGCGACTACCGTGCGGTGGCGCGGCTGATCTCCGGCCTCGAGGACCCAGGCGCCGTCTGAGGTGGCAGCCGAGGTCCCGGCGATCCGCTGGCCTAAGCCACGTGCATCCCGACCCCCGTCCCTGTCCGAGCGGGGTCCGCAGGGAGGCGCGAGGTGCTGCACCAAAAACACAGGTGCTACACTCGCTCCTATGCCGACCACCAAGCCTCGCTACACCCTTACCGACACTGGCGCTCTGAGCGAGCAGTTGGACGAGGCGCAGCGACGCTGGCCTGAGATTCGTGATCGAAAGGAGCTGCTGCTCCGGCTCACCGCCGCCGGGCGGAGCGCGATCGAGCACGAATTGCAGGAGCGCAGGAGCGCAATCGAGGATACGGCCGGGGCGCTGACCGGCGTCTTTCAGCCGCACGAGCTCGAGCGACTGCGCGAAGACTGGCCCGAGTGATCGTCCTTGACGCCAGCGTGCTGATCGCTCAGCTGGACGCCTCCGATCGCCACCACGCGAAGGCCCGAAGCTTGCTCGAGGCAAACAGCGGCGAGCAGCTGGGGGCAAGCCCGATCACGCTTGCCGAGACCCTCGTGTCTCCGGCGCGGGCGGGGCGTCTTGAGGACGCGCAGGCGGCGCTGCAGCGGCTCGGCGTCAGGGAGCTGCCGTTGGCGGAGGGCTCCCCTGGGCGCTTGGCCAGGCTGCGCGCCGAGGTCAGCCTGAAGATGCCGGACTGTTGCGTCCTCCTAGCGGCGCAGGATTACGATGCCAGCGTCGCCAGCTTCGACTCCCAGCTGCTCGAGGCAGCACGCAGGCTGGAACTGAAGAGCGCGTCAACTCGGCAAAGCTAACGACTCCCCACTAGGGCGCGCAGCGAGATCGCCGTTCGCTATTCCCCTGAATCAACCGCTCGGGCGGGGTCGGGCACTGCGTCTCGCTCGGGCTCCCGAACCCCGGGGACAACAGGCACGCCCCAATGGCGAGTCGGGTCGTAGCGTGGCGGCAGGACCTGGAGAAAGACCCGCTGGGCCAGCGGGCTCTTGTATTCGTGATGGCGCACGGCGAAGTGCCAGTGCCCGGCAAGCCACATCACAAATCCGATCACGACCATCAACAGGGCGACTGGGTTGGCGCTGGTGATCAGAGTGATCAAGCCGGCAAAAACGAAGACGATGCCGGCGACCCGCAAGACGAGCCCGCCGAAGAGCCAGAAGCCGATTATCGCCAGGGCCGCGATCGCGATGACGGTGAAGATCATTCTCGCCTCCTTGTTCCCGGGGGCGCCCGCAGCTCGCCCGCTCTCGGTACTCCGCTCCCTGCTCTTACCCGGAAGCGCCCGGATCAAGCCTTGGGGTCGTCACCGCGATTCAAGTCGGACGCGGCTCTCGATCCGTTGCTTGGTCTCGCCTTCAGGCGTCTCGGCACCAACGCCGCCGCTGGCTTGCGGCGCGAGTTGGGCGGTTAGGCGTCTCGAACATGCGCCGCGAAGGCGTCGCGGCGGAAATCGAAGATGCGCTCGAGGTCACGGCGCACGAAGAGGCGGTGGGCGAGCTCGCCGAGCAGCCCGAAGGGGATCGCGTAACGGACGGTGTCGCGTATCTCGCAACCGCCCTCGCCGTCGAGCTCGAAGATGTGGCTGTGCTGCCAGAGCGCGAAGGGGCCGCGGACCTGGCTGTCGGTGAAGCAGAGTGGCGGTTCCCAGGTCTCGATCCGCGTCTGCCAGCGGATGGGGACGCCGTGCAGGCGCAGGCGGTAGTCGAGCAGCGTGCCGGCGCCCATGCCGATCGGTCCCGGCGTCGTCACGCGGAAGTGAAGCCAAGGGGGCGTCATCGGCCCGAGGTTGAGCGCGTCGGCATAGAAGTCGAAGGCGCGCTCGGGCGGGATGGGGACGCGCTGGCTGCGTCGTAGGAGGTGCTCGCGCACGGGGGCGTCAGTCTTGCAGGCCCGTGCCCTCGCTCGGGTAGCGTTTGAACCATCTCCCAAAGCGCGCTGATCGCAGGAGCTACCGGCTTCGTCGGGGGCCGGCTTGCGGCAGCGCTGGCGGGCTCAGCCCCGGTCAGGTGCCTCGTTCGCGACCCTGCCCGGGCCCGGCGATTAGAGGTGCTGGGCGCCGAGCTGCAGGTCGGCGACGTCACCGACGCGGCCAGCCTCGAGGGAGCCGGAAAGGGGGTCGACGTCGCCTATTACCTGGTCCACGCGATGTCCGGGGGCGCCGGCTTTGAGAAGCGCGAGCGCACCGCTGCCGTCAACTTCGCCCGACTGGCGAGGCGCGAGGGAGTCGGGCGAGTGGTCTACCTGGGCGGCCTCGGCGACGAGTCGGAGTCCAAGCACCTGCGCAGCCGGCACGAAACCGCCCAGATCCTCGCCGCCGAGGGACCGCCGCTGACCTACTTCCGGGCGGCGATGGTGGTCGGCGCCGGCAGTGAGTCCTACCGGACGCTGCGATTCCTCGCCGGCCGCCTGCCTGTGATGATCGCCCCCAGCTGGCTGCGGACCGCGACCCAACCGATCGGGATCGATGCCACCGTGGAGTACCTGCGACGAGCGCCCGGGGTGCCTGACTCCGAAGGCCGGGAGGTGCAGATCGGCGGACCCGACGTAATCACCTATTCGGAGATGCTGGACCGGATGGCGATCGCGCTCGGCAAGTCGCCGCCACACAAGATCCCGGTGCCGTTCATCACGCCCTGGCTCTCGGCGCTATGGCTCGGGCTGGTCACTCCCGTGGACACCAACGTCGCCCGCCCCCTGGTCGAGGGCCTGACCACGGCCACCGTCGTCACCGATCCCTCCGGTGCGGAGCCGTTCGGGATCGAGCCCGAGCCCTTCGACGAGACGCTGCGGCGAGCGCTTGCGGAGGAGGCAGGTTTCGACGACTAGGGCCGTGACTGCATGGTCTCGGCCTGCTCATGGCCGCGCAGCGAGCCGGCGTGCGCGAGCGGAGGGATCCCGGCGCGCCTTGCTGGCCACCGCGGTCAACGTCGGCGCCGGCCCGCTCGCATCCTGTGGAGCGATAGCTCAACCACCAGGCTCGCATCTGCGCTCGGCCGAGACAAGGGTGTCTTTCGCCGTACCCTGATCCTGGTGGGGGTTGCAGGGGGAGCGGGGAGTACGGATTCGGGGGGAGCACACGCGACCTTCGGGTTCCCACAAGGACGATCCGATTATGAGCCCGAAGCTGGGGTTCTGCTGGACTACGTGGGGCACGGTTTCAAGCGGTTTTCGCGAGACCGGGATCGGCTGGGATCGGCTGGAATCTGTGGGGCATGTTGCCCCATTTGTTGCCTCAGAAGCAGCCTGGTAGAGAAGCCTAAGGCCAGATGGCGGTGTGAGGAAATCCTGTTCTCCCCTCTGCCTCGCCGGGCGTCTACCCGGATACACCCGCAGGCCACGCTTGAGGTCATTGATCCGAGTCGGCGAGCGGATAGAGCCACGATGAACATGCCGAACGTGCCACTCAACCCCGTACATCCGCTGGCGACAGTCGCCTAAGATCAGCAGGTCCGCCAACTGGTCGGGGATCAAACCGGCGGTAACTGAAGGCTACCCGCCAGGAAACATCGTGCAGTGAAGTCGGCCTGAGGATCTCGCCCAGGCTTTAGTCGGCGGCCGGTGTCGGTAGTAAAAGTTCACATGATGTCGCGCCAGAAGACCGGCCGGCCCCCGCGGCTATCGAGCGACACAATCGCCGCGGCGGCAGAGACAATCATCGATACGGATGGCATTGAAGCGCTAAGCATGCGACGGCTGGCCCGAGCACTTGGCAGTTCACCGACGGCGGTCTATCGCCACGTAAGGGGCAAGGACGAGCTCCTGCTCCTTCTCCTGGACCGAGCGGCAAGAGAGCTGCGCAAAGGTCCACTCCCTCGGGACCCACGCAAGCGAATATTTGGCCTCTTTCAGATCGTTTATGACGGCCTTGCGATGCGCCCGTGGGTGGTTGGCGTGCTGGTCAAGGGTGATTTGATTGCTCCATCGTTCCTATGGTTTATCGAGGAAATCGTTGCTGCATTCGTCGCAGCGGGCCTCTCTCCACAGCGAGCCGGGGCTGCATATCTCGTTGCTTGGCGCTACACCGTCGGTCATTTGATTGTGCGCTACGAGACGGGACAGAATGGAGCAAAGCTGAAACACACGCCGGGGGTGCTCAGACAGCTCTCATCGATTGATACCCAGCAGTTCCCCATACTTGCGGAGCTGACGGGATTTTGGCCCGCGGCTCGCAAGCGGGACACCTATCGGGAAGATCTGGCGGCCCTGATCGACGGTCTGTTGGCGAGAGGTTGACAACATCCGCTCCATCTGTTTGTTTACACGTAAACAAACAGATGAGTCAAGGAGGAGCGATGGCTGAGCAATCTCCCTACTTCGTGTTCAGGATCCCGGAAGCAGATCGCGGTCAAAGGTTCTACGCCGCTCTTTTTGGTTGGCGGTTCGCGCCCGGCAGCGCGCCAGATTCTCTTCAGATTGAAGGTCTTATGGGTGGGATCCTTAGTTACGCCGGTGAACCCGAGATCAAGCTCTACTTTGACGTCGAGAACATCGACTCAATGGTCGCCCGGGTGCGCGAGCTCGGCGGGAGCTGCAATGAGATCGAAGAGACCCCGTCTGGCTTGCAGGTAGACTGCCGTGACGATCAGGGGACGCCTTTCAGCCTGCATCAAGGCCGCAGCAGCACGTGAAGCTTTCGTTTCCTCGGAGCTGCGCGCGCGAACTCAGCAATGGGAACTAGGGAATTTTGATCGCTACCTGCTGTAAGACGGCGGGCTGGAGGTCGGTTCGACCTGGCTTAACCCCACCTTCTGGGATCAAGCGGAGATGATGAAGGAAAGCTCCTGATACTGGAGCGCGATTCGGGCCTTTCGGCGTGGTCGTTAATGCTCCGGTCCTCCGATAGTGGGGTTGTGGGAGCGGTCGATCAGACCGATTGCCAGAAGCCGCCGGCCGAACTCGTCTCGGCTGTTCACCGGCGGGTAGAGAATGTCGATCAGCCCGGCGTCGGTCCCCCGGCGCAGCGCCCCGACCCCCTTGCCGAAGACCTCCAGGTGCGGATACAGCGACCAGCGGCGGTCGCCGTGCAGTTCGACCAGCGTGATCTTGAACTCGCCGTCCCGACCGACGGTCCCCTCCCCGGTGTAGTCGCCGATCATGAACTCGCCGACCTTGGGAATCGAGACCTTCCCGGCATAGCGCTGGCGGTGATGGTCGTAGAAGTGCAGAGGCTCTGGCATGGCTCACTCTCCTCTCAGGCTCTCGAGGATCGCGTGCTCCTCTTCGAGCCGCCTCCTGAGGCGCATCTGGAAGTCGGGGTCGGAGCGGCGGGTCGCGATGTGGGTGTCGATCGCTTCGCGAACCGCCTCTGAAATCTTCACGTCGTCGCTGCGGGCGACAGCCGCCAGTTCGGCTGCCTGATCTTCGGGAAGACGGAGGCTCATCGAGCGTGCGGAAGCTCCCGCGCCTCCCCCAAAGCTCCCGCATCAGCTCCTGCTTCGTGAAGACCCGATCAGGCTCGGTCGCGAGCAACGCCACCAGTTCGAACTCGCGCGCCGCCAGGCGCACCTCGCGGCCGTGAACCTCGACCCGGCAAGCGGCCGGGTCGACCAGCAGCGCTCCGACCCGGATCGGCGCCTCGCGGTCGGCCTTCGCGGTGTCGAAGATGCTGCCGTCGATGTGCCCGCGGCAGAGCGAGCGCCAGTCGCCCTCCTCGACCAGCTTCGCCTTCACCTGCCAATGGCCGCCGTCGCTCAGGCGCACCTCCAATTCCCCGCCGTCGATCCTGATCGCGGCGGTGGTGAATCGTCCTGGGACGAGCGCCATCATTGGCTCGCCTCCGCTGAATCTGAGTAGTCCCGCAGGGCGTTGACCCGCTCGCGCTCTGCCTCGCGCTCGGCGCGCCTGCCTTCCTGTTCCACGCCCCCGGCTGTTCCACCAGCACGGGGGCACTTTTGCCGTATGTCGGCGGCGACCGTAGGTGGATGGCAGGCCCTATTTCAAGGGCTGGATCGACCTCTCTTGGACCTCATGTTGCCCCAGGCGTTGCCCCAGAGCCGATTTTGAACCCCTTTGTCTGCCCTCCCAGAAAGACAAAAACCCCACATTTGCGAGGCTTTCGTCCTATAGCGGGGGCGGGATTCGAACCCGCGACCTTCGGGTTATGAGTTCTCTGGTGCTGGTTGTCCGGGCTGGTTTTTGGCTTACTGAAGCGGTCCGAGTTGGTCCGAGTTGGTCCGATTGCGCTCAACTTAGTACCCGCGCGAATGCCAAGTGGCGTTACGCGCGAGCAATCGCAGCGTCGGACGTCCGCGCATCGTGGAAGGCAATGACGACAACTCGATCCTCGGCCTCGATGTACATGTAGACGATGATCAGCCAGCCCCACGGACCGATCAGCGCCCGACAGTCTCGCCAGACGCCACCTAGCTGCTTGCCGGCGCTCGGGAACTCTTCCAGCGTGAGCAGCGTGCGCGATACCCGTTCGCGCGTGTCAACCGGAAGCTGGCGGGTCTCGATGAGCTCGCGAAGCTCGTCACGCGCCAAGCGCGTGACCTCGATGGTCGCCATCGACTAGAGCTCGGAGAGCGGGACCGTGTCGCCGCGCCGAGCCTGCTCGATCGAATTCTGGGCTCTCTCCCAAGCTCCAGGAATCCCATCGAGGATTTCAGTGATCTGCGAGGCATCGGGGTCGGCTTCGTCGAGGGCGCTGGAGAGAAGCGAGCGAGCCAGAGTTCCCTCTTGAACATGCGTGCGCTCCGCCAGGCTCGCTAGCTTCTGCGCGTAGTCCGGCCCGAGGGTGACGTTGATTCGGCGGTTCCGCTCAGCCATATTCGTAGGGTACACGCAAGGGCACACGACGTACACCTGGAGCGGAAACGGTCCAAGGACGAGCCTCAGCGCAACACCGCCGGACGATGGCGAGGCCGTGGTGCCCGCGATTTGCCTCGGCGTATTCGCGGAGGCCGGGTTCGAGGGAGGAGCTTCACGGCAAGGCGGCCTGTTCGCGCTGCCAGGCCGCTTCGGCTTCATCGGGTCTTCTGTGTTGAGGTCGATGCGCCGGTCGATCTCGTCGGGGGGAGGCGCCGTAGTAGCGGACTGCGGTACGCACTTGCGAATCGGTGAGGTTGAGAAGCTCGGCGGTGGCGGCGATCGCCCTTCTTCCCGAGGCTTTACCGCTCTTGAGCGTGGCCATCAGCTCCCAGATGTCCGGCCCGCCCGCCAAGGCCTCGCGGCGGCCAGTGGGCCCGCCCCGGAAAAAATGCAGCGTAATACAAGCCCTTTCTCATAACCGGCGGTTATCGCGCCCTCAACCAACTTGGATCTACCGGAGCGGGCGCTCAGGGTCGATTCTTGCTGTGACCCTAAGGAGGTGTCATGTCCGCACAAACCGACAACATAAAAGTAGCTCCTGGCGCCGGGTCCGGTTTCACGATGCTGGCGGCGACTTTCGCCGTGCTGCTCTCGATGGGCTCGCTGATGGCCGTGGCGCTGAAGCTGAACAACGACGGCACCAGGTACGCCTCCGCGGCGTCCGGCCCTGCGGCGATCGCTGCGGCGGCGGCACCGGCGGAAGAAGTGAAGCTGGTCATCAAGACCGACGAAGAGCACGGCAAGCTGGGCCCTGAAGGCACCTGGCACGACGCCTACCTGCCCGCCGACTTCTCGGTCAAGGCAGGCGCGACCGTGAAGGTCACTGTTTACAACTACGATGACGCACCCCACACCTTCACCGCACCCGGTCTGGGCACGAATGCGGAGATCGCCGGCGGCAGTGAAAACAAGCCGAGCAAGACCACGTTCACCTTCCACGCTCCGCGGAAAGCGGGCAGCTACGAATGGTATTGCGCGATGCCCTGCGATCCGTTCTCGATGACCCGCTTCGGGTTCATGAAAGGTCACGTGACCGTCACCTGACCCGGTCGACCTGCCTTACCCGATACGCCAGGTAAGTAAGGCACCTCCACCGGCGACCGGCCGCCTCGGCGGCCGGTCGCGGCATTCCGCTTGCGCCGGGAGGACAATCCCTCTGTGAGCAAGCTTGTGCGGACTCCCGAGCTGGCCGAGCTGCGCGCCTTCTGCGCAGCGGTCGATCTCGGCAGCCTCGGCAAAGCCGCCCGCCTGCTGCGGGTCAGCCAGCCGGCGCTCTCCAAGCGGCTGCGGGCGCTGGAGGCGCTCTGCGGCTCCCGCCTGCTGGAGCGCTCGACCCGCGGGGTCGAGCCGACCGCCGCGGGCCGCCGGCTCTACGAGGCCGCCCGCAGGCTGCTGAGCGAGGCGGAGGCGATCGAAGCGCTGATGGACGGCTTCGGCGCCGAGCAGGCGCCGGTCCGCCTCGCCGCGAGCCCGACGATGGCCGAGTTCGTCCTGCCGCCACTGCTGGTCGAGCTCGAGAGCAAGCACGACCACCACCTCTCGATCGAGTTGGCGATCGCCAACTCGGCCGCGGCGCGATCGCTGGCCCTGGAGGGCAGAGCGGAGCTCGGGCTGGTCGCCGCCGGTACAGGGCCCTCCGACGGGCTTTGCGAATCCCCCCTCTGCGAGGACGAGATCGTGATCGCCGTCCCCGAGGCCCACCGGTGGGCGAAGCTCGACGCCGTCGACCCCTCCGAGCTCGTCTCGACCCCGCTGATCATGCGGGACCCCGGCGCCAGCAGCCGCCGCGTGGTGAGCGAAGGGCTCGAGGCCCAGGGCCTGTCGCTGGCCCCACCGCTCGCCGAGATCGGCAGCACCACCGCCGCGATCGCGGCGGCGCTTTCCGAGGGGGCGCCGCTGCTCGTCTCCTCGCTGGCGCTCGCCGGCCCCCAGGGCCGGGGCCTCGAGGCGAGGCGGGTGGCCGGTCTGAGCTTCCCGCGCCGCTTCGTCCTCGTCCATGGCGGCGAGGAGAGCCTGCCCCCGGCCGCGAAAGCGCTTGCGCGCCACCTGCTCGACTCGGTCATCCCTGCGTCATAGCGGCGAGCGCGCCGAGAGCGGCGGCAGTCAGGCGCTTTGCGCCGATCGCGCTCTCGGGGTCGAGCTGCCACTGGACGAGGAGGCCGTCGAAGAGGGCGATGATCAGCGCCGCCAGGGCCTCGGCGTCGACGTCCGGCGCCCCGATCTCGGCGAACGCCTCGCGGGTGGTCGCCGCGATCGTCCGCAGGAAGTCGTGGTAGCTCCCCGCCATCTCGGCCCGGAGGTCCTCCGAACGCGGGATCTGCGCCCACGCCTCCAGGCAGGCGGCGACCAGCCCGCGGTTCTCCTCGAACGAGCGCGTCACTCCGCTGAGGCCGCGCTGCAACCGCTCCAGCGGGGTCGCCGGGCCGGGTTCGCCGGCCAGGGCGACCAGCGGCTTCAGCCAGCGCTGGAAGCCCTCGGCGACGGCGACGTTCAGCAGGTGCTCCTTGGAGCCGAAGTGGTAGCCGATCGAAGCGAGGTTGGTGTCCGAGGCGGCGACCAGGTCGCGCGAGGTCGTGCGCGCATAGCCCTTCTCCTGCAGACAGGAGATCGCCGCCTCGAGCAGGCGCTCTCTGTGACCCTCCTCACGCGCTCGCGGCATCGCCCCACCTACTATACAAGCGTATAAATCTGTACGAACGTACGTATAGATCGGAGGCTCCGATGGGTGCCAAGAAGCTTCGCCTCTTCTCCTGCGCGCTGGCCGTGGCGCTCCTCTCGGGCGGGACGGTGCCGGCGTTGGCCACCTCCGGCGACGCGCGGGAAGCGGGGCGGCGCCTGGTCCACGAACTCCCCGCCGATGCGAGCCGCCTGAAATCCCTGCGCGAGCCGGCGTCCACGACCGCCTCGCAGGTCGGGATCGTGCTCGCCGAACTGCGCCAGATGAGCATGCCGGCCGACCTCGACCCCCACTACCCGCCCGCCCTGGTCGCCGCCGGGCGGGCCTTCGTCGCAGTCAGCGGCCGGGACCCGCTGACGGGGACGGCGATCAGCCCCGAATACGCGGGCCTGGAAGCCGAACTGGCGGCGAGCGAAGCGCGGCTCGGCCACTCGGCCGCCGACGCCCGCACGGCCCTCGCCGGCACCCGGCGGCTTGAACGCCGGCTGCGCCAGGCGCGCCGGCACATCCGCCTGCTCGAACGGCGTCTGGGCTCCGCCCGTGCCCGCGCGCGCCCGGGGCCCTAGGGGGAGCGAGCCGGCGATGAGCGGCACGCCCCGCTCCGCCGCCCGTCCCTGGCTGGTGCTGGGCGCCTGGCTGGCCGTCGTTGCCGTGCTGGGGTCGCTCGGCGCCGGCATCGCCGACCGCCTCTCCCCCACCTCGCTGCAGGTGCCGGGGACGCCGTCGGCCCGCGCCCAGGCGATGCTGACGCGCGAGTTCGGCAATTCGGTGCCGGTCACGGTCCTGCTGCAGGGCCCGCCGGGCGCGATCGACCGCCAGGGACCGCGGCTCGTCGCGGCGCTGCGCCGCGAGCGCGGCGTCACGGTGATGTCGCCCTGGGACGCCGGCGGCGGGGGCCCCGCCCTGCGCCCGCGGCCCCGCGCGGCGCTGATCGTCGCCGGCTTCCAGCGCCCCGACGCGGTGGCGATGAGCGTGGTTGTGCCCACCGCGCAGCGCATCGTCAGCGAGAACGTGTGCCGACCGCTGCGCGCCCACATCGGCGGCGTCGCGGCGATCGCCACCGCCCTGCAGAGGGACGCGCTCGACGCCACCCACCGCGCCGAGCTGCTGGTGCTGCCGATCCTGGTGGTCGTCCTGCTGCTCGTCTTCCGCAGCCCGGTCGCGGCGGCGGTCCCGCTGCTGATGGGCGGCGCCACCGTGATCGCCGGGCGCGGCCTGCTGCTGCTCAGCACCTACGCGATGCCGATCAACTCGCTTGCGGTCGCGATCGCCTCGATGATGGGGCTGGCGCTCGGGGTCGACTACGCGCTGTTGATGGTCTCGCGCTTCCGCCAGGAGCGCGACGCCGGCGCCGCCGTCGAGCCGGCGATCGCGGCAGCCGCCGGTGCGGCCGGGCGGACCATCGTCTTCGCCGGCGGCACCCTGGCGCTGGCGATGCTGACCGCGGCCTTCGTCGCCCCCGGCGACCTGCTCGCCTCGGTCGCGGCAGGGGTGGTGGTCGCCGCCCTGCTCAGCGTTGCGCTGGCGATCTCGCTGCTGCCGGCGCTGCTGCGCGTGCTTGCCCCGTACCTCGACCGCTGGCGCGTCCCGGGCGCCGGTCGCGCCGGCGGCCTGCTCGACTTCGCCGAGCGGCTCGTCGCCCGGCCCTGGATCGCGATCCCGCTGATCCTCCTGCCGATGCTGGCGATCGCCGCGCCGGCCGGGGCGCTCTCCATCGGCCCTCCCGACCCCAGTCAGCTGCCCCGCTCGGACCCGACCCGGCAGGGCTTCGAAGCATTGCGACGGACGCTCGGGCCGGGCTGGACTGCGCCGATCGTCGTCGCGGCTACGGCGCGCGAGGGGACGATCTCCGACCCGGGGCGGCTGCGGGCGATCTCGCGCTGGCAGGACCGCGTCGCCCGCGACCCCGACGTCGAGGCGGTGATCGGCCCCACCTCGCTGGCCGAAGCGGAACGCTCGCTCGGGCGGGCGCGCGGCGCCTACCGAGCGGCGCCGGGGCTGCTGGCCGCCGCCCAGCGGGGCATCGGCCGTCTGCGCGCCGGCCTGCGCCGGGCGAGCGACGGGGTGGCGCGGCTTCGCGCCGGCCTCGGCTCGGCGGCCGGCGGCGCGGGCGCGCTCGCACGCGGGGCCGGCGGCGCGCGGGACGGCGCCGCCCGGCTCGAGGCCGGCCTCGAACGCGCGAGCGCGGGCGCCCATCGCCTCTCGACCGGCCTCGACCGGGCGCTGGGAGGAGCCGACTACCTGGTGGCCGGCCAAGGCCGGCTCAGCCGCGGTGCGGCGCGGCTGGCGCGCGGGACCCGGCGCCTCGACGAAGCGCTCAGCGGCTCGCTCGGGCGGCTGCGCGAAGTCGCCGCCCGCCTGCGGGCCTGGGCGGCCTGGATCCGGGCGCTGCGCGTTCCAACCGAGATGGCCGCGAGCCGGCTCGAACACGCGGTGGGAGAACTGGAAGCGATGACCGTGGGCCGGGAAGACCCGCGCTACGCCGTGCTGCTCGCCCAGCTCCGTGAAGCCTCGGCGCTGGTCGGAGTGCCCATGGGCGCCGCGCCGGCCGAAGGCGGCGCGGCGCTACCGGCCGGCGTCCCCTCCTCGCTGGCGGCGGCGGTCGCTGAAATCGAGGAGCGGCTGGCCCGCTCAGTCGAATCGCTCGGCGCTGCGCCCGCCCAGCTCGAACGCCTCGCCGAAGGGGTCGGCAGGCTGCGCAGGGGCGCCGCCGAAGTGGCGACGGGCGCGCGGCGAACGGAACGCGGCGGGCGCTCCCTGCGGCGGGCGCTGGTCCGCCTCAGCCGCGGCGGCCAGCGCCTCGACCGAGGCCTGGCGGGCGCGCGGAGCGACGGCGCTCGGCTGGCCGCCGGCCTGACGGCGCTCGGTGCCGGCGCGGATCGCCTCTCGATCGGGCTGCGGGGCGGTCAGGGAAGAGCCGGGACGCTGTCGACCGGCCTCGACCGCGCGCAGGGGCCGCTCGGCCGCTACGCCGTGGTCCTGCACGGCTACGGGCGCGAGCTCGGCGCCCTGCACGCCCGCTCGCCGCGGGCGATCGACTCCGGCTACCTGATGCTGACCGCTCTCGACGGCACCGTCCCGGCCACCCGGGAACAGATCGCCCAGGTCGTCAACGTCGACGGCGGGGGCCAGGCGGTGCGGATGCTGATCGTGCCGAAGTCGGGTCCCAGCGCCACCGCCACCCGGCGGCTCAGCGACCGCCTACAGCGACAGCTGCCGGCCCTGGCGCGCGCCGGCGACGCCCGGGTCGCGATCGGCGAGGGGGCGCAGGCGCTCGTCGACTACACCGATGCGACGACGGCCCGGATCCCGCTGCTGGTGCTGGCGCTCTCGCTGGTGGCGGGGGCGATGCTGACGCTGGTGCTGCGCTCGCTGCTGCTGCCGGTGGTCGCCGTCGCGCTCAATCTGCTGACGATCGCCGCCGCGTTCGGCGCCCTGCAGCTCTTGTTCGGGCTCGGCCTACTGGTCGGCCCCCGCTACATCGACGCGATCTCGGCCGCCGGGGTGATGACGATCATGTTCGTGCTCTCGATCGACTATGAGGTCTTCCTGCTGACCCGCATGCGGGAGGCGTGGCTGCGCACGGGCAACCACGTCGAGGCGATCGAGGATGGCCTGCGCAATACCGCCGGCGTGATCACCGGTGCGGCGGTGATCATGAGCTCGGTCTTCCTCGCCTTCGCCACCGCCGACATCGCCTCCCTGCAGCAGTTCGGCGCCGGCCTGACCTTCGCGGTGGTGCTCGACGCGACGGTGATCCGGGTGGTGCTCCTGCCGGCGATCATGCGCGCGCTGGGGCCTGGCGTCTGGTGGATGCCCGGCTGGCTCGACCGCCACCTACCCCACCTGGAGCACGGCGGCGCGGCGCCCGCTGAGCCGGCTGCGCCCGCCGAGGATGTTCCGCCGCCGGTCCGCGAGCTGGAGGCGGTCGCCCACGCCGAGCACCGCCAGATGCTCGCCCTGCTCGGCGAGCTGGAGGCGGCCGGCGCGCGGGGCGACGCGGCGCGCCTCGGCCCGCTCGCCCGCGAGGCCAGGGCGGTCGCCGAACCGCACTTCCGCTACGAGCAGCGGTCACTCTTCCCGCAGCTCCTCGGCGCCCTCGGCCCCGACCTGGTCGAGCGGCTCTACGCTGCGCAGGACGGCGCGGTCGAAGCGCTAGTGCGGATCGAGGCGCTCGCCGATCCCGGCCCGCTGCACGCCTCCGGCGCCGCCGAAGCCTGTCGGCTCGCCCGCCTGGCCCGCACCTCGGTCGAGAGCTGCAACGCCGCCTGCGAGGGGGTCGGGCAACAGCCGGCGGAGGTGGCCGAACGGGTCCTCGCGGCGCGGCGACGCGTGCTCGCCGCCGCGCGAAGCGCCTAACCGAACTCGATCGCGCTGCCGGGCGCATCAGTGGGGCGGCGTCAGCTTGACGTCGGCGCCCTTCAACTGTGCGGTAAGACCCGGATACCGCTGTCGACCGGGAGACCTAGCCTTCGATCATGCCGTCGGAGCCCCGAAGTCTCCGTGAGTCGTGGGAGGCAGGAAGGAACGGTAGGCCGGAACCGAGCCAAGCGCTGGAGTTCGGCGCGAACCGGCGGGCCGGATTGCCGACGCTCATGCGGCTCGTCCGCGCCCATCCCGAGCGGCTACCCGAGTACATGGCGCTCTTCGCCACCCACCAGCAGGCGCCGTCGGTACGCGAATGGCGGGAGCGCCATCCGGTCGCCCCCGCCTCCCCCGAGCACGACCGGCTGCTGCAGGAAATGCGCCACGACCTGCTGGCCTTCTCGCGGATCAACGGCGCCCTCTCGGGAACCCCCTTCTTCATCGCCCTCGTCCCGGCCTACGTCTCGGTGCTGCGCGAGCAGGCGCGGACGGTGCTGCGGGTCGGCGCCCTCCATGGACGCGACCCGGGAGCGCCGCAGCGCCCGGCGGAGGTGCTGGTCTTCCTCGACGTCTACCCGAACGTGCCGGCCGCCGAAGCAAGCCTCGAGCGCATACGCCTTCCCAGCGCCGGCGACGAGCCGAGCGGCCTGCGAGGGGTCGGCGGGCTGCGCGCCTGGATCGAAGTGGTCACCCAGGTCCTGATCCTCGCCGGCTTCATCGAGCCCTCCCCCGACAAGACCAAGCCGAGGCGCGCGACCCGAGCCCTGCGGACGGTCCTGGGGCTCGGCCTCTGGGCGCTGACCTGGATCGTCCCGATCACCTTCATGCTGTTCATGGCCTATGCCTGCGAGGGCCGCGCCCGCAAGGTCTTCGACCGCGCGCTTCGCTACTACGGCGAGGTCGAGGTGGACAAGGGCGAGTGGAAGCGGAGCTCGTCCCAATGGCGCCGTGAACGGCCGGTGCGGGCGCTCCTGCTCGGGGTTACCCTGCTGTTCCCGCTCGGACTGGCGGGGTATGTCGCCCAGACCGAATCCTCGGGCTGGATCAAAGCGCTGGGCGGCTTGGCCGCGCTCACGACCGCGCTGCTCCTGTCGGGCTACGTGAGCCGGCGCTGATGGCCGCCGTGAAAGAGCGCGCCCATCGCCGCGCCACTCATGGGCGCTCCCGCTTCAACGCATACGCCCGCAGCCAGATCAACAGCGGCAGGATCTTCCCGCTGCTGGCCGGAGCGCTGGCGGTATCGGCGGGCGTGACCGTCCGGCTCATCGACCACAGGGACTTCGCCTCACTCGGCGACGCCCTCTGGTGGTCGATCGTCACGCTGGCGACCGTCGGCTACGGCGACATCGTCCCCCACACCACCTGGGGGCGGATCGTGGGGTCGGTCGTGATCGTCTTCGGCGTCACCTTCATCACCATCCTCACCGCGACGGTCACCTCCTATTTCGTCGCCGCCAACCAGGAGGACTTCGCCGCCGACGTGGCCGAGGCCGCCGAGCAAGACAAAGCCGACGACGTCGAGACGCATCGCCTCTTGAAAGAGCTGCTCGACCGCGTGGCGGCGATCGAGGCAAAGCGCGACGACCACCGGGATTGAGACTCCAGGCGGCGGCGAACTACGGATGCGCGGAACCGAGGGGGTGGGAGCCTCAACATACCGAACACCCCACCCGAAGGAGTCGAAATGGAAATGCGAGGCGCAGGACGCGTGGTTTTCGCCGCGATCATGCTGCTGATCGTCGGCACCCTCAATCTCATCTACGGCATCGGCGCCCTAGCCGAAGCTCACATCTACCTCAACGACACGAGATACGTGTTGACCAACCTGAACGTCCTCGGCTGGGTTTTGATCGTCCTCGGCGGGGTCCAGCTCACCGGCGGCCTCTCACTGCTGGCCGGCAACGCCTACGGCCGGGTGATCGGCATCATCGCCGGCAGCCTCGGCGCGATCGGGGCCCTGCTCTCGATCGGCGGCGCCTACCCCTGGTGGTCGCTTGCCATCTTCTTCCTCTGCTCCTGGATCGTCTACGGGATCGTCGTCTTCGGCGAGGAGGCCCCTGCGCCGCCCCCGGCCAGCCCGAGAGCGCCCTAGTCCCGGGTCGCGCTCGGTGGCTCCGATGCAGGCTGTGAGCACGCCGCCGAGCGCCCCCGGGTCGGCCGGCTCGGCTCCTCCGAGTCCGAGGCGCGGCCATCCGCGGCTGTCGTCGCCCTGCTGATCGGCGCCACGCTGGTGAGCGGTCGCCGTGTTCTCCGTCTGGGTCAATCGCCAGGCGCACAACACCGACAACTGGGTCGCCACCAGCACCCAAGCTGCTGCAGAACAAGGAGGTCCAGGGGCAGCTGGCGATCTACCTCTCCGATCAGCTCGTCGCCAACGTCGACATCGAAGCTGAACTCCAGAAAGCCCTCGACTGCGCGTCGCTCCGCGAGATCAGTAGGCATGGCAGGTAGCGCGGAAACTTGTCGGAATCGCGCCGGACCGCTATATTGCGCTCCATGGCAACCGCCTACGCCGAAGAGGCGATTCACGTCCACGACACCGGTCACCTCTCCGACCGGGACATTGCCAGCGCCACCGGCGCTGCGCCGAGCACGGTGCGCGAATGGCTCGCCGGCCGCAGCGCCCCGAGCGGGTCGCGGGCCGCGCGGCTGGCCGAGCTCTCCTCGATGGTGGAGCGCCTTGCCCGGGTCATCCGCCCCACCTACATCCCGGTGTGGATGAACAAGCCGATCTCCGCGCTCGACGACGACAAGCCGATCGAGCGGATCGCCGCCGGCGACTACCGTGCGGTGGCGCGGCTGATCTCCGGCCTCGAGGACCCAGGCGCCGTCTGAGGTGGCAGGCGAGGTCCCGGCGATCGCCGTGCGCGGCCGCTGGTTGAAGCACACCTTTCCCGACTCCCCTCCCCTGCCCGAGCGCGATCCGCCGCCCGACAACCGCTGGCAGCGCGGCGATGTCGTCGACGCTTTCTACCTCGCCGACGAGGAAGAAACGGTGTGGGCAGAATGGTATCGGCACCTGGCCGAGCAAGGGGTCCCGCCGCTCGCGCAGATGCCGCGGGACCTCTGGACCTGGGAGGTCGACGTCGAGGTAGCCGACCTCTCCACCGCGGAGCGAATCGCCGCCGTCGGTCTGCCTCCACCACGACCGGGGCAGCGAACCTGGCCCGCCTTTTCAGCACGTCGGCGAACAGATCTGGAAGGACGGCTGGCCGGGGCTGCTCGCACCGAGCGCCGCGCACCTCGAGGGAAAAGTCCTCTGCCTGTTCCGCGATGGGGATGGCGTTCGCGGGGCCAGACCCTTGGGGAAGCCTCGCCGGATCTCAGAGCCGCCGGCCCCGCCCATCGGACTGCAGACCTGAGGTCGCGACGAGGCTGGATGCGCGGACCGATTTGCGGACCGCGAAATCGCTAACCTGCGTGACCTCAGAGCACCTCAGGTCGCCTGAGAGAATCGTAGATAAGCCAAATCGCCCAAAACCTCCGGGTTGAGGGCCTTGTGGGTGGCAACACCCGTGATGGTTCGACTCCATTCAGCCGCATGGGAAAGCCCCCGCATTGCGGGGGTTTTTCGTTTCCGGAGCGGTTTTGCGAAGCGCCCCCGGACCAAATGGTGCGCCAGTTGGTGCGCCAGTCAGACAGCTCTCGCAAGGGAAGCGTCTCCAACGGGCGCTATACCGGGAGGCTCGAAAACCCATCTCATCCGCGCCCGCGAGCGCAGTCGCCGAGTCGTCAACGGGCCAGAGGCTGCCCACCACCCAGGTGGCCGGGCAGACGAAATCGTGAAGCTGCTGCCGTATAGAGGGTCTGTCTCAACATCGGGGACCCGGCCCACCAGCCGTCGCTTTCGTAGTGGCAAACGGCGCGGATGGATCTCTATGGGCTTCCTCGGGTTCAGAGCATCTTCCCGGGCCTCGTCTTCAAGACTTTCTGCCCCCCGCGGTGTTTCCGGAGGGGAATCTCAAAGGACGGCGAAGTTCGTCGTACGAACAGCCAGCAAGCTCAAGGTGCCGGGCCGAAAAGTCGACAATGCTCAAAGCTCCCAATCTTTATTGACGCGAGGACTGTAAATGCTAGTGTCTGACAAAGTGACGAGCTTTACCCGACAGACCTTGCGACGTATAGGAACGCTGCGGTATACTCCGGCTTTCCTGAGCCAATCGCAAGGAGAGCATATGCCAGACGCTGGAGCCCCGACCACTGCAGATCCGACCTCTTCTCCAACCGCTGAGGAGAGCGCCGTTCCCAATAGCGTTAGACAGTGGCACGAGCATCTCGCGTCGCATAGCGAGGACATTCACGCAGAAATGGTGGAAGCGCGGGAGACCCTCCACATGGGGACTCCGTCCGACGCAATCGAGCTGGCCAATCGAGATGTCTCTGCCGAGGCGGACGAGGCGGCCAGTCGCTGGCATACCAACGCCCGCGTCTAGCTTTCCGCCGAAGGAGATTTCGCGGGCACACGAAGCTCCCAATGCAGCAAACGCTCGACCTGAGCGATGTCAAGTCGCTCGCCGCGCTAGCGATCACCCAACGCTGTTGCGAAAGCGACTTAGGCGTTGATGCCGACCTCGCCTTGCCCGCCATCGCCGACCGCCACAGCATCGTGGACAAGTTCGTCGCTCTACGGATCGGCAGGCCTATCGGTCAAGAGACGATTCGCTCGGTAAGGGGAGCGTTTCCTGTCTTTTCCCTCCACTCCGGCAGGGAACGCGGCGCAACGGCAGCCGACCCGGAGCACAACGTCGTCTGGCTACTGGCGACCGGGAAACATCGTGCCGGAGACCGAAGCGACGCATACACGCATTTCAAGCGACTTGAGAAACGGGGCGAGCTATTTCCCACGGCGGCAGACTACGAGCGTCTCTTTCGGCGACGCAACGCCGAAACGATTCCGCTTCTGCTAAGTCGGGTCAGCGCAACCTACGCTCAAGCCCATGAGCATCCAAGGGAACCCCACACGGTCCTGCTGCCGAGCGGGCTCGCTATGTCGCTTTTCGTCGAGCCGTTGGCAGACGAGGAACTGACGCAAGTCGAGCGACTCTGGCTCGCCCTTGATGCCCGATCCCTACCCAAGAAGTGGCTGCCCCTGATCCAAGCCGCTTGTACGCCGGGGGCCGGAGATCGGCCCTGGGAATGGACCGCTGACTTCCCCGGTCGCCCGCCTAATCCCCATGAGCTGCGCTTCAAATGTTGGTACGAGGTGCAAGGGTGAACGACCCCAGGAAACAGCTGGCCCACATAGCGGCACTCGAAGCTGCCGTGTTCCGACACCAGGCGATGCCCATCAATGCACATGAGCAGCCGCCGCAAACGATGGATCACCTGTTTGTCGCCTATGGAGATGTCTTACGGCGGCTGAACAGTTCTTCTTGGCAGCTGATCCTCGGCGGGCGCGGCGGCGGAAAGACCCACTTGATGCGGGCCTTTCAGGAGCGGTCCATGCGCGGCGCGGTGTCCGACAGCGGGAAAGTCAACTCTCTCGTCGTGTACGTCGATATGCACGCTCATGCCAGCGTGCGGTTCCCAGACGACGATGAGCGAAGGGCCCATGCCTCCTACAGAGATTTCCTTGAAGCCCTCGGTGGGCAATTGCTCTCGGCCGTTGCCTCCCTCGACAGTCGCAAAGGTCTCTATGCCCGGCTCCGTCATCCCGGGCGCAAGGCAGCAGCAGAGCGCGCCCTGACCTTAGTTCGCGAACTGGTGCAAGAGCTTGATTGCTCGCGCTTTGTCTATCCCTGGGTAGACGAAATCAGCCACGAGTTTAGGAAAGAAAGCGAAAGCCGAAGCTCATCTGGCTCCGGGGAGATCGGGATGAGTATCGACCCCCAGGGTGTGAAGGGCCAGGCAAGAGCACGGAAGGCGCGCGACGAGAACGCGGAAGACGTTCGGGAAGAGAGTCGCGAGCGAAAAGGTCGCGGTGAACCGCGCTGGCGACGCTTCGGCGAACTCACGGCAGCGCTGTGCGATGCGCTCGACATCGAACGCATCGACATCCTGATTGATAACTGGACCGCGCTCGATACGTACGGCAACTCCCTTGTTCAGCCGCATTTCGCTCAGCTCCTCAAACGATCGATGATGGGGCTGCACACCGTGTCGGTGAAGATCGCGGCAGAAGGTCCTTGCACCCGCCTTTGGGACACCGACAGCGGAATTGGGCTGCGACGGGAAGATGACATCTCCCTTTTGGTCAATCTCAATAAACCCCTCCTCAACGACGCTCAGTTGATCGGCTTCTTCGAAGAGTTGCTGTACCGACGCCTGCTTACCGCCGCTGAGGTCTCGCTCAGCCACTATGTCGACCCCGACAAACCAGGCCTGACCATAAGTTCGCGCTTCATCGAAGACCTCTTCGGCGAGGTTAAAACGTTTGAGTTGCTCGTCCGAGGCACCGAGGGACGGATGCGACTGTTTCTTCAATGCTTCCAGCAACTCGCCCAAGAGACCCAGTTCACGCTGGAGCAACCCTGGTCGTACGATCATGTTCTAGCGGTCGTGCAGGCTCGTGCCAGGCATGAGATCGAGGATCTTCAATACGTATCGCCAGCCGTCCGGATTCTGCAGATGCAGATCAAGCCAGGGGTAGTCGTCAACGACAACGACGTCTTTTCGGTCTCGCGGGTGGATTACGAGCGATTTGAAGACAGCTTCCGCGAGTTGCTGTCTAAGGGGTTGCTGGAGCGTACGGTCCCCGCCCTGGATGCCGCCTCGCAGGATGACTCGCTCATCGGCTTCAAGGTCGCTGATGAGCTGATGAGAGAATGGGCTCGCGCACGGACCTTCGAGCAGGAAGTCAAGCAGTTGCTGGACAAGACTGAAGAACCCAAAGGGCCGCCTTTGCTGCAGCAACTGAGAATTGAACTTCGCGATGATCTCTAACAGCGCAGTAGCAATGGGCCGACTCCACGGGCGATTAAGCACTTCCCCGGATAGGCTGGCGACCGCATGCAGCGATGGGAGCCGGACTGCCGCCATGCAGTAGCCGATGGGCTTCCGTTCCAGGATCGCCAGCAGTTGCTCGGCCTCCATTGACGGGAAAGCTCACAGCAGCGCACCCTAGATCCGCCCTCGATCTCCTTGACTCGTGCGCCGCTCGTGCGCCAGTGAGCCACCGGCAAGCGGCGCGTTTTCAGCTTGAGGGCCTTGTGCCCCTCACGGGGCGTGGAGGTTCGACTCCTCTCAGCCGCACTGAAGCCTCGGATTCGTCCCCGATGTCTTATTCGAAAGAGCCGGCCACGACGAGTCCCAGAGACTGGGCTGCTTGATTGAGGTCGTTGTCCCACGTTATGAGAGCGACTTCCTCTCCACCGAGATCCAGCGCAGTCGCCAAGTGAACTGCGTCGTAGCCACGCAGGCCAAATGACTCGGCCTGGGAACCTGCGCTCCGCGCAATCACCTGATCCACCCCTACCGCCACCAGTTCCTCATACTTCTCTTCGAACTCGGCAACCACCCGTGGATAGGTCTTCTCCGTTAGCCGGCCAGCGCGCTGCGCTGCCGCCAAAGCGGCACGAGCCTCTGGGTAGAGGAGGATGCTGGAAGCGACCGGGTAGGCGCTGTTCCAGAGCTTGACGGCGAGACTGGAACCCGTCTCCTCCATCACCAGTTTGAACACTGCGGACGTGTCGAAGTAGAGGATCAGCGTCGCTGTTCCTTGATGAAGTCCGAGATCGGCTTCTCGGTCTTGATTTTCGGCTTTGCGGGCGTTCGGGGCCGCCCGGGCAAGCGAACCAGTCCACGGCGAGCAAGCTCTTCCAGAGGCCGCTCGTCAAATCGACCCAGGCGAGCAATCGGTTTACCGCGGCGGGTGACGATCAGCTCCGCTCCTTCTTCGACCTTCTGCAGGTACTCGCTGAGACGGTCGTGCAGCTCGCGGACACCGACCTCCACTTCTCTTCCATGTAGCGTCATTGGATGGACGCTAGCAGCTACATGCGTGATCTCCATACCTATCTAGGCCCGGGCGACACTCTTTCCTCCCCCCCACTCGCCCTCCAAAAGTCCGTAAACAACGGCCATCAAGCCAGCGGCCGCCGACCAGCTCGGCCTCTCGCAGCATTGCTTCTTCGCGGAAGCCGAGGCGCTCGGGGATGGCGCGGCTGCGGCGGTTGGCGGGGGCGCAGTGGATCTCGATGCGGTGAAGGTCCCACTCGGTGAACGCGTGGTCGACCAGGGCGCGCCGGCGACGCCGACGATCCGGCCCTGGGGAGAGATCGCTGCCTGAAACCCGTCGTTGCTTGCCAGTTGCACTTCGGCCTCGGCGATGAACTTCTCCGTAGCCGCGAGATCCTGACCCGCGGCCCAGGGCATCCACGGCGCCAGGTGGTCGCGGTTGGCCTCGACGACCGCATAGAGCTCGGCGGCGTCCGCCGCCTCCAGGGGACGGACGCCAAGCGCATCCAGTTTCGGCGAGAGCATCGCCCGAGCCTAGACTCCCGCCCGATGTCGCGCAGCGACTTCTACGCATCGCCCTTCGGCACCGCCTACAGCGCCTCCTACTGGGGCCTGCACTGCTGCGACAAGCCGGTGGCGGCCCTCGCGGAGGCGTCGCGAATCCTCAAGCCCGACGCTCGCCTGGTCGGTTCGACCTTTGTCGCCGGCAGCGAGAGCCTGCGGCAGAGGCTGCTGGTCCGGCCGGGCGCGGGCGACTTCGGGCAGGTCGGCAGCGCCGAGGACGTCGTCGACTGGCTGCGTCAGGCGGGGTTCGCCGCCCCCGCGATCCGCCGCTCCGGGCCGATGATGTTCTTCGAAGCGCAGCGCTCTTCGACGGTCACCCGGTAGACGTACCGAGCGCCTTGTCGATGAACGGGCCCAGCAGCTCGGCCACCGTCGCGGCCGTCTCTTCGGGCGCCTCGCCGGGCGTGGTCACGTAGCTGATCGCCAATCGCACCAGACTTTCGGCCAGCACGCTGACGTCGGCCTCGGGCGCCTGCGGCCAGCCCTCGGCGATGACGCCGGCGAGGCGGTTCGCCGCCCACTGCACCACCGGAAGCCCTTGCGTGGTGACGAAGGGCAGCATCCCCCCAGTCCCGTCGTCGCTGAGGAGGATGCGGATCAACGGGTCCTCGCCGGCAGTGGCGAGGAACAGCCGCAGCGCCGCCCGTACCGCCGCTCGCGGCTCGTCGCGGTGCTCCAGCACCGCTTTTTCGACCCCGTCCATAAAGCGTTCGGCCTCGTGGATGACGAAGGCGAAGCCGAACTCGTTGCGGTTGCCGAACTCGTTGTAGAGGGTCTGGCGACTGACGCCGGCGCCGGCGGCGACGTCCGCCATCGTGATTTCCGACCACGGCTGCTGGGCGAGCAGGTCGCGGGCGGCGTCGAAAACCGTCTGCCGCAGAAGCTCCCGCGCCGCCTCTTGGTAAGGGGTCCTTGCGCTGGCCATCCCCCTTATCGTCGCAGCGGAAGCGGTCAGGTGCTGGTACCAGCGGGTTCGAAATCGACCTTGTCGCGCACGCCGCAGTCGGGGCATGCCCAGTCGTCAGGCACCTCCGCCCACGCCGTCCCCGGCGGGAAACCCTCCCGCGGGTGGCCCTCCTCCTCATCGAAGAGGTAGTCGCAGCTGGGGCAGCGCCAGGCGCTCATACGGCCCGCCCGTAGCGCGCGATCACGCGGTCGAGCTTGCGCGGCTGGATGTTCGCCCGCGTCACGTCGCCTTCGTAGTGGTCGAGCAGGCGCGGGTCCATCACCCGGCGCCAGAGCGGCGGGAACCAGGCCAGCACGATCATCCCGGCGTAGCCGGTCGGCAGCTGCGGTGCCTCGTCGACGTGGCGCAGGGCCTGATAGCGGCGGGTCGGGTTGGCGTGGTGGTCGCTGTGGCGCTGCAGGTGGTAGAGGAGCACGTTGGAGGCGACGTTGTTGCTGTTCCAGCTGTGCTCGGGAAGGCAACGCTCGTAGCGTCCGTCCTCGCGCTTCTGCCGCAGCAGGCCGTAGTGCTCGAGGTAGTTGACGACCTCCAGCAGGGAGAAACCGACCAGCGCCTGGACCAGCAGGTAGGGCAGGACGACCGGTCCGAAAACGACGGCGAGGCCGGCGAACAAGACGACGGTCATCGCCCAGGCACTGAGGATGTCGTTGTGGATTCCCCAATGCGGTTTCCCCAGCCGGTCCAGGCGGACGGTCTCGATCTCCCAGGCCGAGTTCAGACTGCCGATGACGGTGCGCGGCAGGAAAGTCCAGAAGCTCTCCCCGAGGCGGGCGCTGGCCGGGTCCTCGGGGGTGGCGACCTTGACGTGATGGCCGCGGTTGTGCTCGATGAAGAAGTGGCCGTAGCCGGTCTGGGCGAGGGCGACGCGGCTGAGCCACTTCTCCGAGCTGGCGCGCTTGTGGCCGAGCTCGTGGGCGGTGTTGATCGCGATACCGCCGACCACGCCCATCGTCAGCGCCAACCCGATCGATTCGACGACCGACAAGTCGCCGCTCGCCCACATCCAGCAGGCGAGGATCAGCCCGGCGTACTGGATCGGGATGAAGAGGTAGGTGCACCAGCGGTAGTAGCGGTCCTGCTCGAGGAACTTGAGGACGCTGTCGGGCGGGTTGGTCGGGTCCATCCCGATCGCGATGTCGAGCAGCGGGAAGAGGACGAAGACGAGGAACGGCCCCATGAACCAGAAGCCGCCGAAGCCCGTCAGCGACCAGTAGAACCAGGCGAAGAAGGGCGCGAGCGGAACGACGATCCCCAGCATCCACGCGTAGCGCTTGCCATCGGTCCAATCCGCCGGATTGACCTCCACATGCTCGTGGTGATGGTGATGCGCGTGCTCCGCGTGTGCCTCCATTGCCGCCCCTTCCTTGTCAGCGAGCCATATCTGGTCTGGAATGTTTACACAGATCAGAGATTTGTCAAGATGCGCGACAATACAAGAGTTTCTGTCGTGCACAGCGGTGCGACTTATCGCTGCATGACAACGAAAAGTCGCACCGGACTTTTGACGCGCCCGGCAGAGGCGCTAGAGCTTCAGCAGCAGGATGGTGTTCAGCGCGAACACCACGGCGAAGAAGACGGTGGCGCGGTCGAGGTTGCGCTCGACCATCGAGCCGCCGCCGATCGAGCTGCCGCCGCTGCCGATGCCGAAGGCACCGGAGAGGCCGGCGTCTTTGCCCGAGTGGAGCAGGATCAGGAAGATCAGGACAGCGGCGACGATCACCTGGATGATGCTGAAGAACGTGAACATCGGAACAGAGTCTAGCTTTGCTCGACTTTTTCCGGCGTATGGGGCTCGGCGCCGTTGCCGTCCGCCCCGTTCGTCGCATGCCCGTTCGCCTCGCTCGGCATTGGCTTCCCATTGCCGGCATTGAGGATCTCCAGCGCTTCGCGGCGCAGCTCGGCATCGACCAGGGCGAAGTCATCGTCGGAGAGCTTGCCGGCGGCGTGGTCGAGCTCGGCGTCGCGGATCTCGCGGTATTTGGCTTCCTTGCGGGCGTCGGCCTCGGTGCGGACGAGGGCGCCGCGGCGGCGGCTGCGCACAGGCCAGATCGCGATCAGCGCCCCGGCCAGCGCGATCAGGCCGCCGATCCACATCCAGGTCACCAGCGGGTTGACGATCACCTTGAAGGTGGCGGCGCTGTTTCCGGCCAGGTAGCCGCGGGCGATCCGCTGCGCCGTCGCCTCCTGCAGCTTTTCGATCTGCGCCAGCGCCACCGGCCGCAGTTTCGGATTGGCAAGCGCCGCCCGCATCATCGCCCCCACTGCTTTGCACTGAGGCGGCGTTCCCGGTCCACCGGCGACGCAGGCTTTGAAGCCTTCGTCGGCGCGGCGGGCGGCCGCCTCGATGCCGGTGATGTTGGGCTGCACGGCCGTCCAGAAGTCCCTCGCCAGACCGGCTTCGAGGCCGATGTTGCTGTCCGATTCGCCGCCGAAGTAGTTGCTGATCGAGCCGTTGCCGGCCTCCCCGGTCTGACGGTAGAAGTTGCGGGTCGGGTGCAGGTTGAATTCTTCGCCCCCCTTGACCACCCTCAGCACCGCGCCGGCAGTGAAGGCGAGTTTGTCGACGCTGGCGGTCGGGCGGGCGTAGGTGACTTCGTAGCCGTCGATCGTCGTGCTCTGGCCCGGTTTGAGGTCGATGTTACGGTTGGTCTGGAAGCTCGAGGAGGCGGCGATCCCGATCAGCAGCACGGCGACGCCGGCGTGGACGATGTAGCCGCCGTAGCGGCGGCGGTTGCGACTGACCAGGCCGACCAGCGCCGCGGGCGTCGATTCGCCGGTGAGACGGCGGCGGGCGGCGGCCCCGGTCCAGAACTCCTGCGCCAGCCCGGTCAGCGCGAAGGCGGCGAAGGCGAACAGCGCCAGCGCCCAGGGCCGGTGGGCGGCGTCGGTGAAGATCGCCAGCGCCAGCGCCGCCACCAGCCCAACCGCGACCGGCACCCGGAAGACGCGCCTCGCCGACTCCCAGCTGACCCGCCGCCAGGCCAGCAGCGGCCCGATCCCGGTGAAGAGGACCAGCAGGATCGCCAGCGGCGTCGTGTAGCGGTCGAACCAGGGCGCCGCCAGCGAGGCCTTGTTGCCGGTGAAGAGTTCGGAGATCAGCGGGAAGAAGGTGCCCCAGAAGATCACCGCGGTCAGCCCGATCAGGAGCAGGTTGTTGACGAGGAAGACCGCCTCGCGCGAGACCAGCGAGTCGATCCGCTTCGGCGAGCGCAGGTCGTCGAGGCGGCTGACGATCAGCAGGGTCGAGCCGATCACGACGATCCCGATCAGGGCGAGGATGTAGGGGCCGACGGTGTTGTCGCCGAAGGCGTGGATCGACTGCAGCACTCCGGAGCGGACGAGGAAGGTGCCGAGCAGCGCCATCGAGAAGGACCCGACGACGAGGCAGGCGTTCCAGACTTTCAGCATCCCCCGCTTCTCCTGGACCATGATCGAGTGCAGGAAAGCGGTGCTGACCAGCCACGGCATCAGTGCTGCGTTCTCAACCGGGTCCCAGGCCCAGTAACCGCCCCAGCCGAGCTCGGTGTAGGACCAGCGGGCGCCGAGCAGGAGGCCGAAGCCGAGAAAGGTCCAGGCGACCAGGGCGAAGCGGCGGGTCGAGCGGATCCACTCGGCGTCGAGACGGCGGGTGATCAGCGCGCCGATGGCAAAGGCGAACGGGACCGTCATCGCCACGTAGCCCGAGTAGAGCATCGGCGGGTGGATCATCATGCTCGGGTGCTGCAGCAGCGGATTGAGACCGATCCCGTCGCTCGGCGCCGGCGACAGCGTCGCGAACGGCTGCACGTCGGGGGCGAATAGCATCAGCCCGGTGAAGAAGGCCGCCACCCCCATCATCACCGCGGTCGCGTAGGGGACGATCTCGCGCAGCTTGTCGCGGGTCGCCCAGAGGGCGACGCTGGAGGCGATCGAGAGCACCCAGGCCCAGAGCAGCAGCGAGCCTTCCTGGCTCGACCACATCGCCGCCAGCTTGTAGAAGGCCGGCGTCTCGATCGAGGAGTGTTCCTGGACGATTTTGAAGCCGAAGTCGTTGCTGGCGAAGGCGACCTCGATGATCACCACGCAGGCGGTGAGCAGGCCGCAGAAGGCGTAGACGACGCGGCGCGAGAGCTCAACCCGGCGGCGGTCGCCGTTGCGGCCGCAGAGTGCCAGCCCCCCCGCCGCCAGGGCAGCGACGAAGGCGAGCGCCAGCAGGACGCTGCCGAAGCTAGCCATTCTTAGTAGTGAACTTCGACGGGCACTTGGTGATCAGGGTTTCCGCTTCGCCGACGAAGGTGCCGTTCTGCACTTGACCCGTGAGGACGATCTCGCGGCCGCCGCGGAACGGGTCCGGGACGGTGCCGTGATAGGTCACCGGCAGGCTCTGGCCCTTTTCGTCGCGGTCGACGACCTTGAAGGCGATGCCGTTGCCGTGGTGGCGGATCGACCCTTTGACGACCTTGCCGGTCATCTCGTAGCTGGTGCCGGGGGCGGCGCCGATCAGTTCCGAGGGCTGCTTCGCCTCGGTCGAGGCCGCGAACGAGGTGTAGATGAGCGCCACCGAGAGCAGCACCGCCACGCTGAGCGCGACGACGAGCCGAATCTTTCGCTTCCGCTGAGGGTCCACGAGCAATCGGGATTATCGCAATCCGGCGGCGTGGGAGAATCACGGCGTGGCCGACGACGACCCCGTCCTCCTGATCACCGGCGCCAGCAGCGGCATCGGCGCCGCCACCGCGCGGGCGGCGGCCTCGAAGTACCGCCTGGTGCTGGCGGCGCGGCGGCTGGAGGAGATGGAAGCGCTGGGCGCGGAGCTCGGCGGCGAGGAGCGGGCGATCGCCGTGCGCTGCGACGTGACGGAGTGGGACGAGGTGCAGGCGCTGGCGGCGACGGCGCTGGAGCGCTTCGGGCGCATCGACGCGGTATTCGCCAATGCCGGCTTCGGCGCCACCCGCGGCCTCCTCGAGGAGTCGGTCGAGCACTGGCGCTCGATGGTCCTCACCAACGTCTACGGGGTGGCGCTGACGATCCGCGCCACCCTCCCCCACCTGCTGGAGCGCGGCGACGGCCACTTCCTCATCACCAGCTCGGTGGCCGGACGGCGCGCCCTGCCGGGCTCGCTCTACTCGGCCACCAAGTGGGCGGCGACGGCGATCGGCGAGTCCCTGCGCCAGGAGCTGCGCCAGATGCACGACAACCACGCGATCCGCGTCACCCTGATCGAGCCCGGCATGGTCGACACCCCCTTCTTCGACAACCGTCCCGGCAAATCGGCCCTCGAAGACGATGACATCGCCCGTGCCGTCGTTTACGCCCTCGAACAGCCCCAGGGGGTAGACGTCAACGAGATCCTGATCCGGCCGACGAGCCAGTCGAACTAGCCGGGCAGCAAGAAGCGAACTGCGCGCCAGTAGGCGTGCAGCGCCAGGCGGACCGGAAGGGAGCGGACGGGAGCGGCGATGAAGGGGGAGTCGAGGTCGGGGGTGAGCCAGGAGGCAAACTCGGCGGCGGAGATGGTGCGTTGGCGCTGGATCTGGCGGCGCTCGCGGAGAAGGCCGGGGAGCCAGCGCAAGGCTTCGAGGTTGGCGGTGAGCTTCTGCCTCCCCCAGCCTCCGGCGGCGGCTACGAATAAGAGGGCCAGCTCGGTCGCCAGCAGCGCCGGGGCCAGGAAGGCGAGGAGGGAGGCCGGGTAGGTGCGGATGAGGAAGGCGAGGCGGTTGCGCTCGAGCCAGCGCCACTTGTCGCCGTTGGCGCTGAACTCGTAGTCGTGGGCGACGACGGCGCTGGGCTCGATCCCGACCACCCCCCCAGCCAGCCGCAGCCGGACCGAGAGGTCGACGTCCTCGTGGTACATGAAGAACTTCTCGGGGAAGCCGCCGACCCGGCGCCAGTTGGCGAGCGGGACCGCGAGGCAGGCACCTGAGGTGGCCACGACCTCGCCCGCGGGCGGCGCTGCGGCAAGCGGCTGTCCGTGTTGACCAGCCCAGACGATCCCGGTGAAGTGGATCGGGTTCCCGGCCGAGTTGATCGTCTCCCCCGCCCCGTCGGCGACGAGTGCCTGCCAGGCGGCCCAGCCCCGGCCCTCGCGCCAGGGCCTACGGATCGCCTCGCCGAACCCGGGCAGCGGCGCCGCGTCGGGGTTGAGAATCACCAGCAGGTCACTGCTGGCCGCTTCGGCGCCTGCATTGCAGCCGCCGGCGAAACCCGTGTTGCGCCCCATCCGCACTATCCGCGCCCGTGGCGCCAGCTCGCGCACGACCTCAATACTGCCGTCGCCGGCCTTGTTCTCGACGACAATCAGCTCGTCGCCCTCGCTCATCTCGGGGAGCAGGGCGGGAAGGGTCTTGGTGAGATCGTCGCGGCTCTCGTAGGCGACGATCAGGACTGAAAGCGTCGGGCGCACCGGCACGGAGGCTATTGAGCCATCCGCGCCGGTGCTACCAACCTCCCCAGGCTACTTGTGCTTCTTCCCCTTCTGCTTCTTGCAGGAGGTGACGTTCAACTTGAACTTATTGTTCTTCACCTTCTTGCCGTTCTGAGCCTTGATGTTCAACACAGCCCGCTGCGGCTTCGCGCAGATGTTGGCCGAGGTGCGCAGGAGGCTCTTCTTGCCGCCCTTCATGTTGAGCACGAACTTGCTGACCGGCACGTCCGGGGTGTTGTTGAACACCGTCTTCAGGCCACCGTGCTTGGAGCTGATCACTCCTCGCAGGTAGATCTCGACCTGGCCGCGCAGATCTGCGAGCAGGTCCGGGAGTTTGTGGCTGGAGGACACGAGGTAGACCTTGCCCTTCAACTTCCCGCTGAGGAGCGGCGACTTCGCTTCCGCATTGCCGTAGACCGACGCCGCCGGACAGGTGTGGGAGGCCAGCTGCGGCCGCGTGCACACCGTGCCGATGTGGCGTTGGTCGAGGAACAGCGAGTGCGGCGTGGTCAGCGCCGTGCGGGCGATGTTGGCATCGCCCTTACGCGCCGTCAGGACCGCCTTCAGCTTCGGGTTCTTCGCCCGCGTCGTCGGCCCGGACAGCTGCACCTTCAGCTTCGGCTTGAAGCCGAGCTTGTTGCATTCCGTCGCCTGGAACGGATCGTTGATGGCGAAGGAGCTGAACGCGGCCGGGTTGGTCGGATCAGCGCCACCACCGTTGATCGTTCCCGTCGTCGCCTGCGCGGCGCAGTTCGTCGGGTTGACCATGAACTGGGTGCGGTCGATGTCGAGATTGATCGCCCGCAGGTCCAGCTTCACGCCGCCGAACACGTCGGGTATGACGTCGGAGACCGCGTTGATCTGCGCGGTTTCCGGGTTGACGTTGAGCGCCACCCGCACGACCACGGTGCCGAGGTCGAACGGCCCCGCCACCGCCGGCGTGACCGTCACCAGCGAGAGCGGCGCGCCCTTGTACGGGCCGGCCAGATAGGCCGTGCCGGTTAGATGCAGCGGGTTTTTGCCCGTGCCCGAGACGGTTTCGACCGTGCCGATCTGGCTTTCGGTCGAGCAACTCGGTTTGGCTTTCTCCGCCGCCCCGCTATTGGCGGCAGCCGCGGCGATCGCCGCCTCCGAGCAGTAGGGGATGCCGGCTAGTTTGCCGGTCAGCCCTTTCGGCAGGGTGACGTTGACCACCTTCAGCTCCTGTTGGCCGTCGGTGCGGGCGATCCGCACGTGGAACGGGCTAAAGGCGCCGCCTTTGGTGCTGTCGGTGCTGGCTTTGTAGCTCGGCGAGAACTTCCGTTCCGCCATCGTTTTCGGGCAACTGCCGCCGTTCGGGTCGGTCGAGAGGGTGAACGGTTCGCTGCTGATTTTCACCGCTTCTTCCGGCCGCGCCCACGGGGTCATTTCCCCGGTGGTGGTGGCGGGCGAGCAGGTCGGCGGGCTGGTCAGCACCGCTTTCGCCTGGTCGAAGTGGATCCTGACCGAGGTGAACGGCACCTGCGGCAGGCCTTCCGGCAGTTTGCCGGCGAGTTCACCGACCTCCTGTTCGTCGAACACCGCCGTCAGCTGGCCCGTGCTCGGGTTGGCCTTGACGTTGCCGACGAGGCGGGCGTCGATCCCCTCTTCTTCATCCTTGGCTTCGACCAGGATCCGGAACTCTTCGCCGGATTGCGGATCGCGACTCTTCTGTTCGCCGACGTAGACGTCGCCTTGCAGCGGCCCTTCCAGCGGCGGGCTTTCGATTTCGACCGTGCCGACTTTCGACTCGGCAGGACATTCGTTCGCGTAGGTGCGAACGCCCTTCTTGAACTGCGCGTCGGAGCAGGCTTTGAGGCCCTGCGCCCCGGACGGATTGAGGCCCATCCCGGCCGGCAGCGTCTCCACCGCCTTGCGCAGGTGCGACTCCTGCTGTTCGCTTTCTGCGCCGGTCTTGTATTCGAGGGTCGTGTTGACCGTCGGTCCCGCCGGCGAGTCGATTTCTTTCGTGCCGGGTTCGACTTCGACGCCGGGTTCGAACGGAACTTTGTCGCAGCCTTCCTGCTGGATCAGTTCGCCGGTCGAGCTCTCGACTTTTGCCTCGAACGGGGTCGAGCCGAACGGGAAGTTCGGGTTTTCTTCGCCGTAGGAGTGGGCCCGGAACCAGGTGGAGTAGAGGGTCGGGAACTGGTTCGGGTCGAAACAGGTCGTGGGGTTGTTGATGAAGGTCCCGTTGCCTTCTTTGACCAGCCCCTGGTTGCCGGCTTCCTGGCCGAAGTTGACCAGGCGGCTGATCAGGGTCGCAAAGGGCGGCGTCTGTTTGGGCAGTTCGATCGTGAAGGACTCGTGGAAGTCGTTCTGCCAGGAAACTTCCGTTTTGAGGAACACGACCTCTTTGCCGGCGGCGACGAAGCCGAACAACGCCGGTTCCCCTTTGTTGGGCTGCAGGTTGTAGACCGGGACTTTGGTTCCAGATTTTTCTTCCGGCGGGATGATGAAGCCTTTGGGAAGGGTGTTGCCAGGGGGGAAGGGCGGCGATGGCGCCGGGACGCCTTCAACGGTGGTGACGAGGGTGATTTCCTCGCGGCCCACAATCGAGCCTTCACCGCATAGCGGCACGGTGAATTCACCGACTTTGTTCTCAAATTCCGTCAGCGAGCACTTCGGCGTTGCGTTCGGGTTGACGGTCAGGCCCGGCGGCAGATCGACCCGCAGGGCCTTGATCGACTGGTCGCCTTCCGGATCTTCGATTTCGGCGGTGGTGAACGGGATTCCGGCCGGTTCGACTTTGCCTTCGCCGAGTTTGTGTTTGATGATGTATTGCGTGAACCCGATCGGCGGATGGCCCCCGGCGAGCGTGTAGAAGGCCCCTGGGGTCTGCGGCGAGCAGTGGATTTTGGGTTCACCGCCCACCGGTTCGTCGGTCTTGCAGGTGCCCGCCTGCCAGCCGTTGGCCGCATTCGGCGGTTCGGTCTGCGGTTCGATGATGTTGCCGGTGTCGGCCAACGCCGACATAGGGGCCGCAAGCAGCGCCCCAAGACACATGAGAAGCAATGCGATCGAGCGCTTTGCCATCTAAAAAATCCTCCTCGTTTCCCTTAACGAGGCGCCCCCTGTGCGCCCTGTCTACGACCCTCCCGCGGAAAACATTACAGGGCCGCGTGAGCCTTTCAAGTACCTCCCCCGGGTATTACCTAAGTAACCGTTACATCGTTTGCTGATGTAACACTTTTCTGTGACTAGTTTTTGTGACGTCTCTTGCCGTGACTGCCCTTGCACGGCGTGCGCAGCGTCGGGTGGCGGTGCACCTTGCGACCGTTCTGCCCCTTGAAGCGGATGATCCCCTTGACCGGTTTTGCGCAGAGGTTGGTCGAGGCGGAGAGCAAACCGCGCTTGCCGCCCGGGAGCGTCATCACGAACTTGCTCACCGGCAGGTCGGGCACGTGCTGGAAGGTCGTGCGGATGCCGCCCTTGAAGCTGTCGATCTTGCCGTCGAGGACGATTTCGACCTGGCCCTTGAGACGGGCCACAAGGTCAGGCAGCGGGTTGTCGGAGGAGCGCAGGTAGACCGGGCCCTCGAGCGGTTTGCCGATCAGCGGCGAGAAGGCCTTGGCGTGCCCATAGACCGATTTCGTCGGGCATTCGTGGGCGGCGAACTGGGGTCGGGTGCAGATCTTCGCGAGGCTCGCCTGGTTGAGGAAGAGCGCGTGCGGCAGCGCCACCGAGGCGACCGCGATGTTGGCGTCGCCCGGCCGCGCCTTCAGCACGGCCCGCAGTCGCGGGTGCTGAGCACGGTGGGTTGCGCCGAACAGCCGCAGGTTCAGCCGCGGGTGGAACTTGAGCTTCTTGCAGCCCGTCGCCTTGAACGGAGCAGAGACGGCGAAGGAGGAGAAGGCGCTCGGTTTGGTCGGGTCCGCCCCACCGCCTTTGATCGCGCCTTCCGTCGCCCCTTTGCGGCAGTTGGTGCCGTTGAGGGTGAAGTCTTTGCGGTTGATGTTGAGGAAGATCGAGCGGATGTCGAGTTTGGTGCCGGCGAAGACGTCCGGGATGGCGTCCGTCTTCGGGTGGATCCGGCCGGTTTCGGGGTCGAGGAACATCGGTACCCGGACGACGACGTCGCCGAGGTCGAACGGCCCAGCCAGCGCCGGGGTGACGACGACAATCGAGAGCGGCGCGCCTTCATAGGGGCCGGCGAGGTAGGCGGTGCCCTGGATCTTCAGCGGCGAGGGCCCGGTCCCGGCTTCGACCGTGGCCACGCCCACTCGGCTCTTCGCCGAACAGCTCGGGCTTTTCTTCTCCGCCGCACCGGCGCGCTTTTCGGCCTGGGCGATGTCACCCGGCTTGCAGTAGGGAACCCCTTTCAGCTTCGCAGTCGCACCCTTGGGCAGGACGATGTCGAGGCCTTTGACCTCCTGCTCTCCCGGCGGCCGCGTGATGTGGGTCGAGAAGGGGGTGAAGGCGCGGGCCCTGCTGCTCTGCGGCTGGGCGCTGAAGCCGGGGGCGAACGGCCGCTCCGCCATCGTTTTCGGACAAGCGCCGCCGCCCGGCGCCGAGCTGAGGCTGAACTTGCTCGATGGCGTCGCCGGCGGGTTGCCCGACCACGGCGTCAACTGGCTCGTCGCCGTGTTCGGCCCACAGGTCGGGGGGCTGCTGAGGGCTGCTTTCGGGCCGCCGTCGAGGCTGATCTTGAAGTTGGTGAACGGGACCTGGGGAAGGCCGTGCGGCAGTTCGCCCCGCAGCGGATCGACCTTCGGCGGTTCGTCGAAGACGGCGGTCAGCTGGCCCGTCTTCGCGTTGGCGACGACGTTGCCGATCAGGCGGACGTCGACGCCGTAACGGGACGAGGCCGCGTCGACGAAGATGCGGAACTCTTCGCCCGACTGCGGGTCGCGGCTCTTCTGCTCGCCGACGTAGACGTTGCCGGTGAGCGGCCCCTCAGGCAGAGCCTCGCTGACCACGGTGGCCGTGCCGATCTTCGCAGCCGCCGGACAGCCGATCGGGTTGCGCGTCCCGCGCCCGAACTGGGCGTCGGTGCAGGCCGCGAGCCCGTTGGCCGCCGAGGCGTTCAGGCCCATCCCTGCCGGCAGGGTCACCCGCGCGACCCGCATCGTCGAGGTTTCCTGCCCTGCCGGGTTCGGTTCGACCGGCAATTGCACTTCGGTGGTCGCCCCCGCCGGCGAGTCGACCTGTTTCGTCCCGGGATCGACCCCGATCGAGGGGTTGAAGGGGATCGTGTTGCATTCTTTCGGGCTCGTCCCCGGCGGCAGCTGCGCCTCGACGAACGGTGAGCCGGCGGGGAAGCCCGGGTCCGGGTTCTGCAGCGAGTCCGCCCGCGCGAAGGTCGAGTAGGTGTGGGCGAAGGCGGGCTGGGTCGGGTCGAAGCAGGTGCTGGGGGTGGTGAGAAAGAAGCCGACGCCGGTCGGGTCGTGCGATTGCCCCTCGAAGACCAACCGGTTTTTCAGCAGTTTCACCCCGCCCGCCTTGGGGACGTGGATCGTGAAGCCCTCGTGGTAGTCGGAGCTCCAGGCGACGTCGCCTTCGAGATAGACGTCGCTGGGCGGTTCGGTGATCACCGGGTTGGGAACGCTGAAGCCGAAGCGGGCCGACTCCCCCATCTTCGGCTTGACGTTGAAGACCGGCAGGGCGAGGGTGATCGGCGGCGTCAGCGGCACTTCCGGCGAGACGGTGACGAGGCTTTCGCCGACTTTGCTGGTCGGCGGGCAGGTGGTGGCGTCGGGGTGCTGGCCCGCCCCCACTTCGCACTGCGGCGTCGCCCCCGGGTTGACGCTGAGCCCGACCGGCAGGTCGACCCGGATCGTCTTCATGTCGACTTCCGGTTCTTCGTGGGTCAGTTCGGTTTTGTGGCGGACGATGAACTGGGTGATGCCGAAGATCGGGTGGCCAGCCGCCTGTTCGAAGAAGAAGGCGGCTTTCGGTTCGCTGTCGGGTGCGCAGGTAGAGATCTTGCAGGTCCCGGCCTGCCAGCCATCGGCGGCGTTGGGCGGGTTGTTCTGCGGCGAGAAAACGACTTCGCCGGCCTGCGCGGAGGGGACGAAGACGAGCCCCAGCACGACGAGCGCGAGGATGATTTGTTGCGTGATCCGAGCTCTCACCTACAGATCGCTACCCAGACAACCTGTCTATTAATCGCCTACTTCTTGCCGCAGCCGGGCGTCCGCAGCGGCAGCCGCTTCACCTTCAAGTGCTTGCCGTTCTGGGCTTTGAAGTTGAGGAAGGAGAAGTTCGTGCCCGCGCAGAGATTGCGCGAGTTTTCGAGCAGACCCTTCTTGCCGCCTTTCATAGTGAGCGTGAACTTGCTCACCGGCACGTCAGGCACGCTGGCGAAGACCGTTTTGATCCTCGCTTTGGCGGAGCTGATGACGCCGCGGAGGCGGATGTTCACCTGACCGTGGAGGTCGACAAGGAGGTCAGGTAGTTCATGGTCGGAGGAGACGAGATAGACCGGCCCTTTGAGTTCTTCGTCCAGCAGCGGGCTTTCGGCCTGCGCGAACCCGTAGACCGAGCGCGCCGGGCACTGCGAGGCGACGAGCTGGACGCGGGTGCAGATCGTGCCGATGTGGGCCTGGTCGAGGAACTCCGAGTGCGGCAGGGTCAGCGCCGCGCGGCTGATGTTGGCGTCGCCTTCGCGCGCCGTCAGCACCGCCCGCAGAGCCGGGTGCTGCGAGCGCTTCATCGCTTTGCGGCCGCCGATCAGCTTGGTGACGAGCTTGGGCCGGAACTTGAGGGCGCCGCATTCGGTCGTCTGGAAGGGGACGCTGACCGGGAAGGCGCTGAAGCTGGCCGGGTTGGTCGGATCGCCGCCGCCGCCGGCAAGCGTGCCGGCGGTAGCCAACGGGTCGCAGCTGGTCGGGTTGAGGGTGAAGTTCGGCCTGTCCATCGTCAGGTCGACCGAGCGCACATCGAGCAGGCTGCCGCCGAAGACGTGCGGGAAGGGGTCGGAGACGGCGCGGATCTGCGCCGTTTCGGGATCGACGAACAGTGCCACCCTCACCACGACCGTGCCGAGGTCGAACGGCCCAGCCGTGGCGGGGGTGACGACTGCCAGGGAGAGAGGGGCCCCGTGGTAGGGACCTGAGAGGAAGACCTTGCCGTCGCTGATTTTGTACGGCGCCGGGCCAGTGCCGACGGCGACGGCGGCGGTGCCGACCTGGCTGGCGGCGGGGCAACTGGAACTGCTCTGCTCTTCGGTGCCGGACCTCGTGCTCGCCGCTGCCAGCGCAGCCTCCGGGCAGTATGGGATCCCGCGCAGCTTGCCGGTCATCCCCGGGGGCAGGGTGATATCGGTGCCTTTCAGCTCCTGCTGCCCGTCAGGCCGGGTGATGTGGATCGAGACGGGGCTGAAAGCCCCCGCTTTCGAGCTCGCCGGGCCGAGGCCGAAGCCGGGCGCGAAGGGTCGTTCGGCCATCGTTTTCGCACATTTGCCGCCGCCGGGAGCGCTCGTCATCGTGAAGGTGTCGCCGGGATGTACCGGGGGAGTGCCGGACCATGGCGTCATCGTCGTGGTCGTCTGGTTCGGGCCGCAGGTCGGCGGAGTGGTGAGCACCGAGCGGGCGCCACCGGTGAAGGTGAGGTCGAACGAGGTGAACGGCACCTGCGGGGCTTCCGCGATCGTCGTGCTCAGCTGGCCGGTCTGCGGGTCGGCGCGCACGTTGCCGATCAGTCGCACCGAGATCCCGTAGCGGTCGGATTTGCCTTCGATGAAGATCCGGTACTCGTTGCCAGAGGTCGGATCGCGGCTCAGCTGCTTGCCGGCGTAGACGTTGCCTTCGAGGACTTCTTCGGGCTGGGGTTCGGCCTGGTCTTCCAGCGGCGGCGATTCGATCTTGACGTGACCGACGATCGAGGCCGCCGGGCAGGCGACCGGGTTGGTCGTGCCCTTGCCGAATTGGGCGTCGGTGCAGGTCGCGAGGCCATTGGCGGCCGAGGGGTTGAGGCCCATCCCCCGCGGCAGGGTCACCGTCGCCGCCTTGGTCTGCGAGCTGTCCTGTTCGTTTTCTTCAGTGAGGAAGCCAGGCAGAAGATGCGGGACTTCGATCGCGACGTCGGCCGCAGCGGGCGAGTCGGTCTGCGCCACGCCGGGGTCGACCCCGATCGTCGGTTCGTACGGGATCGTGTTGCAGTCCGTCGGTTCGGTCCCGGGGCCGCTGGTTTCGCTTTTAGGCGGGATCGGCGACTCGAAGAACGAAGAGCCGTTGGGGAATTCGGGGTCGGGCTTCTCCACCGAGTCGGCCCGGAGGAAGGTCGAGTAGATGTGCCCGGAGGCTCCCCCGGGCTGCTGCCCCGCTTCCCAGTTGGGAGCGTAGGCGGGTCCGAAGCAGGTGGTCGGGGTGGTGATGAAGGTCCCGTCGCCGGAGCGGCCGTTGAAGACCAGGCGGTTTTTCAGGATCAGTCCTTTTTCGCCGCTCAGGAGCCCGAGCAACCCGCCCAGTTCTTCCGGGAGGGCGGCCGGCACGTGGATAGTGAATCCCTCGTGGTAGTCGCCGGACCAGGCGACGTCGCCTTCGAGGAAGACTTCGTTGCCGGCCAGTTCCAGCCCGAAGCTGGCCGATTCGCCGGGTTTCGGTTCGACGTTGTAGACCGGGACTTCGGTCAGCGGCGCGGTCGGCGGCGACGGGGTTCCGAGCGGCGGCAGCGAAACCGTCACCTGGCTTTTGCCGACCTCCGAGCCCGCCGGGCAGCCCGAGGCGCCGGCTTCGAAGGTCGCCCGCGGGCAGCGGACGGTGGCGCCGGGATTGACGCTGAGCCCGACCGGCAGGTCCACCCTTACCGTCTTCAGTTCGCCGACGGGGGTTTCGCCGGGTTCTTCGTGCTTGATGATGAACTGCGTGAACCCCCAGTTGGGGTGCGCGCCCGCCGTTTCGAAGAACTGTTCGGGGGTTTTGATCGAGCAGAGTTCCGCCCCCGGTTCGGGTGGTTCTGCGGTGCAGGTGCCGGCCTGCCAGCCCGAGTTGACGCTGGGATGCGCGGGATCGTTGGGGGCGATGATGTCGCCGGTGTCGGCCAGCGCGGAGGCGGCAAGCGCGAGGTAAATCAGCGTCCCGAGGGCAAGGAAGAGAAGGACTCGCCTAGCGCGAACACCCCGGTTTTTATTCCCAAAAAGCATTTCTCGACAAATAGACTACCCAGAATTAATGGTCCAAGTCAACAATTTTGGGTAATATGGCTTTCATGTCAACCCAAAGCGGTCATCCCCACAATGGTCACTCAGCAAACATAAACGGCTCTGTTTCTCGTTCGGAAAATGGGCGAAGAGCAGGCAATTCGGTGCCGGTGGACTGGGAGCACCTGGCCCGGGCCACGGCTCATCCACTGCGTGTTTCGATCCTCGAAATCCTCGGGATCGACGGCGGCCGGGTTCTCTCCCCGAGCGATCTCAGCCATGAGCTGCAGATCCCCCTCAGCAACACCAACTACCACGTCACCGAGCTCGCCAAAGCCGGCCTGATTGAACTGGTGCGCGAGCGCCAGGTTCGCGGCGCGACCGAGCACTTCTACCGCCTCCCTATCTCCCGGGGAGCGCAGGAGGCAGAAGACGAGGACGCCGAGGACGCCGAACGGAGCGCCGATTTCATCATGGGAGAGAACCGACACCCCGTCGCGGCGTAACAGCGGTCTCAGGCCTCGAGTTCGGCGGCGACCTCGTATTTGTCGACGCCCACGCGCGTGCCCATGCCGTCGCCTGGCGGGCTCATCGAGTTGAGCGTCTCGTCCCCCTGTCGGTAATCGTCCTCGTTCTCGAACAGGGTGATCGCCATCACCCGGCCGCCCTCGTAGTCCTGCAGCAGCAGGAAGCTCTTCGCGGGCAGCCCCTCCGGGGGGCCGGAATCGGCTTCGGACTGGATTTCCGCCGCGGTCCGTTTCATCGCGTCCGCGTCGGCGCTCTCCCAACGTGCAACCCGTGCGTACATTGCTTCCTCCTTCATTGGGTGGTTGCCGGTTAAGGCCAAGCCGACCACTTCGGGGCCGCTAAATCAAGGGCTCGCGAGAGCCGATCTAGAGGAATGGCAAGCGAGCGTTCGGCAGAGCGGCTGCGGAGGATCATCCGCACCCAGACGGAGATCGCAGCCAGCGATCTCGAACCCGAGGCGATCATGCAGCTGATCGCCGAGCGGGCGCGGGAGCTGACCCGCTCTAGCGCTGGAGTGATCGAGCTGGCCGAAGGCGAGGAGATGGTCTATGCGGTGACCAGCGGTGAGGCCACCCCGTACCTGGGAACGAGGCTGCAGTTGCGGAAAAGTCTCTCCGGCCGATGCGTTATCGAAGGACAGGTGCTGCGCAGCGACAACACCGCCGAGGACCCGCGGGTCGACGCCGAGGCCTGCCGTCGCGTCAACGCCGCCTCGATGCTCTGCGTGCCGCTGGCCCACCGCGAGGAGACGGTCGGCGTGCTCAAGGTCTACTCGCCGCTCGCTCACCACTTCGACGACGGCGATGTCGAGACGCTCGAACTGCTGAGCGAGTTGATCGCCGCCCACATCTCCCATGCCAATCTCTACGAGGCCGAGTCGCTGCGCAGCCGCCGCGATCGCCTCACCGGCCTGCCCAACCGCCGCGCCTTCGACGAACGCCTCGGGGTTGAGCTCGCTCGCGCCCCCAGCGCTACGGCCACCCGCTCTCCCTCTGCCTCCTGATCTCGATGGCTTCTAGGGGATCAACGACCGCCTCGGCCACCCAGCCGGCGACGACGTCCTCCGCGCTATCGCCCGGATCCTCCTGGCCTCCCGCCTGGCGGACGACTGCTTCCGCATCGGCGGCGACGAGTTCGCGATCCTGATGCCGGAGACCGCCCGGGAGGCGGCCCACATGGCCGCCGAGCGCATCGCCGCCGATATCTGCGGTGCCGACCTTGGCGACGGAGAGCTCGGCGCCTCCTTCGGCATCGCCACCGGCTCCGATCAAGACGAAGCCGCCCTGCCGGAAGCCGCCGACCGCGAGCTGCTCGAGGCGAAGGACCGCCTGTACGGCCGCGCCAGCGCTGAAGCCGGCTCAGAGCGGACGACGGGTCTCGAACCCGCGACCTCAAGCTTGGGAAGCTTGCGCTCTACCAACTGAGCTACGTCCGCGCTGGGGTGATTCTAGGGCGTGGCGGGGGTGTCGGGAGGCCGCTGGATCTAGTCTTCCGGGTCTGTGAGCGTGCGCTCTTCCATAGCGGTGCTGGCCGTGGTGGCCGTGATCGGCCTGCTCGTCTACGGGCTGGCCAGCAAAGGGTCCTCGGGGGTCGCCTTGGGTGAAGCGGCGCCGAGCCCGACGCTGCCCAAGCTCGAAGGCGGAGGCACCGGCTCGCTGGCCGAATACAAGGGCCGCTGGGTGCTGGTCAACGTCTGGGCCTCCTGGTGCACCCCCTGCAAGCAAGAGGCGCCGGCGCTGGAGGAATTCCAGCGGCGGCACGGCGGGCCGCGCTTCACGGTGCTGGGCATCGACAGCCGCGACCTCAGCGGCGACGGGCGCGGGTTCGTGCGGCGCTACCGGCTCACCTATCCGCAGCTGCGCGACGGCGATGGGGCGGCGGCCCACGAATTCGGGACTACCGGGGTGCCGGAGAACTTCCTGATCGACCCGACGGGCAGGTTGCAGCAGCACTGGGTGGGGCCGGTGACGGAGGAAGACCTGCGCGACGAAGTGGCGCCGATGCTGCCGAAGGCCAAGTCGTGAGGGCGCGGCTGGCGCTGGCGTTGCTCGCGATGCTCGCCGTGCTGACGCCGGCGGCCGCGGCGGCGCAGCGCGCCTCGCTGACGGAAATCGAAAAGCAGGTGATGTGCCCCGTCTGCGGGACGCTGCTGCAGCTGGCGGAATCGCCGCAGGCGCAGCGCGAGAAAGCCTTCATCCGCCGCCTCATCGCAGAAGGGAAGACCGAAGCGCAGATCAAGGACGCGCTGGTGGCCGAGTACGGGGACGAGGTGCTGGCGCTGCCGCAGGGCTCCGGCTTCAGCCTCTCGGCCTACGTGGTGCCGATCATCGCCTTCGTCGTCGCCGCGCTCGCGCTGGCGATCGGGGTGCTGCGCTGGCGGCGCAGCGGCCGGGGCGGCGCAGCCGAGACGGCAAGCGCGCCAAAAGGCGAAGACGCCGAGCGGCTCGACGCCGACCTCGCGCGCTACGACCTTTAGCGGACGACGATCCTGCCGACAGCCGGAACCCCTAACCGTCTGATCGGATTGCGAACCGACTTGTCGCCAGAATCGGCCGCCAGCACGGCGTCCGCCTGGCGGGCGGCGACAGCGCAGGCGCCCGGTTCGCTCAAGACCGGCGGCGCCACGACGACGACCTGCTCATAAGCGCCACGCAGCTTCTCGACCATGTGGGCGAAGCTCTGCAGGCCGAGCAGGGCCTCGGTCTTGCTCGCCGGCCGGCCGCCGCAGACGCAGACCAGCGGCTCGCCGGCGCCGTCGGCCGCCGGGCCCGCCAGCACCACTGGCTGCAGCACGTCGGCCGGCTCCGCCTCCCAGCGCAGGTACTCGTGCAGCCCAGGCGCTGCGGCGAGACCGATCTGCACCGCCAAGCGCGGCTGCGCCAGATCGCACTCGACAAGGATCGTGCGCCGGCCTGCGGCCGCCGAGGCCGCTGCCAGCGCGATCGCCACCGGCAGCGGAGCCTCCCCCTCCCCGCCCACCAGCACAACCTGGGCCTCCAGCCGCGACAACAGGCCTTCCAGACCCTCGTAGTCCGAGCGCCGCAACGACCACGCCCGCGCCCCCTCCGGCGGGCCGGAGATCTCGGCCAGGACGGGCAGCCTGGCGCGCCGGCGCAGCATCACATCCGCTCGGGGGCGGAGATCCCCAGCAGGCCCAGCGCGGCGGCGATCGTCCGCTTCGTCGCCAGGCAGAGCGCCAGCCGCGAGCTCTCGACGCCCTCGCCCTCGGCGCCGACCACCTGGCAGTCGCGGTAGAAGGCGTGGAAGTCGGCCGCGACCGCGGTCGAGTAGGCGCAGATCCGGTGCGGCGCGCGGCGCTCGGCGGCAACCCGCACCTCTTCCGGGAATTCGAGCAGGCGCTTGATCAGCGCCTTCTCGCTCTCCTCCATCGGCGACCGCCCGCCCGCCTCGCCGGGGCTCGCCGGCACCGCCCCCTCTCCCGCTTTGCGCAGGATGCTGGCGACCCGCGCGTGCGCGTACTGGACGTAGTAGACGGGGTTCTCGCTCGATTGGCTCCGCGCCAGCTCGAGGTCGAGGTCGACCGTGGTCTCGTGGCTGCGCCAGAGCATGAACCAGCGAGTGGCGTCGACACCGATGTCGTCGAGCAGTTCGTCGAGGGTGACGAAGTCGCCGGTGCGCTTCGACATCTGCACCCGCTCGCCGCCTTCGATGACGTGGACGAGGCTCATGATCGGCACCTCGAAGGCATCCGGATCGGCTCCCAGCGCCTCGATCGCGGCGCGGACCCGCGCCACATAGCCGTGGTGGTCTGCCCCCCAGACGTCGATCAGGCGATCGAAGCCGCGCTGCAGCTTGTCCCAGTGATAGGCGATGTCCGCCGCGAAATAAGTCGGCTCCTCGTTGGCCCGGATCAGCACCCGGTCTTTGTCGTCGCCGAAGTCGGTCGTTCGCAGCCAGAGCGCGCCTTCGCTGTGGTAGGTGTGACCCCGCTGCTCCAGCTCGGCGCGGGCGGCGTCGACCTCGCCCTTCTCGTAGAGGCTGCGCTCGGAGACGAAGTCGTCAAAGCGGACGCCGAGCCGCCCCAGCGTCTGCTGCTTCTCCTCCAGCATCAGCTCGACCCCGCGCGCTTCCAGCCTCTCCAGCTCGGTCGGTTGGATTCCCTCGGACCGCACCCGGCCGGCGATCTCCGTGACGTACTCGCCGGCATAGCCGTCCTCCGGTGGCTCCTCCCCGACCATCCGCGCCGCGATCGACTCGGCGAAGCGGGTGATCTGGCTGCCGGCGTCGTTGACGTAGTACTCGCGGCCCACCTCGTGCCCGGCTTCCTCCAGCAGCCGCACGACGGAATCGCCGTAGGCGGCGTGGCGGCCTCCGCCCACGTGCAAGGGCCCGGTCGGGTTGGCGGAGACGAACTCGACCAGGACCTTCTCCGTTGCCTCGGTCGGGGCCGGGCCGAGGTCTTCGCCCGCAGCCAGCAGCGCCCCCAGCGCCCGCAGGTACCAGGAGTCGGCGAGGAAGAAGTTGACGAAGCCTGGTCCCGCCACCTCGATCCGCTCCAGGTCGGGCGCGAGGGCGGCATCGGCTTCGAGCTCGGTGCGCAGCCGCTCCGCCACCGCCCGCGGGTTGTCGCGCAATCCGCCGGCGAGCAACATCGCTGCGTTGGAGCTGTAATCGCCCAGCTCGGGCTTGGGCGGGCGCTCCAGCGTCGGCCGCGGCTCGCTCTCCTTGCCGTCGCGCAGGGTGCGCGCGGCGCCCTCGACCGCGCCCCGCAGCGCGGCTACAGAATCGGTGGCGGTCACAGGGCAATCGTATGGACCGAGGCTGGCGCGGGGTACGCTGCCCGCTTGCGAGTAGCCGTCCTCAGCGACATCCACTCCAACCTGCAGGCTCTGGAAGCCGTCCTCGCGGCGATCGAGGCGGCCGGAGCCGAGGAGACGTGGTGCCTCGGCGACCTGATCGGCTACGGCGCCGATCCCGACACCTGCACGGCGCTGGTGCGCGAGCGCTGCGGCACCTGCTTGGTCGGCAACCACGACCTGGCGGTGCTGGGGGCGCTCAACATCTCGACCTTCTCCGACACCGCCGCCGCGGCGGTCGCGTGGACGCGCGAGCATGTCAACGAGGAGACGCTCGACTTCCTCGGCTCGCTCGACCCCGCCGGCTCGCGCGAGGGCGTCGGGCTCTTCCACGCCTCACCGCGCGATCCGGTCTGGGAGTACGTGCTCTCGACCGACCAGGCCGAAGCCGGCCTCGACGCCCAGGAGGAGCGGGTCGGGCTGATCGGTCACTCCCACATCGCCCTCTTCTTCGCGCGGGCGGAAGGGGCCCGCCGTGGCTACGCCCAAGGGGCGCAGGCCGCGGACGGCGCCGAGGTCGAGCTGGTTGACGGCAAGTGGCTGCTCAACCCCGGCAGCGTCGGCCAGCCGCGCGACAGCGACCCCCGCGCCGCCTGGCTCGAACTCGACACCGAGAACTGGGTGGCGCGCTACCACCGTGTCCCCTACGACATCGAGGGGGCGGCGTCGGCGATCCTCGCCGCCGGCCTGCCGAGCACCCTCGCCGAGCGGCTCGAGGTCGGCCGTTGATCCTAAATTCCAGGGGAAATAGCGCCGTCGGGCGTTTCTCTAGACTCGGACCGCGATGGGCCGTTTGAGCGCAGTTCTGCTCGCCCTCCTCCTGGGCGGGGTCAGCGCCCTACTGCTGACCTCGTGTGGCGGCGGCAGCAATGCCGACCTGCTTCCCGGGACGACCGCGAACCAGATCGAATCCAATCTCAATGAAGTCAAGCAATTGACCGCCGAAGGCGACTGCATCGGCGCCGAAGACGCCGTCGCCGAAGTCGCCACCGAGGTCGAAGGGCTGCAGGAAGTCGACCACAGGCTGAAGGCAGCCCTGCAGGAAGGCACGGCAAAGCTGAGCGAAGTGGTCAGCCGCTGCGAAGAAGAAACCGCTGAAGAAACGGAACCTGCGCCGGAACCGGATGTTGAAGCTGAAGAACTGGAAGAAAAGAAGCCGAAGAAGGAAAAGCCGGATAAGGAAGCCAAAGGACCGGCCGAACCGAAAGAAGAAGCCACGGAACCGGAAGAAGGCCCGGAACTGCCTCCGCAGTCGAACGGCAAAGGCGAAGAAAAAGGCAAAGGCGCGCCACCGCCCGAACCCGAACCCGAAGAAGGCTCGCCCTCGGGCGGGGTCGGCCCCGGCGTGGAAGTCGAAGAATGATGGAGGCAAGCGCAGACACCCTCTCAGGCCGCTATGAGACCGGCGAGAAGCTCGGCACCGGGGGGATGTCGAACGTCTACAAGGCGACCGACCTGATCCTCGAGCGGACCGTTGCCGTCAAGGTGCTGGCCGAGCACCTCTCCGACGACGAGCGCTTCGTCGCCCGCTTCCGGCGCGAGGCGCTGGCGGTGGCGAAGCTGATCCACCCCAACATCGTCCAGGTCTACGACACCGGCGTCGACCGGGGGCGCCACTACATCGTCATGGAGTACGTCGACGGACGCTCCGGGGCGCAGATCCTGCAGAAGCAGGGACCGGTCGAGCCGGGGGTGGCAGCGGAGGTCGGCGTCCAGGCCTGCGCCGGGCTCGACTACGCGCACCGGCGCGGGATCATCCACCGCGACGTCAAGCCGGGGAACCTGATGATCGTCGGCGGCCCGCTCGGCGGCGGCGAGATGATCGTCAAGCTGACCGACTTCGGGATCGCACGGGCGATCGAGCAGACGCGGATCACCCAGGTGGGCTCGGTGGTCGGCACCGCCGCCTACCTGGCGCCCGAGCAGGTGCGCGGCGAGGAGGCGACGCCGGCGACCGACGTCTACGCACTTGGCGTCGTCCTCTACCAGTTCCTCACCGGCCGCCTTCCCTACGAGGGCTCCTCGCTGGCCGAGCTGGCGGTGCGCCAGCAGAACGAGAGGCCGCTGCCGCCGAGCACCTACAACAACGAGGTGCCGGAGACGCTGGGAGGGGCGGTGCTGCGGGCGCTGGAGGGCGACCCGAGCCGGCGCTACGCCAGTGCCGACGAGCTGGCGGCGGGGCTGCGGCTGGGCCTCGAAGGCGGCGACGTGACGCTGCCGCTGGAAGACGGGACCTCGGCGACCCGGGTGCTGGGCGGCGAGACCGCCGCCACCCGCCACATGGGCCGCGACACCGCCGCGACGCAGTACCGGTCGGCCTCGCCGACGCGCCGCCCGCAACCACGGGTCGCGCCGGCGCCCGCCCCGGCGGCGCCCCCACCCCGTGCCGCGCAGCCCCGCAAGCGCGGCGCCTTCTCCCGTTTCGCCCGCTTCGTGATGGCAGTGGTCGCGCTGGTGCTGATCGCGGCCGTGGTGGCGGCTGCCGTCATCCTCGCCACCGACAAGGCCGCCGGGGTCAAGGTCAGCAAGGTCGCCGGCCACACGGTCGAACAGGTGGTCGACGAAGTGAAGGAACTGGTCCACAAGAACACCGAATAGGGGTTGGGTGGGCGAGCGGGACACCCCCTTCACTCAACTTGCTCGTGTGGGTCGTGCGCGGGCAGTCCTAGATTGCCTTGACCGAGAAGTACAAGCCGTTCAGGGGGTGTCCCGCTCGCCTTCTCAGACCGCGTCCCAGGGTGCACTTCCTGCTAGGACAGCTGAGCGGTAGCTGTCGAAGGCTCCGCGCTTGATCGCGGCGCGGGCGTGGGTGGTGAGCTCGCGCATGTAGGTGAGGTTGTGGAGGACGATGAGGCGGACGGCGGTGAGCTCCTCGGCGCGGGAGAGGTAGCTGATGTAGTCGCGGTCGTGGCGCCGGCAGGCTGGGCAGGGGCAGCCCTCGACCAGCGGCTCGCGGTTGCCGGCCCAGCCCCCTTTGCGCATGTCGAGGCGCCAGCGGGTCTCGGGCGAGGGCGCCAGGGCGACGCCGTGGCGGGCGAGGCGGGTCGGCACCGCGCAGTCGAAGACGTCGAGGCCGACGGCGATACCGCCGAGCAGGTCGTCGACCTCGCCGATCCCGAGCAGGTGCTTGGGCGCCTCTTCCGGCAGCAGCGGCGCGGTGAAGGCCAGCACCGCCGCCATCTCCTCCTTGTCGCGGCCGAGGGTCCCGCCGATCGCGAGGCCGTCCACCCCGGCCTCCGAGACGCACTGCGCCGATTCGCGCCGCAGGTCCTCGTGGGTACCGCCCTGGACGATCCCGAAGACCGCCTGCCGCGCCGGCCCCTCGCGCTCGTGCCAGGCGAGGCAGCGGTCGAGCCAGCGGTGGGTGCGCTCGGTCGAGCGGGCGGTGTAGTCGCGATCGGCGTGGAAGGGCGTGCACTCGTCGAAGACGAGGGCGATGTCGGAGCCGAGCGCTGCCTGCACGCTCATCGAGACCTCCGGGGAGATGAACAGCTCGGCGCCGTCGCGCGGGGAGCGAAAGCGGGCGCCCTCCTCGCTGATCTCGACCTTGGAGCCGTGGTCGCCGGAGCGGCCGCTGCCCTTGACCTCGTTGGCGACGCCGCCGTGGGCGAGCGAGAAGACCTGGAAGCCGCCGGAGTCGGTGATCAGCGGCCGCTCCCAGCCCATGAAGCCGTGCAGGCCGCCGGCGGCGGCGATCCGCTCCGGTCCCGGCGAGACGAACAGGTGGTAGGTGTTGCCGAGGATCAGCCGATAGCCGAGCGCGGCGACCTCCGCCGACTCCAGCCCCCGCACCGTCCCCTTCGTCGCCAGCGGGATGAAGGCCGGCGTCTCGATCGGGCCGTGGGCGGTGTGGATGATGCCCGCACGGGCGCTGCCGTCACGGGCGCTGATCTCGAACCTGAGTCGCTGCGGGTCGCTGCGCACGCCCGGCAGCGTATGTCAAGGCTTCTCGCTCAAGCCGGGGTGCACGCCGCGGCCGATCGCCTGCTCGTCGACGATCTTCTGCAGCAGCTCGATGAGGCGCTCCCGGTCCGCCGCCTTCATCCCTTTGGTCAGCTCCTCTTCGTGCCGCGCGGCGATCTTGCGACCGCGGGCGAGACAGCGCCTGCCCTCGGCAGTGAGGAAGAGGGCGCGCACGCGACGGTCCTTGGGTTCGGGCCGGCGTTCGACCAGGCCGCGGCGCTCGAGCTCGTCGACAAAAGCCACCATGCGGCTGGGAGGGATTTCGATCCCGGCCGCGATCGCCTGCTGCGACTTCCCCTCTTCCGCGTCGACCAGGTTGAGCACGCGGAACAGGGGCGGCTGCAGACCGACGGTCGCGATCCGCTCGGCGAAGCGCTTCGATGCGTAAATCCCCACCTGCGAGAGGAGGAAGGCGAGGCTGGAGGGCGCTTGATCGCCGTTCATTCCGGGGGCGTTCATGGCCGGATGATCCTACCCGCTCGTTTCTGCTATGAATCGTTTCATTCTGAAACCTTTACACATGTACATTACTTTTTGCAAAGGCCACAAGGAAGGACCAGTCCATGACCCGTCGCCTCGCCCGTCTAGCTGACATCGCCTATCGCCGCCGCGGCCGCATGGTGCTCGCCTGGATCGTCGCCACCGTCGTCCTGATCGGTCTCGGCTCCTCGTTCAAGGGGGAGTACAAGGCCGAATACAACACCCCCGGTTCGGAGTCGAAGGCAGCGAGCGATCTGACCAAACGAGAGTTCAGCGGCTACTCCGGCGAGGAAATCTACGTCGTCTGGAAGGATCCGGCCGGCGCGCAGAGCGCCGGCGCAAAGAAACGGATGAACGCCTTCTTCGCCGCTGCCGAAGAAGTCGAGCACGTGGGTGAGGCGGGGACGCCCCGGGTCTCCAAGAGCGGCACGATCGCGACGACGACCATGCCACTGAACGTGCCGGGCTCCGACACCAAGAAGGAGCAGGGCGAAGCCCTGATCGACGCCGCCGAAGCGAACAGCGGCGGCGGCCTCGAAATCAAGCTCGGCGGCGCGCCGATCTACGCCGCCCAGGAATCGACCAGCCCCGAGGGGATCGGCTTCCTCGGAGCGGCGATCGTCTTGCTGATCGCCTTCGGCTCGCTGGTCGCTGCCGGCTTGCCGCTGCTGATCGCGCTGGTCGGCCTCGGCATCTCCTCCGGCGGGCTGATCCTCCTCCTCGCCAACGTGATCGACGTCCCCAACTGGACCACTGCCGTCTCCGGCCTGATCGGGATCGGCGTCGGGATCGACTATTCGCTGCTGGTGCTGACCCGCTTCCGCAGCGCGATGAAGTCCGGCAAGGATCGCCACGACGCGGTCGTCGAGGCGGTCAGCACCGCCGGCCGCAGCGTCCTCATCGCCGGCAGCACCGTGGTGATCGCCATCCTCGGTCTCTTCCTCACCGGCCTCCCCTACATGTACGGGGTCGCGATCTCGGCCTCGCTGGCGGTGCTGGTGGTCATGTTCGCCTCGATCACGCTGCTGCCGGCCCTGCTCTCCTACCTCGGCCCCAAGGTCGACCGGCTGCGGATTCCCTTCCTCGGCCGGCGCCTCGACCGCCCCGAAGGCGACGGTCATTCTCCCGCTGCCCGCTGGAGCCACGCGGTGCAGCGGCGCCCCTGGACGGCGGCGATCGTCGCCGCGGCGATCCTGCTCGCCCTCGCCGCCCCGGCACTGGGCATGCGCCTCGGCTTCCCCGACGCCGGCAACGACAAGAAGGGGACGATGACGCGCGAAGCCTACGACCTGATCAGCGAGGGCTTCGGCCCCGGCGCCAACGGGCCGTTGGTGATCGCCATCGAAATGCCGGGACCGCAGGCGCGTGGCGACGTCAACCACCTGGCCGCGGTGCTGCGCGAAGACCCTGGCGTCGCCTATGTGCCGGCGCCGCAGTTCAACACCGGTGCCACCGCCGCGATCGTCACCGCCATCCCCACCACCTCACCGCAGGACGAAGCCACCACGAGGCTGGTCGAACGCCTGCGCGAGACGACGGTCCCGCAGGCGACCGCCGGCACCGGCGTGACCGCGCTGGTCGGCGGCGTCAACGCCGCCCTGGAGGACCAGAGCGAATACATCACCGGCCGCATGCCCTGGTTCATCGCCGGGGTGGTCGGCCTCTCCTTCCTGCTCCTCCTGGTCGCTTTCCACTCGCCCTTCATCTCCCTCAAGGCGGGGGTGATGAACCTGCTCTCGGTCAGCGCCGCCTACGGGGTAATGACTCTGGTGGCGCAGGGCGGCGCGGTGGGCGAATTGATCGGGATCGACCACGAAGTGCCGATCGCCCCGTTCATGCCGGTGATGATGTTCGCGATCCTCTTCGGGCTCTCGATGGACTACGAGGTCTTCCTGATCTCGCGGATCCGGGAGGAGTACCTGAAGGACGGCGACACCCGCCGCGCCGTCGCCGATGGCCTGGCGAAGACCGCGCGGGTGATCACCGCGGCGGCGGCGATCATGGTCGTCGTCTTCCTCGCCTTCGTCACCTCGTCCGAAGTCTTCCTCAAGCTCTTCGGGATCGGCCTGGCGTCAGCGATCTTCCTCGACGCCACCCTCGTCCGCATGGTGCTCGTGCCGGCAGTCATGCAGCTGCTCGGCCCCCGCAACTGGTGGATCCCCGACTGGCTGGAGCGGATGCTGCCCCGAATCGACGTCGAGGCCCGCGAGCCGGAGCCGGTCCTCGAGTAGGGCGTGGCGTGCGACTAAGTCGGTGCTTCGATCGAGGGCTTGACGTCCTTGATGATGATCTGCAGATTCATTGGGTCCGTCGGCGATTCTTCAAATCCGAACCTCATGTAAAAGGCGCGGGCAGAATCGTTGAGGGCATGAGTCAGCAGAAGACGGATTCCGATTTCTTCCGAGACGGAGACCGCACGTGCCATCGCGTCCTGCAAGAGCATGGCCCCTACCCCGCGCCCCTGCACCGACACGTCAACCGCGAGGCGTGCAAGCAATACGGCCGGTACTGGGTATCCACCCATTCCCTTGGCAGCCCTGGGTGTGGCGTCTCTCAGGCTGAGCGAAGCACCAGTCAACGAGTGGTAACCGACGACGCGACCCCCTTGCTCGGCATCGGTGACCACGTAGGTCTTCGCCGTGCCTCCTCTCCACGCTGCATATGAATGTCGCACAAGCCATACGTCGAGCGAACCCTCTCCGCTTTCGAAACCGTTGATCTGATGCGCCCGTGCGAGGCGCTCCGGGCCCAGAAAGCGAGGCACGCGCGGCTACTCGGGCTTTGGCCGGGAGAAGAGGTCGACGAGTCCAGGATTGACGCGAGGAGGACGATCCAGTGCCTCCATCAATTCCTCCCATTCCTCCGACCCAAGAAGAAAGTGGGTGCGGTCGGCGAGGAGCCGCTCAGCTCGCTCCCTGCCGCTCTCGACAAGGAATTGAGTAAGAGTCTCGTGCCCGGCATCTGCTGCCCGGTCAAAGAGCTCCCTGTCCCGCGGATCGACTCGCAGATTGATCTGTTGCTTACTCTCCGCCATTTCGTATAGACAGCGTATATACAGGAGAGCTGTTCGTCAACTGACAGGAGTCAGCAGCGAGCGGCCCGTCATCGCCTCCGGCTGGGGGATGCCGAGGAGGTCGAGGGCGGTGGGGGCGACGTCGGCGAGGATGCCGTGGTCGCGGAGGTGGAGGCCCTGCTCGGTGACGATCAGGGGGACCGGGTTGAGCGAGTGGGCGGTGTTGGGGGAGCCGTCGGGCTCGAGCATGTTGTCGCAGTTGCCGTGGTCGGCGGTGACGATGCAGGCGCCGCCCTTGGCGGTGACCGCCTCGACGACCCTGCCGAGCTGGGCGTCGACGGTCTCGACCGCCTTCACGGCGGCCGGGATGACGCCGGTGTGGCCGACCATGTCGGGGTTGGCGAAGTTGATGATCCCGAAGCGGTAGTCGCCGCCACTCCAGCGGCTGACGAAGGCCTCGGCCGCGTCGGCGGCGCTCATCTCCGGCTTGTGGTCGTAGGTCGGCACGTCGCGCGGGGATTCGACCAGGCAGTGCTCCTCCCCGTCCAGCTCCTGCTCGCGGCCGCCGTTGAAGAAGTAGGTGACGTGCGCGTACTTCTCGGTCTCGGCGACGTGGAGCTGGGTGCCGCCGGTGCTGGCGATCGTTTCCGCCAGCGTCGTCTGCGGCCGCTGCTCGGGGAAGGCGACCGGGTAGGGCCAGCCCTTGCGGTACTCGGTCATCGTCGTCAGCTCGAGCGGGGCGCCGCCGGCGCGGGAGAACTCCTCGAAGCCGGGCTCGGCGAGGGCGCGGCTCATCTGCCGGGCGCGATCGGGGCGGAAGTTGACGAAGATCGCCACATCGCCCGCGGCGGCGCCGTCATAGTTGCCGATCACCGTGGGTTTGACGAACTCGTCGGTCTCCTCGCGCTCGTAGGACTCTGTGATCGCCGCCGAGGAGCTGGGCGCGTGCAGCCCCTCGCCGTGGACGATCGCGTCGTAGGCGAGCTTGGTCCGCTCCCAGCGCGTGTCGCGGTCCATCGCGTAGTAGCGGCCGCTGACGGTGGCGACGCGGCCGGCGGCACGCAGCCAGCGCTCCAGCTCTTCGAGGTAGCCCTTGCCCCCGTGCGGCAGCGTGTCGCGGCCGTCGGTGAAGGCGTGGAAGACGACGTCCGGCACGCCCTCCTGGGCGGCCAGCTCGATGCAGGCCTCGATGTGCTCCCAGCCGGAGTGGACGCCGCCGTCGGAGACGAGCCCGAGCAGGTGCAGGCGACCCCGCGGGCTGTTGCGGGCGCGCTCGCAGGCGGCGGTCAGGACCGGGTTGTCGAAGAAGCTGCCGTCGGCGACGGCGTCGTCGATCCGGGCCAGGTCCTGCTTGACGATCGCGCCGGCGCCGAGGTTGAGGTGGCCGACCTCGGAGTTGCCCATCTGCCCGTCGGGCAGGCCAACGTCGCGGCCCTGGGCCGAGAGCCGGGTGTGCGGGAATCCGTCCCAGAGGCGGTCGAAGACCGGCGTCTCGGCCAGCGAGATCGCGTTGCCGGGCCCGGGCGGGGCCAGCCCCCAGCCGTCGAGGATGATCAGCGCCAGCGCGGGGACGTGCCGGGTCATCGACCTAGCCCGCCGCGTCCACAATCGCGGCGAAGTCGTTCGCGTCGAGGCTGGCGCCCCCGACCAGGGCCCCGTCGACGTCCGGCAGGGCCAGCAGCTCGGCCGCGTTGTCGGGCTTGACCGAGCCGCCGTAGAGGATGCGTACCTTGTCGGCCGCGGCGCCACGCATCCGCACCACGTCGCGGATGTAGGCGCAGACCTCCTGGGCCTGGTCGGGGGTGGCGGTGCGGCCGGTGCCGATCGCCCAGATCGGCTCGTAGGCGATGACAACGTTCTCGATCTGTCCCGCCTCCAGCCCGGCGAGGTCGGCCTGCAGCTGTCGCTCCAGCACTTCCTCGGTCTGCCCCGCGTCGCGCGCGGCCTCGCTCTCGCCCACGCAGAGGATCGGCTCCAGGCCGGCGGCCAGCGCCGCCGGGACCTTGCGGGCCAGCGCCTCGTCGCTCTCGTTGAAGAACTGACGCCGCTCGGAGTGGCCGAGGACGACCGCCTCGACGTCGAGCTCGACCAGCATCGGCGCCGAGACCTCGCCCGTGAAGGCGCCCGACCCCTCCTCGTGCATGTTCTGGGCGGCGACCTTGACGGCGGTGCCGTAGCGTCGCTCGACAACCGCGGTCAGGGCGGTGAAGGGTGCGCAGATGACGACGTCGTTCTGGGTCGCGGCGATCCGGGGCAGCAGCGCGTCGACGAACTCGGCGGCCTCGGCGACGGTCTTGTTCATCTTCCAGTTGGCGGCGATATAGGGGGTGCGATCAGGCATTGGCGGTCTCTCCTTCGGCGTCGAGCAGGGCCTCCACGCCCGGCAGCTTCTTTCCCTCCAACAGCTCCAGCGAGGCGCCACCCCCGGTCGAGACCCAGTCGATCCGGTCCTCGAGGCCAAACTGGTTCAGCGCAGCGACGCTGTCGCCGCCGCCGACCACGGTGGTCC
>Ga0207700_10000082_pt1 | contig 58939 bp, 57 predicted proteins | sample LARL82metaG_FD_184348 | JGI IMG/M metagenome (GOLD analysis project Ga0207700, IMG submission 184348) | Corn, switchgrass and miscanthus rhizosphere microbial communities from Kellogg Biological Station, Michigan, USA - LAR L8-2 metaG... | ecosystem: Host-associated > Plants > Roots >...
CAAAGCGCTCGCCCCCTCTGGGGGGAGGTCGCGCAGCGACTTCGGGGGGAACCGTATGAGCGCTGCAGGGCCGCCCCAAAGCGCTCGCCCCCCTCTGGGGGGAGGTCGCGCAGCGACTTCGGGGGGAACCGTATGAGCGCTGCAGGGCCGCCACAAAGCGTTCGCCCCCTTCGGGGGAAGCGGCGCGCAGCGCCGCACGGGGGACCCCGTACAAGCGCGTCGCGCTGGAGCGGATTGCGCAACACGCTCGTGCTCGTGGCTGTGCTGTTCGCGATCTGGCAGGCGCTGTACTGGTGGGTGGGCGACGTCGCGCTCGCCTCGCCGCTGCAGACGCTGCGCTACACCGCGAAGATGGTGACCGGCGAAACGTTCGGCATGCATCTGTTCGATACCATGCGCGCGTTCGCGATCGCCTTCGCGCTGTCGGTGGTGATCGGTCTGCTGGTGGGATTCTGGCTGGGCTTCGACCGGCTCTCGTCAGACACGCTGGAGCCGATGATAGTGGCCGTATACGCCATACCGAAGCTGACGCTCTATCCGATCCTGCTGCTCGCCTTCGGGCTGGGTCTCTCGGCCAAGGTGGCGTTCGGCGTGCTGCACGGCGTGATCCCGATCATCCTGTTCACGCTTGCCGCGGTGCGCAGCACCAAGCCCATCCTGCTCAAGACCGGTCGCGTGCTGCACCTCTCGCGCTCGCAGACGGTGCGCTGGATCCTGTTCCCGGCGGCCATTCCGGAGATTTTCACCGGCCTGCGCGTAGGATTTGCGCTGACGCTCATCGGCTGCCTGCTCGCCGAGATGTTCGCCTCACAGCGTGGACTAGGCTACCTCCTCATGACCGGGATCGGCCTGCACAACGTCGAGCAGATCATGGCGGTGACACTGCTGATCGTCGCGTTCGCGGGCATCGTCAGCGTGATCCTGCTTCAGATCGACCAGCGCCTGCACCGTCGAGCCTGAGGCGTGCTTTCTTTCCACGCGGGCACCGGGGTATGGCCCGAACTCTGCATGGGTCACGCTGCCATAGCTCATGGGAGGCTTGATCTGTCGTACCTACAGGGGATTCCGCCATGACCAAGGCCCACAAACAGTGGAAAGTTCTACCCCACGGCAAACTCCAGCGCATTGACGACAACATGTTGACGGTGATCGGAGACATTCCGATGCCGCTCATGAAGCTCTCCAGGCGCATGACCATCGTTCGGCTCAAGGACGGGCGCCTGGTGGTGTTCAGCGCGATGGCCCTCGATGAAAACGGAATGAATGCGATCGAGGCCTTCGGCCATCCCACGTTCCTGGTCGTGCCCAACGACAAGCATCGCCTCGACTCGAGGATCTGGAAAGCACGCTATCCGCAGCTGTGCGTTGCCACGCCGCCCGGCTCGCTGGATAAGGTCGAAGACGTCGTCGCCGTAGACTCCACGTCACCGCAATTCGACGACCCCAGCGTGCAGTTCGTCGCCGTACCGGGCACCGGCGATCGCGAATCGGCGCTCGTCGTCACCGGGCGCTCGGGCACCACGCTGGTTCTCAACGACGTGGTCGGCAACGTGCGCGAAGCGTCGGGCATCGGCGGTTGGCTGCTGCGCCGATTCGGCTTTGCCGGCGACCGTCCGCAAATTCCGGGCGTTGTGCGCATGGTACTGCTCAAGGACGCGCGCGCGCTTCGCGCGCAATTGCTGCGCTGGGCCGACATCGGGTCGCTGCGTCGCATCCTGGTCTCGCACGGCGTAGCGATCGAGGACAATCCCCGGCAGGTCCTGCGCGACCTCGCCGCGACGCTCGCCACCTGACCGCGAATGCGGCATCGCGGTGCGCCGCCACATCCAATGCTCAGTTGGCCATTGCCGCGCCGGTGATGCGATGCCGGGCGAACAGCTGGGCCACGAGCCCGGACGACTTCGCCTCGGCAATGAATTCGCGCAGATAGGCCGCGCCGGCCTCGCGTCCGCGTGGAGTACCCATCGCCTGATTGATCGACATGAAACGTCCGGGCAGGAGCCGCAATCCACCGATGCGTGCCGCGTCGGTCTCGAGCTGCGGCTTGACGCCCGCGACGACGTCGAGCATCCCCTCGACCCACAGGTTCATAACGGCTTCCGCCGAGGCCTCCCGGACGAGCGTCGCCTGCCTGAGCTCGCGGGTGAGATAAAGGTCGTAGGCGCTGCCTTCAATCACGCCAATGCGCGTTCCCGCCCTGTCCACCTCGTCAACACCGCGCAGCGCGGACGATTCGGCCGCCATGTATGCACCCTCGATCACCGCGTAGGGCTCGGTGAAAGCAATATCGGCTCCGCGCTTGGGATCGATGGCGAGAAAGCAGATGTCCCACGCATCGGAGGCGATCGCCGCTGGCACATGTCCCGCCGATTCGTAATGCACCAGTGCCACCGTGACGCCGAGGCGCCTGCCGACCTCGCGGGCAAGATCCACCGAGATGCCACAGGGCTGACCCGATGCATCCTTGCCAGCAAGTACGGGATTGCCGAAGTTGATCGCGGCGCGGAGCGTGCCCGCAGGAGCGAGTTCTGCACGGGCTGCGGACGAAGGCATGGCATGGGAGGGGATCGTGTCGGGAACGCGATTTTACCAGCGTGCCTGGCTGTCCCCGACAACACCCTTGCTTTTGCTGAGCCGGAGCGTCGCGGATCGACTTCAGCCGATCGGTTCTGAGCTTTGCGAAGGCGCCGAAGATTCACTTAGGGGTCAGCGCGTCGATCGATCTTCGCGAGCTCTCGGGCTCAACTGATTCCCACTCTACGCGCGTAGAAGGGATGCGGCGATGGAAGATTCGCGGCGCGGGAGGTGAAAATTCGCGGGAAGGAGCCGAAAGCTACTCGACCTTGAGCGTTCCCGTCATCGTTGTGTGCAGAGTGCAGAGGTAGGGAAAGACGCCGGTTTTGCGCGGGACGAAGGTCCACGTCTTTCCGGGCGCGATGTCGTGCGAATCAAAACCGCCTTCTTTCGAAGTGACGGTGTGCGGAAAGGGATCTTTGTTCGTCCAGGTCACGGTATCGCCGACATGAACGACCATGATCTGCGGCGAGAACTGAACCGCGTCGATGGCGACCGCGTGCGGTGCCGCTCCCGCCGCTTTCGGCGCAGACTTGTCCGCGGCGGGCGTGAGCGCTGGCGCAGCATCTGCTACGACGGCGTGTGCGCAAAACGCCGTCATAGCCGAGGCGACGAAGGCTTGCCTCCACCCCACGCGCTGCGCGCTGGGCTCCACTCGCCGCCGCCTTGTTCGCACGAGTCGCAGCGATCAGCTCTTGGGGAGCGTCGTCTGAATATGCTTCGCATGCTCCAGATGCGCCACGAACGCCGGACGCACCTTCACCAGCAGCGCCTTGAGCTCGTCGTTCTTCGCGTTCGGGATCAGCGTCTTGTCCAGCGCGTCGATCACCTGCTGGTGGTAGACGACCTCATGATCGATGTACGCCTTGTCGAAGGCCGCGCCTTTCAGGCTCTTGAGGCTGGCCACATTCTGCTCGCCACCGGACTTGAGGCTCTGCGCGGTCGGATTGTCCTGCGGCGTAACGTTCAGCTTGGTCACCAGGTCCACCGCCTGCTTGTTCACTCCGGTGTGGTCGACGACCATCTGGTTGGCGAAGGCCTTGACATCCTTGCTCGAGGAAGTCGATTCAGCGAGCTTCCCGGCGTCGATGTCGACCTGATTGGCGGTGACGACGATCGCCGCGATCTGGGCGTCGTTCGGCGCTTGCGCAAAGGCCCCGGTTGCGACCAGCAACATCGATGCGGCGATGACAACGCTTGCGTTTCTCATGGGTTGATCCTCGTGGTTGGGATACCCATTCGATGTCGCCCCAACTCCCGGCGTTCCGGTTTTTTCGACTTCAGCGGTGGCTAGACAGAAACACTGCCCAGGCGCGACAGCACGCCGGCGACGATGCGATCGCACCGGGCACCGTCGAATGAGAATACTTCGAGTGTGACCGAATCGAGGTCGCGCGACAGTGCATCGCGCAGCAGGGCGCGAGCGCGAAACAGGCGCGTTCGCACCGTCGCCTCGGGGATGTCCAGCGACCGCGCGACCTCGTCGACGGTCATTTCCTCGACCTCGCGCAGCAGAAATACGGTGCGAAAGGCCAATGGGAGCGCGTCGATCCGGCGCTCGAGCAGGCTACGAAGCTCGCCACGCAGGGTGGCCGTTTCCGGCGAATCGGATGGGTCGTCGGACACGATCGCTCCCTCCTCGTACTCGGTTTTCTCGTCGCCGGAAAAAGGCACGACGACATCGCCCCGCTTGCGCCGACGCAGCCGTCCCAGCGCTTCGTTGATGACGATGCGTGTGAGCCAGGTCGACAATGTCGACTCGGCGCGAAAACCACCGATCTTGGCGTAGGCAGCCAGGTAGGCCTCCTGCAGCGCATCCTCGGCCTCCGCGTCGTCCCTGAGAATGGCGCGGGCAACGCGATACAGGCGGGCGTTGTACTTGCGCATCAAGGCCTCGAATGCGACGGGATCGCGCGCGGCGACGCGAGCGGCGAGGTCAGCGTCGCTGAGGCTTTCCAAGCCCGGTTTGGCGGCAGGTGATGGCATTGGCACGGTCATTGGATGCAGGCGCGCTACCGCACGTTCCCGCGTCCGCGACGATGACGCGCTGTAGGAGCATCCTTACAGCCGAATCAGCATGGTGCGTACGGAAGCGCGCGGAACCTGCCTCGGGTCCCGTTTGCCTCAAGTATACGGATCACAAAAGGAGATTCGAATGAACCGTGCACCTATCAAGGCGATTCTGACGACCGCGGCGTTTGCTGCGCTGCTTGGCGGCTGCGCCACGACGCTGGAGACAGGCCCAGGCTATTATCGCTACGATAGCCATGTCGCCGGGGCGACGCCGCCACCAACGGTGTATCACGACTCCGTCGTCGTTACGCCCGAGCCGTCGACCTACTACGATCCCGGAGTGGTCTATCTCGAACCTTCGGTGACCTATCGCTACCGTGCCGGGAGTCCCACCTACTATCACGACCACGGTCAGTGATCGAGCCGGCGTAACGCGTCGTTCATGAAGTACCGCCGGCTGGCGGCATCCGAGTGGTGCCGCCAGCCGGTTTGCATGAGGGCGGGCTTGGGAGGCAGTCCGTTACGTCCGTGGGTTGCGCCCGTTCGCACTGATTGTCATCCCGCACGCATTGCGTTTGCACCCTCTCGTCACAATTCTCGTTTTTCGCGCCGCACGGTGCGATGGATGCAGGTTCCACGCGCACTAATCTAGCTCCCGTATTCGCCATCAAGGCGAAAGCGTCCTATTGCGCGACGCTGACGCTCGGGTGAATTTGTCGAAAGCGCAGCATCGATTGCTCCGGCGACGAGGCTTGGCGCCGTGCGCGACACTGGAGCCTCGTCGCGAGAACGCACCGAGCAACCGCCGGTGCCTCCGGCGGATGAAGGAAGCGCCATGAAGATCAGATATCCTCTGCTGTGCGGGACCGCCTTGATGGCGGCAATGCTGACGTCCAACCTCACCGCCGAAGACGAGCAGCAGGGTCCGTTCATGATTTTCGAGAATCCCTCCGGTTATGCCGCGACCTTCAATACCGCCGGACAAATCGACGAGAGCAATCCGTTCTTCCAGAGTTTGGGAACCAACGGTCGCAGCTGTAGCACCTGCCATCAGGCGAGCGATGGATGGACCGTGGTTCCTTCGCACATCCAGCAGCGCTTCGTGGCGACCGGCGGCAGCGATCCGATCTTCCGTCTGGTCGATGGCGCCAATTCTCCCAACGCCGATGTCTCCAGCGTCGAAGCGCGGATAGCGGCATACAGCATGCTGCTCACCAGGGGCCTGATCCGCGTCGGCATGGCCATTCCGGACAACGCGGAGTTCGAGCTCGTCGGGGTCGATGATCCGTACGGCTATGCGAGCGCTAAAGAGCTGTCGCTGTTTCGGCGTCCGCTGCCGACGACCAATCTCAAATTTCTGAGCACGCTGATGTGGGACGGACGCGAAACGCTGAAGGATGCGACCTCGAAAGATTGCATCTTCGGCACGACCACCTGCTTCGCTTCGCTGCATTTCAACCTTGCCGACCAGTCGAACAGCGCCACGGTGGGCCATGCCCAAGGCCTGGCGCTGACCACGGAGCAACGCGACGCGATCGTTCAATTCGAGAGCGGACTGTTCACGGCGCAGATTCAGGACGTGAAGGCGTGGTACCTCGGCGCGCAGAACGCGCGCGGCGGACCGTATGACCTGGTTGCGCAGGCCTCGTATTTCGGCATCAATGACGTTGTGTCCGGCGATTATCAGACTGCCGCCGCGTTCAATCCTGTGGTGTTCTCGGTCTACGATGCATGGACCGGATTGACTGCGGACCCCGATTCGGATCCACGGATCACCGAGGCACGCCAGGCGGTGGCGCGCGGTCAGTTGCTGTTCAATACGAAGGCGATCCAGATCAAGGACGTCAAAGGCATCAACGACGACCTGAGCGTCGCCGTGTTGCCGGGCACCTGCACGACCTGCCACGACAACCCAAACGCGGGCAACCACTCGATTCCCGCGCCGCTGGACATCGGTGTCGCGGACGCGTCGCGGCGCACGCCGGACATGCCGCTCTACCAGCTGCGCAACAAAACGACTGGAGAGGTCGTGGCGACCACCGATCCCGGACGTGCGCTGATCACCGGCAAATGGAAGGACATCGGACGTTTCAAGGGACCCACGCTGCGCGCCGTCGCCACGCGCGCGCCCTATTTCCACAACGGATCCGCAGCCGATCTCGACGCTGTCGTCGATTTCTACAACACGCGCTTCCAGATCGGTCTCACGCAGCAGGAGCACAACGACCTGGTCGCGTTTCTGCGGACGCTCTGAACCTGCGCCCTAACGTGGCGCCATCGCGGGACCATGCTTCGCGATGGCGCCGAGTTGTTTGAGTGGTGGCCCGCGAACCCTGTCGTATGATGTCGGACGGCCCCGGCAGGACGTCGCTGCCCTCGTCAATCCCGCGCACGACCGCCGTTCGCGCACACCCAAACCGACATGCCAGTCGTCAATCCTGCCGACATCGAATGGACCGCAATTCGCGCGCAGGGCGCGGGCGGTCAGAACGTCAACAAGGTGTCGACCGCGGTGCACCTGCGCTACGACATCAGGGCGTCCTCGTTGCCCGACGACGTCAAGGTGCGCCTGCTGGCGCGCGCCGATCAGCGCATGAGCGCGGAGGGCGTGGTAGTCATCAAGGCGCAGCGCCACCGCAGCCTCGAAGGCAACCGCGCCGACGCAATCGCCAGGCTGCAGGCGCTGGTCGACAGCGCCGCGGCGGTGCCGCGCCGGCGCAAACCGACGCGGCCTACGCGGGGATCACAGCAGCGCCGCATCGACAGCAAGGTCAGGCACGGCAAGACCAAGGCGACGCGGCGCAAGGTCGTCGCCTGAGACGCGGACTGGAGTCTAGAACTCGCGCGCCATGTCGTCGTTCTGACCGACCTTTTCCATCATGTTCAGGTCAGCAAGACGCTTCTGGCGCGTCGCGTTGCGCAGCGCGGCCTTCTGGTCGGGCGTCATCTTGTCGTAGCTGATCTTCGCGGCATCCCATTCGGATTTCATTTGCGCCGTCATCGACTTGCTCATCGTGGTCATGTCGTCGTTCTGGGCCACCCGCTCCATCGCGGTGAGCTCGCCGATTTTCTTGCCCTTCATCGACTTGGTCACAGCCGCCTTCTGCTCCGGCGTCATGGTCGCCCACCTCGCCTTCGCGGCCTGTATTTCCTCCTTCATTTTTGCCGTGGTTTCCGGCGTCATCGGCTTCATCTGCATTTCGCTGTAGAGATCGGCCAGGGCCGGCAGCGAAAAGGTAGCGATGGAAAGGGCGGCCAGCAGCCAAAGCATGCGTGACATGGTTCGTCCTCCAAAAAAAGTCAAATGTCTACGCTAGTCCACGACGGCTCGCAACTGAACGTTCGTTCAGACGCCGTCATCGTACGCAACTGTGCGCAGCCATGGTGCCTGACGCACTGAGTGGCCAGGAACGCTGACGTAACAGAATTGTAATTCCGGTTCGACTGCAACAGCAGTACACTTTGCGGCTCCCACGGCCGTGCAAAGGTCGCCCGTTCACATCGGAATGCGTTTTGGCGCGATGCGCCGACGCAAGCTGCTCGAACGGTCTCGCCCACGTCCCGGAGCCGAGGCATCGGGCTACGGACACTCGTCGCTTCCCCCAGAGCAAAGGAGTTAGCATGAAATCGTACGCAGCAACCATCGCCCTCGCGGCGTGTCTGGCCTCACCCCTGCTAAGGGCACAGATCATTTCCTGGGACCCGCTCAAGAATCTCGAGAGCGATATTCCCGCAGGCGCACCGAACGAAGGCAGGATCATCCAGGCACGAGAGCAAGTGCGTGAAATGGCGCAGGACGCACTGGCGACGCTGCACGAAGTCGCGCCGGGCGCGGGGCGGGTGATCGACCGTGCGCCCGGCTACGCCGTCTTCAGCACCTTTGGGTTAAAACTGTTCTTTGCCGGCGGTACGACCGGGAAGGGCATCGTGTACAACAACCGCACTCACAGGCAGACCTTCATGAAGATGGTGCAGCTGCAGGGCGGTCTGGGATTCGGAATCAACCAGAACCGCCTGATCTTCGTGTTCACCAACGAACAGGCCATGCGCAACTTCATCGATCAGGGCTGGGAATTCGGTGGGCAAGCCAATCTCTCCGCGATGGCCGGCGGCCAGGGAACGCAATTCAGCGGCGCCGCGGCGGTGTCGCCAGGAGTCTATCTCTACCAGCTGACGAATACAGGACTCTCCGCGACGATCACTGTGTCAGGGACCAAGTACTTCAAGGATGCTGACCTGAACTGAGGCAATCGCGGTGAAAAGCGACGCGCCGGGAATCAATACTGCGTGAGGTCGTATAGCTACTCTGCAATGCAATCGGGAGAAACGCATGACAAAAAGTTTTAGCCGAATACTCGCAGTTGCATTCGCCATCGCATTGTGCGGACCGGTGCTGGCTCAACCGAAGAAGCCGAACATCCTGGTCATCTGGGGCGACGACATCGGCTACTGGAATTTGAGTGCTTACAACCAGGGAATGATGGGCTACCAAACGCCCAACATCGACCGCATCGCCAAGGAAGGCGCGCTGTTCACCGACTGGTATGGCCAGCAAAGCTGCACCGCTGGACGCGCGGCGTTTATCACCGGCCAATCTCCGTTTCGCACCGGCCTACTCAAGGTCGGCTTGCCCGGCGCCAAGGAAGGCCTACAGGCGCGCGACGTCACCATCGCGGAATTGCTCAAGGCGCAGGGCTACCTGACGGGGCAGTTCGGCAAGAACCACCTGGGCGACCTCGACGAGCACCTGCCTACCGCGCACGGCTTCAACGAGTTCATGGGCTCGCTGTACCACCTCAACGCCGAGGACGAGCCTGAGCATGAGGACTACTTCAAGGATCCGGCCCTGCGCAAGCGTTTCGGCACGCGCGGCGTGATCCACACCTGGGCGAACGCGGATGGCACTCAGAGGATCGAGAGCACCGGCCCGCTCAACAAGAAGCGGATGGAAACCATCGACGACGAGATCACCAACGAGACGATCCGCTTCATGAGGGACGCGAAGACGGCTGGCAAGCCCTTCTTCCTGTGGTGGAACTCCACGCGCATGCACATCTGGACGCGGCTCAAGGAGTCGTCTCGCGGCAAGACGGGCCTCGGCATCTATCCGGACGGGATGGTGGAGCACGACGCCCACGTCGGACGCCTTCTAGATACGCTCAAGGAACTCGGCCTCGACGAAAACACGATCGTCATGTATTCCACGGACAATGGAGCGGAAAAGTTCACGTGGCCCGACGGCGGCACCAGTCCGTTTCGCGGCGAGAAGAACACCAACTGGGAAGGCGGCTATCGTGTGCCAACATTCATTCGCTGGCCAGGTGTCATCAAGCCCGGCACCATACTGAATGGCGTCTTCGCGCACGAGGACATGCTGCCGACGCTGTTGTCCGCTGCCGGCGTGCCCGATGTGAAAGAGCGGCTCGCGAAAGGCATGCAGGTCGGAAACAAGACTTTCAAGGTCCATCTCGACGGCTACGACCTGACCGATGCACTCGCGGGGAAGGGAACCGTCCCGCGCCACGAGTTCTTCTACTGGAACGACGATGGTCAGCTCGTCGCATTGCGCTACGACCAGTGGAAGCTGGTCTTTGCCGAGCAACAGGCACACGGCGCGGCGGTCTGGCGCCAGCCCTTCACGACGCTGCGCGCGCCGAAGATCTTCAATCTGCGTTCCGATCCATTCGAGATCGGCGACGTCGAAGCGATGGACTGGAACCGCTGGTGGGTCGAGCATATCTTCCTGCTCGTGCCGGCGCAGCAGTACGTCGCGCAGTTCATCGGCACGTTCCGGGAGTTTCCACCCAGCCAGAAGGTCGGTACGTTCTCGCTCGACGCCGTGTTGCAGTCATTGCAGACACCCGGCAAGAATGACTAGCCGGAGAGATCTTGGGAAAACTTGCGATGACGCACGAGATGGCCGACCGCTTTACTTCTGGGCGGTGGTGAAAGATGCGATAGATCGGCGAGTCCCCGGCGGCATCGCTCGTCCTCTTCCACCTCTTCGTCGTCCTCTACGAGGAGCCTCGTCTCACATCACAGTTCGGTGAGTCTTATCGGGTGTACCGGCGAGCAGTGCCGCGCTGGGGCTTCACCACGCGGCCATTTCAAGAGGGCACCGGGAGCACCGCCTAACATGCCGTTGCAGCCGACCGGCACTCGGGTGCCAGTCGGCCGAGTACGGCCGGGCACCCTCGCGCCAGCGGCTGAACGCCGGTCGTTAGGCGCAGGCGAGTGTCTGCTTGCCAGCGGTCGACCGTCCGGCACGGGTCGTAAGCAGGCGCCCGCTTTGTCCGCTTTCGGCTAAGCGCCTGGAATGGGCAGCACGGGCATGATCTCGACGGAATCGCCGGGGAAAATGGAAAAGTGCGGATGCCTGTCGAAGAGCTTGGCAGCGGCCTCATGCGAATCGGCGCGCACAACCGTGAACGCTCCAATGTCATTGCTCGTATCGTCGATCCCCCGCTGCGTGACCTTCTTGGTTTTCCCTAACGGTCCGCCCATGCTGACAATGGCGGCTTGATGTTTCTCGACCCACGCCTTCCAGGCCGCCATGCCTTCGCGTTCCTTCGCGCGGCGATCGCTTTCGGGAAGGGCGTCCCAGGCCGATCGTCGCGGACTGGTTTTGCTGCCAAGGAACACTGCGAGATAGGTATTGTTCGTGCTCATAACGTCTCCTTTCTATTGCGCTTTGCGGGTTGGAACAACAACTCGATTTAACGATGCAAATGATCGATGCTTGCGGCCGCGATTGTCTAGACCGACCTTGGTGGAGCTCTGTGCTCGAGCGGCACCGATGACCGCTATGCCGTCGGCCGACCGAAATATTTATCTTCGATATAACCTAGGCAGACGTATTTCACGACATCCTCCTATTTTTTTATCGCGAAATCCGCCGCCTCGAAGACCTGACGGATTTCGATCGTGTCACCGGGTTCGGCCGGGCAACGCTGCGCCCATTTCACGACGTCTTCTTTTGACGGCGCCTCCACCATCCAGTAACCACCGAGCGCTTCTTTGGTTTCGATGTAAGGTCCATCGGTCACCGTGGGTTTGCCTTGGCCAAACGAGACGCGGGCGCCGGTGCTTTGCGGGTGGAGTCCGTTCAAAGACTCAATCCGGAGGGCTTTGCCCATCTCGTCATTAAACCGGCCCATTTCTTCCACCTTCTTCGGATCGGGTACGAAGTTAGGGTCTACTTTTTTGCCGCCTTGATAAACAGCTGGGATCATCAGCATCATGAATTTCATGGTTTCTCTCCTTGCTAATCATTGTTGTCCTACACTCTTAGTCGTTTGGCGAAGCCCGATTTCGACAACGCTCGAAAATTATTGACCGCTCAGGGTGGCGAATTCAACCGGTCGATGCAACACACTAGACGCCGTTGCGGCGAATGGAGTGTTCAGATGAAGCGAAGACCGCGCATTTATTACTGGGCCGGCCAACGGGCACTCATGTGGGAGCGTTGGCGGAAAGGTGAGACGCTGCATCAGATTGCCCGACTGTTTGATCGGTATCACTCGTCGGTACACCGTATTCTGGCTGAGTCCGGAGGGATACGCCCAGTCGAGAGGCACCGCTCGAGGTCGGCGTTGACGTTGATCGAGCGTGAGGAGATCTCGCGCGGCATAGTGGAAGGTCGCTCGACGCGCGCTATCGCGGCGGCGCTCGGCCGCGCCCCGTCTACGATCAGTCGCGAAATTCGGCGCAACGATGGCCCGCAAGGCTATCGGGCCAGCCAGGCCGACCGGGCGGCGTGGGTTCGAGGCAGTCGTCCGAAGGTCTGTAAACTGGTGCAGAACCGAGCGCTGGCCCAACTCGTGGCAAGCAAACTCCGCCTGCAGTGGTCGCCCGAGCAGATTGCCGGCTGGCTGAAGTGTTCCAACCCCAACGACGAAGCCCTTCAGGTGTCGCACGAGACGATCTATCGCAGCCTGTTCATACAAGCACGCGGCGCTCTGAAGAAGGAGCTGATGGCGCATTTGCGGCGCACCCGCGGCATGCGTCGCTCGCGACATCATACGCAAAAGACCAGCATCCACGGGCAAATCACTGACGCGGTATCGATCAGCGAGCGTCCTCCCGCAGTCGAAGACCGCGCGCTTCCCGGCCACTGGGAAGGTGACCTGTTATTCGGCAGTAAGAACAGCCAGATCGCGACACTGGTTGAACGTCAATCCCGCTATCTGATGCTGGCGAAGGTCGGAAAGAAGGATACTGAGACCGTCGTCAATGCTCTTATCAACCACGCACACAAACTGCCCCACGAGTTGTACCGCTCGCTGACCTGGGACCGCGGCAAAGAGATGGCCGATCACCGACGCTTCACGCTCGCCACCGACATCAAGGTCTACTTCTGTGACCCCAGGAGCCCTTGGCAACGCGGATCAAATGAGAACGCGAATGGCCTGTTTAGGCAATATCTGCCAAAGGGAATCGACCTGTCAGGGTACTCGCAGTCCAAGCTCAACGCGATCACTCGGCGCCTCAACGAACGCCCGCGGAAAACACTAAACTACGAAACACCGGCTGAACGATTTCATCAAGCTGTTGCGTCGACCGCTTGAATCCGCCGTCGAAAGCGGCCATTTAAACGGATCGCGTCGAAGGCCCACCTAACCCCATGAACCTCCCCGCCGACACCGTCGTGCATGCAAGCGTCGTTCTTCTCCTCGTGGCTCGGTTCCTGTTATCAGATGCCTTCCGCAAGACCATGATCCGGGCTGATGCTGGCGGGACATCCCTTCCTCGGCGTTTCGATCCAATGGTTACCACCTTGAAACGCGCGGCGTCCGCAGCGGTCGTTGTTTCTGCGTCGCTGCTGATCTTCACTGCGCAGGCTGCTGAACCCACTGCACCCGGCGTGCTGCTCATCCATAGCAACCAGCGAGCACAGCCTGCCACAGTCATCATCGGAGATGCACTCGAGAGCGTCCTCCAGGAGTCTATCCGGCCCTCGGTCTATGTCTTCAGGGAATATCTCGACAGCGAGTGGGTTTCCACGGAGGCCTACGCTATTACCGAGGCGGAATTTCTGCGACAGAAATACAGCGGGCGCAACATCCGCGTCATCGTCGTTGAGGCCAGTCCGGCGCTACGGTTCGCACTCAAGTTCCGTGACCGTATGTTCCCAGGCGTGCCCGTCGTTCATGTCGCGATTGGAGTCGATCAGCTGGAAGGCCTTTCGCTCCCGGCGGATTTCGTCGGCAAGTCCATCGATCTGGATCCGACGGAGACGCTCCGGCTCGCGCTTCGCCTGCAGCCTCGTGCCGAGCGCATCGTGATCGTGACCGGCGCCGCTCCGCGTGACCGCATCTGGCAGCAGCGGGTGCGCGAGGCGGTGGCGCAGCTGGAAGGACACCCGGAGGTCGAATACCTAGCCGGGTTGCCGACCGGAGCCGTCATGCAACGTCTTGGTGCACTGTCCAAGGATGCGATCGTCTTCACGCCGGGCTATGTCCTCGACGGCGCCGGTCACGTTTCAACGCCGCGCGAGGTGGCCGAACTGATCGGGACGGCGTCCGCAGCGCCGGCGTATGGCCCCTTCGATACGTTCATGGGTACCGGCATGGTCGGTGGCTATATGGCCCCCTTCGACGACCAGGGCGCTCAGGCCGGCGCACTCGTGGTGCGCCTGCTGAACGACACGCCGCCAACGGCGATTGCCCGGTCCAAGTTCGTCAACGTGCCCGTGGTCGACTGGCGCGCACTACGCCGTTGGCGAATCGGTGAAGACCTGTTGCCCGCCAATGCCGACGTGAGATTTCGAGAACCGCCCGTGTGGGAGAAATATGGGGGCGAGGTCTCCATCGCAATAGCCCTCCTGTTGCTTCAGGCAGGAATGATCGTATGGCTGCTGATCGAACGCCGCCGGCGCGTCACCGCCGAAGCCAATTCCCGGAAGCACTTTGCCGAGATGACGCATATGAACCGCCGTGTCGCCATGGGCGGGCTAGCCGCGTCCATCGCCCACGAGCTCAATCAGCCGCTCGGCGCTATCCACAACAACGCCAGCGCGGCGCAAATGCTGATCAAAGGCGATCCGCCTAAGCTCGACGAAGTGGCGGAGATCCTGGAGGACATCAAGCTCGACGACAAGCGCGCAAGCGAAGTCATTGCCCGGATTCGCAAGATGCTGCGCAAGAGCGACATCGAAGTCGCCGCGTTGGATGTGAACGAGACCATCGACGAGACGCTCAAGCTATTGGCTTTCGACGCCTCGACCCACCGCGTATCCCTCAAGACCGAGCTTGAACCTGGCCTTGCCAAGGTCCGGGCCGACCGCATCCAGATACAGCAGGTCCTTTTGAATCTCGCGATAAACGCCATGGAGGCGATGCGCGATCAGCCGGAAGAGCGGCGGCGATTGACGATGCGTACCAGGAAGGCAAGCGCCAAGGAGGCCGAGGTATCGGTGGTCGATTTGGGCGTCGGAATCGCTGCAGACATGCTGTCTCGAATCTTCGACCCGTTCGTCACCTCGAAGGCGGGTGGCATGGGCGTCGGCCTTTCTATCTCGCGCACCATCGTCGAGGCGTACGGCGGGCGCATGAGCGCCGAAAACCTGCCATCGGGCGGCGCGGCCTTCCATTTCACGCTGCCCTTCGAATCGGAACGGGGCACGCGTGACACTTAGCGATTGCTGCGTCCACGTGGTCGACGACGACTCATCCTGGCGTACATCGGCGCAGCGATTGCTGTCGGCGGTTGGATATCGCGTCGCGCTCTATGAATCGGCAGAGAAGTTCCTTGCAACGGCCGATCTCGATGCTCCTGGGTGCATCCTGCTCGACATGCGCATGCCGGGACTCACGGGGCTGCAGCTTCAGCAGCGCATGGCCGAAATGCGACACGGGCTGCCAATCGTGTTCATTTCAGGCCATGGCGACATTCCGACCAGTGTACTGGCCATGAAGTTGGGTGCCGAGAATTTCCTGACGAAGCCGGTCGACGCCGAAGTCCTGCTCAAAACGATCGCGCAGGCCGTCTTGCGGGGTTGCGAGGCTCGCGACCGGCGCGAGCAACTCGATGCGTTACGCTTGCGCGTCGCTTCACTGACAACAACCGAACGCAAGGTGTTCGGCATGGTTGTGCGCGGCAAGCTCAACAAGCAAATCGCGGCGGCGCTCGGTATCGCCGAGCGCACGGTCAAGTGGCACCGTCAGCACATCATGCAGAAGTTGCAGGTCGACTCGCTCGCCGAGCTGGTTTCGTTGGCCGAGAGGCTGGACCTGGTCGACGGGCAAGACCCCGCGCTGCCGGATTCCCGATAGGTCGGTAGGTAGTCCAGCGACCCCGTTCTTTGGGGCGGGCCCGCACCAAAGGACAGTTACTCCGTGGGCACGCGCGGCGTAGCGTTCCGTTCGGAGACCTGCTGTGATCCTATGGTGCACATGTCGGGTGACGAATACTCATGCCAACAACCTCGGGCGTGGTTGCCATTGTCGAGGACGATGCGGCCATGCGCACGTCGATTGAGCGGCTGCTGCGGGCGAGCGGCTACGCAACGGTGGCCTTCGGATCGGCGGAAGACTTCCTCGCCAGCGCTGCGGTCGATAACACCTTGGCGATCGTGCTCGACATTCATCTGGGGGGCATGTCTGGAATCGGACTCCGACGGCATCTGTCGGCCGCGGGGTCGCCGATTCCGGTCGTGTTCATCACCGCCTTCGACGATGACGCGACACGCGCCGAGGCGATTGCGACGGGTTGCGTCGATTACCTGCAGAAGCCCTTCGATGCGCGTCGACTCACACAGGCTTTGGAACGCGCCAATAAGCAGCGCGACGAATGAATCGGTTCCATGCAATTTGAAAACCGAGCGCGTGCCGCAATCGGGACGCCCGCTCTTCGTAGCGGCGACGAAAGGGCTTTCGAAGCCTCGAATCCGTACTGGGGCAAGAATGACTGAAGGTGGATTTTCGCGTTCGATTATCGGGCAGACAGGGAATGGTTTCGCCATCGGGTGGAAATGATGTTTCACGAACTGCTCGACCCCTTCGTGCGCGTATGGAACGACATTACGAGCGGCGTGCATGCGCCACTGGGATTTCGCCTGGTCGTTCAACCGCTCGTTGCAATTTTCTTCGCCGTTCGCGCCGGGAGGGCGGACGCGCGAGGTGGCCGACCGCCGTATTTCTGGGCGCTGGTGAAAGACGCGATAGATCGGCGAGCCCTCTTGCGCGAGGCGTGGAAGCACGTTGGCAAGGTCTTCATCGTGGCTGTCATTATCGACGTGATTTACCAGCTCATCATCGAGCGCTGGGTCTATCCGTTCGAAGCCCTCATGGTGGGCGCGATTCTCGCCGTACTTCCGTACTTCATATTTCGCGGACTGGTTAATCGCGTCCTCCGGCGCAGATATCGCTCCGTCGAATAGCAAACACCGGCGAAAACTTGTTTTGAAACATTGGAATAAGAGCATGACTCAACCTGTTTCATCGAGCTTCGCCGCTCGTCATCAACAGCGACAAGCGCTCGACCATCTTCCACAAGGCGACGCTCCACTTGATGTCATATGCACGTTCGTGCAAGTGCGCTTGCATGCGTGATTTTGCTAACATCCAAGGTCGCGCAGTCGCCCGACAATTTAAGAGTGAACAAAGGCGCAAAGCGCGATGTCATCACACCTGCACGCAACGCGACTGAAAAGACTGTTAAATGTCCGATCCCATTTCGAACGTTGCCGCCAGCGGTGCTCCCGGTAATCGTCCAGGATGCGGGATCGCCCGAAGAACGCGTGGGAGATTAGTATGAAGATGAGACCCAGTGCCATCGTTGGCTTGCTCTTTGTGGCAGGCGTGGTCATTGCGGGAGTGCTCTACGTCACTTTCCCGGTGGCGATGACAACGTACGGCGGCATGGGCCTGAATTATTTCAAGTCCATGAACGCGCCGGCGGGCACCGTCAGGTTGGAAACGAATCCGGCGTATAAAGCCCCCGCGCCAGTAGCGTCTGCTTCACTGCCGACCGACGTCGCTTGGCCAGGCGCAGCAGCCGGCGACTGGCCAAGCTACAACAGAACACCGTCGTCGCAGCGCTACTCGCCGCTCGACCAGATCAACACCAAGAACGTCGCCAACCTGAAGGTGTTGTGCACGTACGATCTCCACACGATCACTGCCTTTGAATCCGGATTGCTCATGGTGGACAACGCCTTGATCGGCACCACCGAGTTCGAAATTTTCTCGATCAATCCCGCAACTTGCGCCGAGAACTGGCGCACGCACGTGAATTCCGCTGGGTCACTCTTGCCGGCCAATCGAGGTGCCGCCTACATGGACGGCATGCTGTTTCGCGGCACGCAGGACGGCCGCGTGCTCGCCTTCGATTTCAAGACCGGCAAGCAACTGTGGGAGACGACGATCGCAGACCCGAAGCACGGCGAGTCGGTGCCGGGGGCGCCGATTGCCTGGGACGGCCTGGTCTACATCGGCAATGCAGGCGGAGACTTCAAGGGTGGCAAAGGGCATGTGTTCGCACTCGAAGGCAAAACCGGCAAGGTCGTCTGGGAATTTTTCCTGGTGCCCAAGGTCGAGGGCGACACGGTGAGAGGTCCTCTGGGCAAGACGCCTCTGGACGGATCGACCTGGAACAATGCGCCGGGCATACCCATCAGCGGCGCCGGCATGTGGACGTCCCTCACGCTCGACATCAAGAACGGGCTGCTCTACGTCCCGGGAGGCAATCCGGCCCCAGACTTCGCCTCGGGAGCACGCGGGGGAATCAATCTCTACAGCGATTCCGTCGTAATACTCGACGCCAAGACGGGAGACTTCAAGAATAATTTCAAGGTCGTGGCAAAGGATTGGCACGACTACGACGTGTCCAACCCCCCCATCCTTCTGCAAACGATGGGTGGCAAGCAGATCATGTCGGTTGCACCGAAAGATGGGCATCTTTATGGCTACGATCTGGCCACCAACGCGCAGCTCTACCGCGTACCGGTGACCACGATCGAGAATGACGGTCAGGATTTCGCGGTCGGTCAGAACGTGCATTTCTGCCCGGGTCCGGTGGGCGGCACCGAGTGGAACACACCGGGCTACGATCCGACCACGAACCTCATCATCACCGGCACCGTCGACTGGTGCGATACGGTGAGAATCGCAGATGACAAAAAGCTTGCTTCGGTGCCGATCGGCCAGCCATTTACCGGAATAGCGTACCTGAACCCGATCAACATGTTCGGCAAGGAAGCAACGATTGATAAAGATTGGGCTGGGTGGGTCTATGCGACCGACGCCGATAGCGGGATCTGGAAATGGCGCGTGAAGTCCAACTTCCCTATCGTCGGCGCCATCACGCCGACCGCGGGTGGCGTAGTGTTCTTCGCCGATCTGGGCGGCAACCTCTATGCGCTCGATGCCTCCACCGGCCAGAAGCTCTGGGGCCAGGTGCTTGGCACCGGCGGTGGCATCGGAGGCGGCATCATCACTTATACGGCGGGCGACTCGCAAAAAATTGCCGTGGCTGACGGCTTCACGATGGTCGCATGGCCGACCAAGCCTGTGACCGCGAAGGTGGTCATCCTAGGTCTCGATACCCCGGCGGCGAAGCAATGACTGTGACGCAGCGCAATCGGTCCTTCTGACTTCGTAGCCGACGCCTTCGTGAAATGTACGCGCAACAGCAACGTCCGCTCTCAGTGAACGGGTAACGGCAGTCGCCATGGAACTCGATCCCGTCTTCCTGTCGCGCCTGCAGTTTGCCTTCGTCATCAGCTTTCACATCATCTTCCCGGCGTTCACGATCGGGCTCGGTGCATGGCTCGCGACCATCGAGGGTGCGCGACTCGTGACCGGCAACCCGGTATATAGGCGCGTCTTCGACTTCTGGCTGAGGATCTTCGCGCTGTCGTTCGGGATGGGCGTGGTCACCGGCGTCGTGATGGCGTTCCAGTTCGGCACCAATTGGGGTGTGCTCGCGGAGAAGACCGGCTCGATCCAGGGGCCGCTGCTCGGCTACGAATCGTTCACGGCATTCATGCTCGAGGCAAGCTTCTTCGGCGTCATGCTGCTCGGCCGAAATCGCGTGTCGCCAGGCTTCTACTTCTTCGCCTGCTGCATGGTCTCGCTCGGGACGATGTTCTCCTCGTTCTGGATCCTCGCCAACAACAGCTGGATGCAGGTGCCCGTGGGGCACACCATCGTCGATGGCAAGATCATTCCGTCGGATTGGTGGGCGATCGTCACCGGCCCGGTGATGATGGTGCGCTGGCCGCACATGCTGCTCGCGGCATTCCTCACCACCGGCATGTGTGTCGCCTCGACAGGAGCCTGGTACGTGCTGCGCAACGTTCATCGCGCCGAGGCGAGCGTGATGTTGCATTGGGGCCTCGCGTTTGTCGCGGTGGTCATCCCGGTCCAGCTCTTTTTTGGCCACCTGACTGGACTCTATGTGCTGAAGCAACAGCCAGCGAAGTTTGCGGCGATCGAGGCGCGCTGGAAAAACGAGCAGCCGGCTTCTGAAACACTGATCGGGATACCGGATTCGAAGGCGGAGAAGAATCTGTACGCCATTTCGATACCGAAGCTCGGCAGCATGATCGCGTCGGGCAACTGGACGGCGCCCGAGGTGGGGCTGGAATCATTCCCGCGCGAAGACCGCCCGCCGGTGGTGATCCCGTTCTTCGGGTTCCGCGTGATGGTCGGCATGGGGTTGCTCATGCTGGGCATCTCGTGGCTCGGCAATCTGCTGCGCTTTCGCGGCCGGCTCGAGACGACGCGCTGGTTTCTCTGGGGGACGTTTCTCGCCTTTCCGAGCGGCTTCATCGCCATCCTGAGTGGCTGGTACACCGCGGAAGTCGGACGCCAGCCCTGGGTCGTCTACGGCATCCTTCGCACGAAGGATGCGGTGACACCTTCGCTCGTCGCCGGTGACGTGCTCTTTTCGCTGACCGGGTACGTCCTGGTGTACGCCGTGTTCGTCGCCTTCGGGACTTATTACATCTACAAGCTGCTACGCGAAGGTCCCACGGGCGCAGCGACAGCGATTCCGAACGCGACGCCCAACCGGCCCATGGCCTTCGCCGATGATGCGGCCAGCGCCACGGGCAGCGGCAGGCGCTGAACGATGGAAGCGACCAACCTCGCCGTTTTCTGGGCCAGCGTCATCGCTGCGTCGATCCTGATCTACGTGATCCTGGATGGGTTCGACCTCGGCGTGGGGATCCTGTTCGGGTTCGCGCGCGATGAGACCAACCGGCTGCAGATCCTTAACACCATCGCGCCGTTCTGGGATGGCAACGAAACGTGGCTTGTGATCGTCGGTGCAAGCCTTTTTGCGGCGTTCCCGGTGGTCTATACGGTATTCCTTGGCGCGTTCTACATCCCCGTGCTGCTGATGCTGTTTGGCCTGATTTTTCGCGGTATCGCTTTCGAGTTTCGCCAGCGCACCGAACACATGCGCTGGCTCTGGAACTGGGGCTTCTTCATCGGATCAACCGTGGCCGCGTTCGTCCAGGGTGCGGCCATCGGAGCGATGATGCGAGGCATTCCCGTCACCAACGGTCATTTCGCGGGGCATACATTCGATTGGGTGCGCCCGTTTCCGATTCTCACGGGCGTTGGCTTAGTGCTGGGCTACGCACTGCTCGGCGCCGGCTGGATCGTTTACAAGAGCGAGGGAGCGCTCCGGGATTGGGCCTACGCGCGCATACCTTGGCTCGTCGCGGGGGTCTTCGTGGTAGTGGGACTGGCGTTCACGGCCGCCGTGACTCTTGATGCCGGCGCGGTTGCGCAGAGCAATTTGCAAGCGCGCGGCTGGGGGCTCGCGTTCCCGACAATGGGTGTCGTTGCGCTCATCGGCGTCATCGTCGGCACGCGCGCACGGCGCGACGCCGTACCGTTCTACCTCACCACTGTGTTTTTTGTTGCCTCTTACCTGACGCTCGGGGTGATGTTCTGGCCCTATATAGTCCCCTATTCAGTCACTGTCGCGAATGCCGCGTCGCCCGATGCGTCGCTGGGCTTCTTCTTCGTCGGCGGCATCATCGTCCTTCCCATGATCCTGATTTATACGATGGGCGTGTATCGGGTGTTCCGCGGCAAACGTCACCGTGGCTACAGCTGACCCCATGGCTGACGAAACCTCACACGCGCGTGGGCAACCGCCGACATCGCAGGCCACCAACTGGTCTGCGGGCGCAAAAGGTTCGTCGACTGAAAGCCCGCTGCCCAATCTGGCGGTGATGAATACGCTGATGGCCGCGGACCGCACGTTGATGGCGTGGATCCGGACATCGCTTTCGTTGCTGAGTTTCGGTTTCACCATTTACAAGATTCTCCAGGGATTTCAGGATGTCAGCGGAAAGTTCGTCGTCAGGATGGATGCTCCGCGCAATGTAGGGCTGTTCCTGACCGGCATGGGAACACTCGCGATGGTGATGGGAACTCTGGAGTATTTCCATACGCTCAAGGTGCTCCATCAGCCGCGAATTTTCGGACGCCCGCGCGCGCCTCTTATCATGGCGTTGATCATGTCGCTCATGGGCATAATCCTTTTTTTCAGCATCACGTCCAAGGTCCTGTGATACCTGGGGCGTGATGGAAACGATCTCGTCGGTAGCTCATGGTCTCATCAGTTCATCGGTCTCCGACGTCTCATGGGTGCACACGAAAGTCGTTCGGTCCACATAACACGCTGTTGTGCGCGAAGCAGAGAGGCAGAACAGGGTTGCCCCTCTGTCGATGTTGATAGTTGTCCGGCCTTCGTTCATTGTCCTGGACCTGGCCATCATTCAAAGTGAAAGGAAGAAATCATGGCAGCAAAAAAACCGAATATCCTGATTCTCTGGGGCGACGACATCGGGATGTGGAACATCAGCCACTTCAGCCGCGGCATGATGGGGTATCAAACCCCAAACATCGACCGCATCGCGAAAGAAGGCGTGACCTTCACCGACTACTATTCGCAACAGAGTTGTACCGCCGGACGCGCCTGCTTCATCTGCGGCCAGAACCCCATCCGCACGGGCCTGACCAAGGTCGGGATGCCCGGCGCGTCGGTCGGCTTGCAGAAGGAAGACCCGACCATCGCCGAGTTGCTCAAGCCTCTCGGCTACGCGACTGGCCAGTTTGGAAAGAATCACCTCGGCGATCGTGACGAATTTCTGCCCACGGTGCACGGCTTCGACGAATTCTTCGGCAATCTCTATCACCTGAACGCGGAGGAAGAACCTGAGCTGCCGGACTACCCGAAGGATCCTGCCTTCAAGAAGATGTTCGGTCCGCGCGGCGTGCTCGACTGCAAGGCCGATGGCAAGGGGGGGCAGACAATCAAAGACACCGGGCCCCTGACCAAGAAGCGCATGGAAACCATCGACGAAGAAATCACCGATCGTGCTATGGCATGGATGGAAAAGCAGGCCAAGGCCGACAAGCCGTTTTTCCTCTGGTACAACTCGACCGCCATGCACTTCCGTACGCACGTCGCCGAAAAGAATATCGGCAAGAGCGGTCAGGACCCGTACAGCGATCGTATGGTCGTCCACGACGAGCAGATCGGCATGATGCTCGACAAGCTCGATGAGCTGGGCATCGCCGACAACACCATCGTCATGTACTCCACCGACAACGGACCGGAGAACGACACCTGGCCGGACGGCGCCACCACGCCGTTTCGCGGACAGAAGGATTCCAACTGGGAAGGCGGCTGGCGCGTCCCCTGCTTCATGCGCTGGCCGGGAAAGATCAAGCCGGACTCGGTGCTGAACGGCATCGTCTCGCACATCGACATGTTTCCGACCTTGCTGGCCGCCGCCGGCAACCCGGACGTGGCGAAGCAACTCGTTGATGGCTGCACGGTGGACGGAAAGAAATTCAACGTTCATCTCGACGGCTTCAACATGATCCCGTACCTGACCGGTCAGGCGAAGGAAAGCCCGAGGCCCGGCATCATCTACTTCAGCGACGATGGGGAGGTCATCGCGGTGCGGGTCGGCGACTGGAAATTCAATCTGGCCGTGCAGCGCGCCAATACGATGAGGCAATGGGCCGAACCGTTCGTCAAGCTGCGGCTGCCCTATATCATGAGCATGCGTCGCGACCCGTTCGAGCGCGCCGAATACAACTCGAACACCTATCTGGACTGGATGGTCGACCACGTGCCTCAGCTTTACATGATGCAGGCCTTCGTTGCGCAACAGATCGCTGACTTCGCCAAGTTCCCGCCGAGGCAGAAACCCGCATCGTTCAATCTCGACGCGGTATTGGCGCAGGTAACGCATCACGGGTAAGCCGCTGAGCCCAGCTCGATCGGCGACCGAAGTCGCGGCCCGCGGGGTCGCCCCTTCGTGTCTTGGTGTCACCGACCCATGCATGGTCCAATCCGTGCATGGGTCCTTTTCTTGCGACGCAGGCGTCATGAACGGGCAAGCAGAACAAAGTCGGGACGCGAAAAGTGTCGGGGAGGAGGTGCGCGCATTTTACGAAGGTCATCCCTATCCGCCGCCGATCGACGATCTCGAAAAGTATCGACTTTGGAAAGATCCGCAAAGGCGCCGTGCGGAGTTCCATTTGTCCTGGCCTTCCAGAACGTTCGGCGAGGACCTGTCCATTCTCGTTGCAGGGTGCGGGACATCCCAGGCGGCCAAGCACGCGATGCGCTGGCCGGCAGCGCGGGTCACGGGTATCGATTTCAGCGAAACGAGCGTTCGCTGTACCGAGAACCTGAAACGAAAATACCAGCTGGATAATCTTCAAGTGCGCCAGCTACCGCTCGAGCGGGCACGCGAATTGGAGACGAGCTTCGACCAGATCGTGTGTACCGGAGTGCTTCATCATCTGCCCGATCCCGATGCCGGGCTGAGCGCATTGCGCCCCCTGCTCAAAGCGGACGGAGCGATGAACATCATGGTGTACGCGCCGTATGGACGGACGGGCGTCTACATGCTGCAGGAATTCTGCAAACGACTCGGTATCGGCGCCACCGATGGCGAGATCCGGGACCTCATTACCGCGCTCAAGGCGTTGCCGTCCGGACATGCGCTGCAGAACCTGCTGCGCGAGGCTCCAGACTTCCGGAACGAGGCGGCGCTTGCCGACGCGCTTCTGCATCCATGCGATCGTGCGTACTCGGTTCCGCAACTATTCGAGTTTCTCGACAGGGGCGGCCTGAGATTCGGTCGATGGGTACGACAGGCCGCCTACAGTCCTCGGTGCGGGGTCATGGCGCAACTGCCGCAGGCCGCTCGACTGCAGCAGCTGAACGTGGAAGAGCAGTATGTCGCCACCGAACTGTTTCGGGGCACAATCGTGCGTCACAGCGTAATCGCGTATCGGGACGACATGCCTGCCAGCAGCGAACGAATCAGTTTTGGCGGTGACGCGTGGTTGAACTATGTGCCGGTTCGCATGCCGGACACGGTGTGCGTTCGAGAGCGCATGCCTCCCGGGGCAGCCGCCGTCCTGATCAGTCAGTCACATACCTACCGCGACATTTATATGCCGATCGATGCAGCGCAAATGCGGTTGTTGGATGCGATCGATGGCGACACCAGGGTTGGCGACATCGTCGAAAAGGTGTTGCCATCTGAAGCCTCACGGATCGACATGGGGCGCACCTTCTTTGAGCGGCTTTGGTGGCATGACCAGGTGGTGTTTCATATACCGCAAATTCAAAAGAGCATCGTGAAATGAACGACATCGTCGACACAAAACGGTCACCGGTGCCTGCGAGCGGGGTCGCCAACGCAAACATGTCATGGATACCCGGCGGGACATTCCTGATGGGATCGAACGACCACTACCCGGAGGAGGCGCCGGCGCATCGCGTCACCGTGGGTGGATACTGGATGGATCAACACGCTGTCACCAACAAGGAATTCCGCCGCTTCGTCGATGCCACGGGTCACGTCACGCTTGCCGAACGGCCGGCCAATCCCGATGATTATCCCGGCGCGAAACCGGAAATGCTCCTTCCATCGTCAGTGATGTTCAAGAAGGCCGCGCATCCAGTCGATCTCACCAATCACTACAACTGGTGGGAATACGTGGCGGGTGCGAACTGGCGTCATCCGCGCGGTCCGCGAAGCTCGCTTCAGGGGTTATGGAACCATCCCGTCGTGCACGTCGCCTTCGAAGACGCCGAAGCCTACGCGACGTGGGCAGGCAAACAGTTGCCGACCGAGGCCGAATGGGAATTCGCGGCGCGCGGCGGGCTCGACGGCGCCGAGTACGCGTGGGGTCCCGAGTTCACACCGGACGGCCGCCACATGGCCAACACGTGGCAGGGCGAATTTCCCTGGCAGAACCTGCTCGCGGACGGCCACGAGTGGACGGCGCCGGTGGGCTCGTTCGCGCCCAACGGCTACGGACTCTACGAAATGACCGGAAACGTCTGGGAGTGGACGACCGACTGGTACCAGGATCACGGCAAGATCAAGAAGGCCTGCTGCACGCTCGACAACCCGCGCGGAGGCGACCCGGAGCAGAGCCACGATCCGCGCACGCCGAACATACGCATTCCGCGCAAGGTGATGAAAGGCGGCTCGTACCTGTGCGCGCCGAATTACTGCCGCCGCTACCGGCCCGCAGCGCGCATGCCGCAAGCGATCGATACGTCGACATGCCACCTCGGGTTTCGCTGCATCACGCGGGTGGCGGAAGCAGTGAGACTATAGCCTTTCCGGCAGCATCCTCAAACGTATTCGGCTGTCAGCACCTACGCTACGACTTGCCGTCCCGTGGCCCGAGAAAAAACCACAGGATCAATCCCAACAACGGCAATAGCACGACCGCAATGATCCAGATCAGCTTCTTCTCGTTGGAAACGGAGCTTTGGAAAATATTGATGATCGCCCAGACATCGCCGATCAGGATCAATACTCCCAGAATGCCGCCGTAGCCGAAGTTCATCATCGTTGGATCCTCCATGCGAAAGTAGTGTGTTCCCAAGCGGGACGAACCAGTCCCCTGTCTGATTCTGCAGAACGCTTTACCCGAGGACTCTCGCTGCAGCGCGGTCGAACCAGCGCCATGTTTCTAAGCAGACGATACGTTAACCAAGAAAATCCGACGGCATGAATAGCGAACAGGCATTGGCCCCTGATACTGAAAGCTTCAAGATAGGATGCTAGTGCGCCAAATGACGGAATGGTGGCGTTACTTGCGATCGCATAAAGCCCGACCCAGATAAGCAGGGCAAGCGTAAGGCCGCTGAACGTGCAAAGGAAAGCCATCGCTCAAGTCTCCTCGCAACATACGCTTGACGCAACGCAGTCCTGCGACCATTCCTTTGCGAATGGCTGCTATCGGCCTGTTCTATTGAAAAGCTGTTCAAGACTTAATCAACGTCGTTGTACTGGGGGTCATAAACCATCACCCGATCAATTTGCGTGGCTCTGAGCGCGATCTAGAGGGTCGATTTTTTCGACGCACTCGACTCCACCAATGCAAATGAGTTTTCAACAGAATAGGCCAGGAGCGGTCATACCGCCGGGTTCTTCTAAGCGGTCGTTCGCCTGCGTGGTCGGGAATCCCTTGGAGTCGCTACCCCGGTTGGACCGAACCAAAGTGCGGTACTCCATCCGTAAGAAGCTTGTAAGTACAAACCTCTAGAATTAAGCTCCAAGCTTCCAGGTCATGATCGGTCATCCAATTTGCGAGGCCCAATAAGTCTGCAGGTGCTCGCAAGCGCTCTTGCATATTTCGTCGAAGTACATCTTCGATTATCGGGCGGCCCAACTCGAGCGGCATACGCGGCTCGATGCTTATGCGATGGGTGCGTCTTGCCGGGCGCCACTTCCTCCAGCAGGTAGTCCTCGGCCAGTGCGTGGGCGTGCGGCATGGATACACCGGTCACGTTGGACCCGCGATCAGCAGAAAACCGGTACTTTAGACGTGGTTGTGGAACTCAATGCAGCCTATGAAGATGAAGCTGCTCTCGCCGCAGACTTACCCGTAGCGTCACCTGTCCAGGATGCCGAAACCACATGAAGGCCATGCTAGAAATCTCCTATCACCCGCTGCTGGTCCTGGTCCTAACCTTCGTCGGCCTCTGGGTCGCCGCGCGCGCGGGTGCCCTCCTCCGTAAACGTACGCGCACGCCGGAGCAGGATTTGCGCGACGACTTCAGCGCGATCCTGGCTGCGACACTGACGTTGCTCGGCCTTCTCATCGGTTTCAGCTTCTCGATGGCAACCAGCCGCTACGATCTGCGCAAGACCTATGAGGAGGCCGAAGCGAATGCAATCGGCACTGAATATCTGCGCGCCGACCTGCTGCCCGCGGCGGATGCGGCGAAGGTGCGTCCGCTGCTTCGCGATTATCTGGACCAACGTATCCAATTTTACGGCGCGGAGGACGACGAAGTGTTGCGAAAAGCCGATGCGCGCGCGGCAGAACTGCAGGGCGAGCTGTGGTCCGCGGTTCGGGTTCCAGCGTCGGCGCAGCCGACCCCGGTCATGGCGCTGGTCGTGTCGGGCATGAACGACGTCCTGAACTCGCAGGGGTACACGCAGGCCGCATTCTGGAACCGCATCCCTACGGCGGCATGGCGGCTGATGGCAGCGATCGCCATTTTCTGCAACGTTCTGATGGGCTTCGGCTCGCACGGCACCAAGGCGGCATCGCGCCTGCTTCTGGTGCTGCCGCTGGTGGTCGGCGTTGCCTTCATGCTCATTGCCGACATTGACACGCCGCGCCACGGCCTCATCCGCGTGACGCCACAAAACCTGCTGAGTCTCGCCGCCACGCTTCACTGACGGGAGAAAATCGTCATGAAGACATCGCATCGATCGAGATGGTCCATCCTGCTGACGACGCTCGTGTTCGCCGCGTCGCTCGCACACGCGCAAACCGACCCGCTTCCTTCGTGGAACGAGGGTCCCGCCAAATACGCGGAAAAGGTCTACGGCATCCCGCCCGAGCAAGTGATCGGCACCGCCGGAGCGACCAAGTTCGGGTACGACAAGAACGGCCGGCCGTTTCTCACCAAGGAACCGAGGCTCACGCTCAACGACAACAACGGCGGCAAGGCGGAGGGCATCCACCTCATGATCGGGCGCCGCCCGTACGCCGCTTTTGGCAACACGGCGGGTGACCAGCAGATGCTCGAGTACACGGGTGCGGGCGATGGCGCGCGGCTCATGATGCTGGTCCTGCACGACGACGGCGTCCGCGAATATGCGTACGGACCTGCCACCGGCCTTCCCGACACCAAGGTGGGCGCGTTCGGGCAGAAGCTCTACGACGAAGCCAAATCCAAGGGCTGGACGGTGATCAGCATGAAAAACGACTGGAAGCGCATCTTTGCGTTTGAATAGCAGACGTGATTCACTCGTGCGGCGTTGACAGCGCGCGCCGACCATCGATAATGCGCGCTCATCTCATTTCACCTCGATGCGAGGGACTGCATGCCCAACCGGACCATCCGCGGTGTATTCGTTCCTGCGCTGACGCCCTTCGCCGCTGACCTTGCGGTCGACGGCGCGCGCTTCCTCGCGCACTGCGACTGGCTGCTCGATCAAGGTGCGACGGGGCTCGCGGTGTTTGGCACGACCAGCGAGGCGAACTCGCTCTCGGGCGCGGAGCGCATGCAGCTGCTCGATCACCTGGTCGAACACGGCATCGCGGCCAAGCTGCTCATGCCGGGAACCGGATGCTGCGCGCTGCCCGACACCGTCGCGCTCACCCGCCATGCGGTCAATCGCGGCGCGATGGGCGTACTGCTGCTCCCGCCGTTCTACTACAAGAACGTGAGCGATGACGGCGTTTACGCAAGCATCGCAGAAGTCGTGCAACGCGTCGCGGATCCGCGTCTTCGCATCTACCTGTATCACATCCCAGCGATGGCGGGCGTCGGCTTTTCGTTGTCCGTGATCGAGCGCTTGCTGAAGGATTCTGCCGACACGGTCGTCGGCATCAAGGACAGCTCCGGCGACTGGAAAAACACCGAAGCGATGCTCAGGACTTTTCCCGGTTTCGAGGTGTTCCCCGGCAGCGAGACCTGGCTGCTCGATGCGCTTCGCCTGGGCGGCGTCGGCTGCATCAGCGCCACCGCCAACGTCAACGTGGCCGCAATGCGCGCTTTGATCGACGCGCGCGATTCCCCAGACGCAAGCGCCATGCAGGCGCAGCTTTCCGCGATACGCGCGGCGATCCAGAAGTATCCGCTGGTCTCGGCGAACAAGGCGATCCTCGCGCAGGCGCTCGGCGACCCGGCATGGAACACCGTGCGGCCTCCCTTGACCGCGATGTCATCCGATGCGGCGGGCAGTTTGCTGAACGCACTCGCTTCGCTGCACTTCCCGTTGCCCGCGCCGCGACAGCCGCTGGCGACGGCTTGATAGAACCGAACGACGCGACCGCGTGAGCGAATCGACCGGCATGCGTCGCGGGCTCACGCGCTACGGCGACGCGGAATTCTCGCTGTTCCTGCGTAAGGCCTTCATCAAGGCGATGGGTTATAGCGACGATGCGCTGTCGCGCCCGATCGTCGGCATCAGCAACACCTTCAGCGACTTCAATCCCTGCCATGCCACCGTACCGCAACTGATCGCCGCGGTGAAGCGCGGCGTCATGCTCGCCGGCGCGCTGCCGATGGAGTTCCCGACGATTTCGATCCACGAGTCGTTCGCTTATCCGACCAGCATGTACCTGCGCAATCTCATGGCACTCGATACCGAGGAGATGATCCGCGCGCAGCCGGTGGATGCCGTCGTGCTCATCGGCGGCTGCGACAAGACGATTCCGGCACAACTGATGGCTGCGGCGTCGGCCAACGTCCCTGCGGTCGTCGTTCCGACCGGTCCGATGCTCACGCGCACGCATGGCGGGGAACGGCTCGGCGCGTGCACCGACTGCCGGCGCTACTGGGCGAGGTTCCGCGCCGACGAGATCGACCGCCAGGAAATCGATGCCGTCAACGAGCGGCTCGCGCCGACCGCAGGGACGTGCATGGTCATGGGCACGGCCAGCACTATGGCCTGCATCGCGGAGGTGCTGGGCCTCACCCTCCCGGGGGCAGCGACGATCCCCGCAGTGCACGCGGAACGCTTCCGGCTCGCCGAACAGTCCGGCACACGCGCCGCGGCGATCGCGACATCGGCCGTGCGTCCCGCCGAGCTGCTCACTGCCAAGTCGATCAGCAACGCGCTGGTGGTCCTGCATGCCATCGGCGGCTCGACCAACGCGCTGATCCATCTGACTGCGATCGCCGCGCGCTGCGGCGTGAAAATCGATCTCGATCGCTTCGACGAGCTGGGACGCAAGGTGCCGGTGTTGGTCGATCTCAAGCCTTCCGGCCAGCACTACATGGAGCACCTGCACGAAGCCGGCGGGCTCAACGCGGTGCTGCGCGAGCTCAGGCCCTTCCTGCATCTCGACGTGCCCGTGCTTGGCGGCTCGACGCTTGGAGCAGTCATCGACGGCGCAGAGGCCGTCGCGGGTCAGACCGTGGTGCGTGCGCGGTCGACTCCGATTTTCCCCAGTGGCGGAATGGCGGTCCTGCACGGCAATCTGGCGCCCGACGGCGCCGTGATCAAGCACGCGTCGGCTACCCCTGCGCTGCTTCAGCACACCGGTCGCGCGGTCGTGTTCGATTCGCTGGACGATCTGGCGGCGCGCATCGACCTTCCCGAACTCGACGTCACCGCTGATGACGTGCTCGTGCTGCGCAATGCCGGTCCGCGCGGCGCACCGGGCATGCCCGAGGCGGGCTACATTCCAATTCCGAAGAAGCTCGCTCAGCAAGGCGTCAAGGACATGGTGCGCATTTCCGACGCGCGCATGAGCGGCACCGCGTTCGGGACGATCGTGCTGCACGTGACACCGGAGGCGGCGATCGGCGGCCCGCTTGCGTGGGTAAGGGACGGCGATCGCATCCGCCTCGACGTAGACCGGCGCAACATCGAGCTCCTGGTCGCGCCCGACGAGCTCGCGCGTCGCGCCAAGGCACCGCTGAAGCCATTACCTTACGTTGCGTCTTCAGGCTATCGGCGGATGTACCTGGAGCACGTGACCCAGGCGGATCGCGGCTGCGATTTCGATTTCATGCTTCCCGAGACGATAAGTTCAGGGGCGCCGCTCGATATCTGAGCGCCCGTTGCCACCTTGGATCAGGGCGGACAAATGTAACCCGCGCCGCTCGGATTCTTGAAGCATCCGACCGATTCGGGAATGACCTGCTTCGGCAACCAGAGGACCACTTTCGGGAAATAGATCGCGAAGGCGATCGTGGCCAGGAACACGACATAAATCGGCAGCGCGGCGCGCAAGGCTTGCGAGAATCGCACGCCAATGAACTTCGACGCCATCAGCAGCACTAATCCGTATGGCGGCGTGATGAGGCCGAAGGCCAGCGTCGCGATCAGCACGACCCCCATATGGACCGGGTTGATATTGCCCGCGGCGGTCAAAGCGTTGACCAGCGGCATGAAGATTATGATGGTCGGTACGGGTTCGATGAAGTCGCCAATGATCGTGAACAGCAGCACCATCATCAGCATGATGATGTGCGGATCGTTGCCAGCGATGCTGGTGATCCACTCGGCGATCACGATCGCCCCGCGCAGATAGGCGAGCAGCCAACCGAAAGCATTGGCCGCACCGATGGTGATCAGCGGCAGCGAGAATATCAGGCCCGCAATGCAGAAATCGTAAGGCAGCACCCGCAGGTGACGACGGTTCAGTGCCGGGATGACCATGGCGAGGATCCACACCACGGCGACCACGCCTGCCTCGGTCGGCGTGAACCAACCGGTCAGGATTCCGCCCAGAAGGATGATAGGAATCATCAGCGGCAACGAAGCGTCCTTGAAGGCGTGTGCCACGTCGCGGAACAGCGCGCGCGGACGGCGCATGCCGGCGGGTCCGAAAAAGTAGCAATAGATCATCAGGCCGAACCCGATCATGAATCCCGGCACGACACCGGCCATGAAAAGACCCGCGATCGAGACGTTGCCGACAGCACCGTAGACCACCGCCGTAATGCTCGGCGGAACCAACGCCGCGATCGTCGATGCCGAGGCGATGATCGCGGCGATGAACGGGGGGTCGTATCCCTCCTTTTTCATCGGCCCGCCGAGCGCACGGCTGATCACCGCGACGTCGGCGGTCGTCGAGCCGGACATTTCCGAAAAGAACATGCTGAACACCGTCACGACCTGCGACAGGCCCCCGCGAATATGGCCCACCAGCGCCAGCGACAGATTAGTGATGCGGCTGACCACGTTGGCCGAGCTCATCAGCTCGCCGACGAGCAGAAAGAACGGAATCGCCAACAGCGCCTCGGAATCCATGCCATCGAATATTTTCTGGACGATGGCGGGAAAGGTCACGTCGGTGAACGCCGCGCCGACGAAAACCCCCGCCATCAGCGAAAAAGCGACGGGGACACCTAGATAGCCGAAGCAGAGGAACAGGCAAGTCATGAGCGCCAGGATCAGCGGTGCGCTCATGGCTTGTCTCCGTCGATTGCAATCGTCTTGATGGGCGTGATCGCGGTGAGCTCGTCCCGCGCCTCGGGATGATCGAAGCCCTTGCGACAGCCATTGACCAGTTGCTCCACGGTGAACAATGCAATGAGGGCGCCGGAGATCGGAATCGCTGCGTACAACGACGCGATGGGTGTCAGAGACGGCATGCGAAAGCTCGAGAAGCCGCGCAGGAAGTTGATGTAGCCGAAGTAGATGAGACAAAAAGAGACGGCGAGCACGACCAGCCGTATGACGATTTCGGCAACCAGCCGTGGCGTGCCGTGCAATGCCTCCGCGACGGCGGTCAGATAGAGATGATCGTTACGCCTCGTCGCGACCGCGGCACCGATGAAAATGGCGTAGATGAACAGCGTCGACGTGACCTCCTGCAGCCAGAGCCAGGGATGACCGATGGTGCGGGTGATGATGTCGAACGTAACGGTAGACGAAAACCCGAACAGGAGCAGTCCGCACAGGATCATCAGGCCCAGCTCGAGGCCATCCAGGGCGCGCCACTTGAGGTGACGCTGACGCTCGAGAACGAGCTTGTGCGCGAAACGCATGGTCCACCGCGAAGGTCAAAGTTACAGGGAGGCCGCGTTGCACGGCCTCCCATGTGACCGGGCGACTATTGCACGGCGTTGATCAGATCCTTGATCTTGACCGCGTGGGGTCCAAGCTCCTTGGCAAGCTTGTCCTGATACGGCGCGGCGATTTTGATGAATCCCGACTTGTCCACGTCGGTCACGATCTTGACGCCGAGCGCTTTCAACTGGTCAGCCGATTTGTGCTCGAGCTCGATCGCTTTTGCGGGCTGCGTCCTGCCGACCTCGTTGGCGGCAGCGGTCACCCACTGCTTCTGCTGGTCGGTAAGGCTCTTCCACAATTTGTCGCTTATCCAGATGAGATTATTGTTGGCTTCGTGCTCGGTCATCGAAAGTACCGGCGCCACCTCGTAGTGCTTGTTCGCCAGATAGACATTCACGCCGTTCTCGGCGACGTCGACCACACCCGTCTGGAGCGAGGTGTACACGCTGCCGAAAGGCATGTGCACGGTTTGCGCACCGTATGCAGGAAACATCGTGTCCTCGGTCGCCGTGGCCTGGACGCGAACCTTCAGTCCTTTCATGTCTTCCAGCTTGCGAATCTCTTTCTTGCTGTACATGTCGCGCAGACCCAGCGTGATGACGGCGATGACATGTCCGCCCTGGACGGTTTCCTCGATCATTTCCTTGACGGCCTGGACCACCTTGGGATCGGCAATCGCCTTGGTCAGGTGAGCTTCCGACTTGAATAGGTAGTGCAATGACATCACGCCCGCCTCTGGCGAGAGCGTGGCGGCATTTGCCGACGAGCTGATGCAGAACTCGATGTCGCCCGCTTTCATGAGCTGGAGCACCTGCGGCTCCTGTCCGAGTTGCGCGCCGGGATACTGATCGACGAGCATGGTGCCCTTGCTCAGCTCCTTGAGCCTGTCGGCAAAGATGTCTCCTGCTATGCCGTAGCCGGTCGTCTTCGGCTGGTCGTACGCGAATCGATAATGTTTGACCTCCTGGCCCCAGCCGCCGGACGACCACGCAGCCGCCATGACGCCAAGTACCGCAAGGCCGATGACTTGCAACTTTTTGACCATGTCTCCTCCTAGGGAATTTTATTTTGTCGCCGAACCGTCGATCCACTTCAATTCTGCGAGCCGCAGCGTACCACGCGCTAGGCAGCGCGCCAAACCGCACTTTGGGGTCGCGCAACGAGTGTCGCTGCATTGGTCGAGGGCAGGCTCCGCGTCACTGGCACGACGCTTGCTGATAGTCCCTGTACCCGGACGGGGCGGCGCTACCCTGGTTTACTCCTCGCCCTTCGCGCCGTTCCGCCCCGGGTCCACCACGATGCGCGACGCGCTCTCGCGATGGTGCGAAATCGAATTCTTCCCGTAGGAATCAGTGAAATGCGTCGGCCTTGCGCCGCAGGCGCGCGGCGATCATCGCGTCGCGCAGGCGGTTGCACCTCGAAAACTGTGACGCACAAATTGCAGGGCGCCCCGCCGGCGGCGATCGTGTCTGCCGCAGCACGGCAGACCGCCGGGTTCTCGACCAGCGCGCGCGGCGCAGTTCGTGTCTGGAGGCGTTCCGATCGGGCGTCATCACACCGCCAGATGAGCGCGCACGTTGTCATGCTCCATCGTCGCGCCCTTGCCATGAGCAACGACTTCGCCGCGTGACAGCACCACGTAGTTGTCGGCGAGCGACCGGGCGAAATCGTAATACTGCTCGACCAGCAGAATGGCGATGTCACCAGCGGAAACGAGCTTGCGGATGGCGCGCTCGATATCCTTGATGATCGACGGCTGAATGCCTTCCGTGGGCTCGTCCAAGATCAATAGCCGCGGCTTCATCGCCAGCGCGCGACCGATCGCGAGCTGCTGCTGCTGACCACCGGAGAGATCGCCGCCGCGGCGGTTCAGCATGTCCTTGAGCACCGGAAACATTTCGAAGATGAATTCGGGCAGCTTGGCGTCGTGCTTGCGCGTGGCGAGCCCCATCTGCAGGTTTTCCAGCACCGTCAGGCGCGGAAAGATATCGCGGCCCTGCGGTACGTAGCCGATGCCCAGCGCCGCGCGCGCGTAGGGAGGCATCGTCGAGATGTCGCTGCCGTCGAAGGCGATCTCGCCCGAGCGGATCGGCAGCAGCCCCATGAGGCAGCGCAGCAGCGTCGTCTTGCCCACGCCATTGCGTCCGAGCAGTGCGGTGCATGCGCCATCGGGGACGTCGAATCCCACATGGCGCAGGATGTGACTTCCGCCGTAGTACTGGTTGAGTGCCTTGATCGCAAGCATCCTAGCGTCCCAGGAACACTTCGATCACCTGTTCGTTGGCGGTGATGTCGTCCATCGAGCCTTCGGCGAGCACGCTGCCCTCGTGGAGCACGGTGACTTTCTGCGCGATCTTGCGCACGAATTCCATGTCGTGCTCGACGACGATCAGCGTGTACTTGCCGGCCAGCGACAGGAACAGCTCGGCGCTGCGCATGGTTTCGTCGTCGGTCATGCCGGCAACCGGCTCGTCGAGGAGCAGGAGTTGCGGCTCCTGCATGAGCAGCATGCCGATCTCCAGCCATTGCTTCTGGCCGTGCGAGAGCAATCCCGCCAGGCGTTTCGCTTCGGGCAGCAGCTTGATGGTCTCCAGCGTCGCGGCGATGCGCTCGCGCGCAGCCGCATCGAGGCGCGCATTGAGCGTCGGCCACACGCGCTTGTCCGCCTTCTGCGCGAGCTCGAGGTTCTCATAGACGGTGTGCTGCTGGAACACCGTCGGCTTCTGGAACTTGCGTCCGATGCCGCGGTCGGCGATCTCGGGCTCGGTCAGTCTCGTGAGATCGATGGTCTGCCCGAAGAACGCGGTGCCCGTGTCCGGGCGCGTCTTGCCGGTGATGACGTCCATCATCGTCGTCTTGCCGGCGCCGTTGGGTCCAATCACGCAGCGCAGCTCGCCGGCATCGATCAGCAGCGACAGCGCGTTCAGCGCCTTGAATCCGTCGAAGCTGACGGAAATGTCCTCCAGATACAGGATGCCCTTGTGGCTGGTATCGACGCCCTCGCCCATCACCCGGGCGCCGGCACCCGCGCTGGCGTCGTCCCAATGCTCGCGAATGGGGGTGGCGGACGTCATGATTTTTTCTTGAACTTCGCCCACAACCCGGCAATGCCCTGCGGCAGGAACAGCGTGACCAGAATGAACAGCAGGCCGAGCGCGAACAGCCAGTACTCCGGAAACGCCTGTGTGAACCAGCTCTTCCCGAGGTTGACCGCGAACGCCCCGAGCACCGGTCCGACCAGCGTCCCGCGCCCACCTACTGCCGTCCAGATGGCGATCTCGATCGAATTCGCGGGCGACATCTCGCTCGGATTGATGATGCCGACCTGCGGAACGTAGAGCGCACCGGCGATCCCGCAGATCACCGCGGACACGGTCCAGATGAAAAGCTTGAAGTACACCGGGTTGTATCCCGAGAACATCACCCGCGTCTCGGCATCGCGGATCGCAGTAAGCACGCGTCCGAACTTGGAAAGGACGATCCAGCGCCCGAGCAGAAGAAACCCGAGCAGCGCAGCCCCGGTCAGCACGAACAGCACCATCCTCGTTTGCGGCGCGGTGATCGGAAAACCGAGGATGCGCTTGAAGTCTGTGAATCCGTTGTTGCCGCCGAAGCCGGTGTCGTTGCGGAAAAACAGCAGCATGAACGCGAACGTCATCGCCTGCGTGATGATCGAGAAGTAGACGCCCTTGATGCGCGAGCGGAATGCGAAGAAGCCGAACACGAACGCGAGCAGCCCCGGCACCAGGACGACCAGCAGCGCCGCGTACCAAAAATGATCGGTGAAGCTCCAGTACCAGGGGTATGCCTTCCAGTCGAGAAAGACCATGAAGTCGGGCAGATCGCTGTGATAGACACCCTCGTGCCCGATCGAGCGCATGAGATACATGCCCATCGCGTAGCCGCCGAGCGCGAAGAAGGTGCCGTGCCCCAGCGACAGGATCCCCGTGTATCCCCAGATGAGGTCCATCGCCAGCGCGACGATCGCGTAGCACATGATCTTGCCGATGAGCGTCACGCTGTAGTCGGACAGGTGCCAGACGCTGTCCGCGGGGACGACCAGGTGCAGCAACGGGAACGCGACGAACAGGATCAGCGCCGCACCGGCGTAGAACCACCAGGCGCCCGCCGGCAGGAGGCGCATGAAGTGCGGCGCCGCTGCGGGAAGCACCGCTGTCATCGGAGCCGAGGCCGTATGGTTCATTGCCTTCACGCCCGCGCCTCAGCGCGGGGGTTCCAGGTTGGCACATCATCCGTTCCGCACGCGGAAGCAGTCGCCTTGCCGTCGATCCCCGCGCGGCGCGCAGGGCCCCTCGCTGGGTGGCTCATGCTTCCACGGTGCGACCCTTCAGGGCGAACAGCCCCTGCGGTCGCTTCTGAATGAACACGATGATGAACACCAGCACCGCGATCTTGGCGAGTACCGCGCCCGACCATGCCTCGAGGAACTTGTTGACGATGCCCAGTCCCATCGCGGCGTAAACGGTTCCCGCCAGCTGTCCCACGCCGCCCAGGACGACCACCATGAACGAGTCGACAATGTAGCTCTGCCCCAGATCCGGCCCGACGTTGCCGATCTGCGACAGCGCGCAGCCGGCCAGCCCGGCCAGCCCCGAGCCCAGCCCGAACGCCCACATGTCGACTCGGCCGGTCGGCACGCCGGTGCAGCTCGCCATCGCGCGGTTCTGTGTGACCGCGCGCACGAACAGGCCCAGCCGCGTGCGCGTGAGCAGCAGCCAGATCAGCGTCAGCACCATGCCGGCGAAGCCGATGATCACGATGCGGCTCCACGGCAGCACGACGCCGGTGATCGCCTCGATGCCTCCGGACATCCACGATGGATTCTCCACCGGAACGTTCTGCGCACCGAAAATCGTGCGCACCGTCTGCATGAGGATCAGGCTGATGCCCCACGTCGCGAGCAGCGTCTCCAGCGGGCGTCCGTACAGGAAGCGGATCACGGTGCGCTCGAGCAGCATTCCAACTGCCGCCGACACGGCGAAGGACACCGGGATGGCTGCGACGAGATAGAAATCGAAAGCCGACGGCGCGTGCGCGCGAAACACGTTCTGCACCAGATACGTCGCGTAGGCGCCGATCATGATCAGCTCGCCGTGCGCCATGTTGATGACGCCCATCAATCCGTAAGTGATTGCGAGTCCCAACGCGGCGAGCAGCAGGATGCTGCCCAGAGAGATCCCGCTGAACACACGACCCACCAGCTCACCCGTCGACAACCGGCTTTGCACCGAATGCAGCGCTTTTTCGGCCTCGTTGCGCACTTCGGCGTCGGGCTCGACGTACTGGTCGCCTTTTTTCTCGAGCACGCCCAGGAGCAGCGTCTTGGTGCTGGCGTGATTGCTCTCGCCCAGCGCGCGCAAGGCGGCGAGCCGCGTCGCCTTGTCCGTGCTGCCGAGCTGGATCGATGCCTGCGTCATCTGCAGCATGCCCTTGATCTCGGCGTCGGATTCCTTGCCGACCGCCGCGGTGATCGCAGGCAGGAGGTTTTCGTCGGCACCGTTCTGCAGCTCCTTGGCCGCGGCGTAACGCTCGGCGCGGTTCCCCGAGGTCAAGCGCAACGCGGCCATCGCGGAGCCGATCTCCCTGCGCAGCCGGTTGTTGATGACGACATCGTCGAGCGCCGTCGGCACCGGGGTTACCGTCTTGCCGGTGAGCAGATCGGTCGCGCTGTCGCCCTTCACCAGCAGCACCTGCTTGTCATCGACGGTATGCACGTCGCCATCGAGAAACGATTGCAGCAGCGGGAGCGCGACTGGGTCGCCACTGACGGCCAGCGCGCGAATCGCGGTAACCTTGTCGTCGCCATCGCCGAGCGCAATGTCGCGAATCGCATCGGTGGAGATCGCCGCCATCGCCGTCGAAGCGGCCACGCCGACGAGCACGATCAGAGCTCGCAATGCACGCAGGTATGGTATCGCGATCACTTGGGCGGCGCCTTCGGAAAGGTCGTTGCTATGGAATACGACGGCACACAAGGCAAGGGCGACAGCGGGTGATCACAGACCGCTGCCGCCCCGCCTTTTGGTACGATGTTCGCGACCTCCTTGCGCCGTCGGTGCATGATCCTCACCTCAGGTCGGTCGCTGCGTCGACTCGCCTTGCCGGCGGTCCCCGCGCCTTCGCGCGGGGCCCCTCGCCGGGTGGCTCGCGCCGCTATTTCTTCTCCGGCTCGTCCTTCTTCTTGTCGTTACCTTCGATGTACTGGCTCCACGGTTGCGCGCGGATCGGGCCCTTGGTCTTCCAGACCACGTTGAACTGGCCGTCCTTCTGCACTTCCCCGATGAACACGGGCTTCCACAGATGGTGGTTCTTCTCGTCCATCTTGATGTCGAAGCCGTCCGGCGCGTTGAACTTCTGTCCGCCCATCGCCGCGACGACCTTGTCGGTGTCGGTGGACTTCGCCTTGGCGACCGCCTGCGCCCACATGTGGATGCCGATATACGCGGCTTCCATCGGGTCGTTGGTCAGGGGCCGGTCAGCGCCCGGAAGGTTCTTCGCCTTGGCATACGCGGCCCATTGCTTCTTGAACGATTCATTGGACGGGTTCTTCAGCGACATGAAGTAGTTCCATGCCGCGAGGTGACCCACCAGCGGATTGGTGTCGACGCCGCGCAGCTCTTCTTCGCCCACCGAGAACGCGACCACCGGCACGTCGGTCGCCTTCAGGCCCTGGTTGCCCAGCTCCTTGTAGAAGGGAACGTTCGAATCGCCGTTGATCGTCGAGACCACCGCCGTCTTGCCACCCGCGGAGAATTTCTTGATGTCGGCGACGATGGTCTGATAGTCGCTGTGACCGAACGGCGTGTACTTCTCGTCGATGTCGGTATCGGCGACGCCCTTGGACTTCAGGAACGCTCGAAGAATCTTGTTGGTCGTGCGCGGATAGACGTAGTCGGTGCCCAGGAGGACCCAGCGCTTGGCGCCGCCGCCTTCCTTGCTCATCAGGTACTCGACCGCGGGAATGGCCTGCTGGTTCGGCGCGGCGCCGGTATAGAACACGTTCTTGGAAAGCTCTTCACCCTCGTACTGAACCGGATAGAACAGCAGCCCGTTCAGTTCTTCGAACACCGGCAGCACCGACTTGCGCGACACCGACGTCCAGCAACCGAACACGACGGCGACCTTGTCCTGGGTGATCAGCTGGCGCGCCTTTTCCGCGAACAGCGGCCAGTTCGACGCGGGATCGACGACCACTGCCTCGAGTTTCTTGCCGAGCACGCCGCCCTTGGCATTGATCTCGTCGATGGTCATCAGCGTGACGTCCTTTAGCACCGTCTCGCTGATCGCCATCGTCCCGGACAGCGAGTGCAGGACACCGACCTTGATGGTGTCCGCCGCGAATGCCGGTGCAGCCAATACCCCGGCGCTTGCCAGCGTGGCGCTTAGCACCAGTTGTTTCATAAAACGTCTACGTTGCATGATGTGGCCCCGTGTCCAATGATTGAAGAATTGCGCCCCTGAAAGCGAGACTCGCCGACGCCGGTCCGTCATTGGTGCATCGCGCGTCTCTGGCTTGTTGCTTCGCACAATCCATGCCACGGCGGCGGACCCAGTCCAACACCATGATTCGCAATGAAAGTAGCGTGGTTGCCAAGCATCGACCGGCGGAGTACGCATCTGCGCACCATCGAAGGCCGCTTCAAAACAGTGCGTGTTCAACGCGAGCGCACTGTTTTGGAAAAGGTCGGCGAGCTTGGGCGTGCGGCGCGCTGTCCAAACGCTCCTGGCCCGGTGCAGTCAGGCGGGCGGAATCCGTTAGGCCGCGCGCAGCCTAGCGCGCGCAGGAGCGGGTCACCACGCTTGCACAGCGCGGTCCTTCGGCAACCGCACCATCCCGCGCTCCTCAACGAAGCGCACGACCACGTCGAGTCCCTGCCCCGTCTTGAGGTTGGTGAACACGAACGGGCGCTCGCCGCGCATGCGCCGAGCGTCGGTGTCCATGACTTCCAGCGAGGCACCCACCATCGGCGCGAGGTCGATCTTGTTAATCACCAGCAAATCCGAGCGCGTGATACCAGGACCGCCCTTTCGCGGGATCTTGTCGCCGGCGGCGACGTCGATCACGTAGAGCGTGAGGTCGGAGAGCTCCGGCGAGAATGTCGCCGCCAGATTGTCGCCGCCGCTTTCGACGAACACGATATCGAGGTCGCCAAAGCGCTGCGCCAGACGCTCTACGGCCTCGAGATTGATCGACGCATCTTCGCGGATCGCGGTGTGCGGGCAGCCGCCGGTTTCGACGCCGATGATGCGCTCCGGCGCAAGCGCCTGGTTTCGCACCAGGAACTGCGCGTCTTCCTCGGTATAGATGTCGTTGGTGACCACCGCGATCTGGTAACGCTCGCGCAGCGCCTTGCACAGACACAGGGTGAGCGCGGTCTTGCCCGAGCCGACCGGGCCGCCGATGCCCACGCGCAGAGGTTGATTCATGTCGTTGCCGTCGCTATCAAGATCGGAACAGTCGAGTGTACTGCGTCTCGTGGCGGCACGACGCCAGCGCGAGTCCGGGTGCGAAATTCGCCAGCTCGTCGTCATGGGTGCGTCGCGCCGTCGTCACCGCCTGCGGGATGAATGCACCCAGCGCGAGCAGCATGCGCTGCCCTCCGACCTGGCCCAGCGGGATCGTCTTGATCGCGCACAGCACCTGGTTTTCCAGCCACGTCCACAGGTACGCGGTAAGCGCGGCGCCGCTGTCGATGGCGAACGCACGCGCGGCGAGCGCGTAGGCGGCGGGGAGCGTCACCAGGGCGAGGCGCGATAGAACCGCGCCGGCCTCGGCGTCGAGCAATGCGAGGTCGGCGAGCAGCCGGGCGAGCGAGTGCCCGGTCTGCTCGCTCTCGGCGCTGAGCTCCGCGGTTTCACGGGTAGCGCGCACCCGCGCGTTCCATCCGACCAGCGCATCCCAGTCCGCCGCCGACGCCGCGTCGAGCAGGCGCACCAGCATCGCCGCGTCACCGCGCGCAAGCACGTGCTCGAGCAGGTCGCCGATCCAGCGCTGCGCGCTCGCCAGATCGTGCACCGTGCCGGCGTGTACCGCCCATTCGAGTCCCTGCGAGTAGCTGTAGGTGCCGATCGGCAGCGCCGGACTGGCGAGCTGCAGCAGACGCACCAGCGAGATCGGCGCTTGGCCCGGCGGGCGCGCATCGCCGACTTCCAGGGCTGCCTCGCGCTTCACTCGCGTCGGCCCCCGCGCATCGCGAAATCGTGGATGACGCCGGCGTGCTTGGCTTCACCGGAATGGTGATGGTGCCCCGCCGCGTAAGCGCCGGCCTCGGGCTCGAACGGCGCCGACAGCTCGGTGATGGCGATCCCGAGACCGCGCACCATGTCGCCGAGCACGCGATCGGAGGCAAAGCGAAGCCATCCCGCGTCGCCGTCGATCCCCACCTGCACCGGCGTGTGCCGGTTGCCAAGATGATACGCGGCACGCGCAAGCGCACGCGCGTCGGCGCTGCGTGCCTCCATCAGCGCCTCGTCGGCGGCGACGACGCGTACGACGCGGCCATCCTCGCCGCGCAGGCAGTCTCCCCCGCGCAGGATGGTCCCGCGCTCGAGGAACAGTCCCACCTCGCCGCCATCGGTCAGCCGCGCGCGCAAGCGGCTTCTCTGGCGCTGCTCGAAGGGCAGCGTCAGCAGTGCGTCGTGGCGGGATTGCGCGGCGATGCGCTCGCGGACGATGAGCACGTGAAGCGACTCAGAACAGGAAGTAGCGCTGCGCCATCGGGAGCTCGCGCGCCGGATCGCACACGAGCAGCTCGCCGTCGGCGCGCACCTCGTAGGTCTCGGGGTCGACTTCGATATGCGGGGTCAGGTCGTTTAGGATCATGTCCTTCTTGCCGATCTTGCGGGTGTTCTTCACCGCGACCAGCGGCTTGGCGAGCTCGAGCGCGCGCACTGCCGGGTTCTTCAACGCCGCCTTCGATACGAAAGTCACCGAGGTCCTGAGCGCACCACCGAAGGCGCCAAACATCGGCCGGTAATGCACCGGCTGCGGCGTCGGAATCGACGCGTTCGGGTCGCCCATCGCCGCTGCAGCGATCATTCCGCCCTTGATGATGAGCGACGGCTTGACGCCAAAAAACGCCGGCTTCCATACGACGAGGTCGGCGAGCTTGCCGGGCTCGACCGAGCCAACTACGTGCGCGATGCCCTGCGTGATCGCCGGATTGATCGTGTACTTGGCGATGTAGCGCTTGACGCGAAAGTTGTCGTTCTTGGCGCTGTCGGGCCCCAGCGTGCCGCGCTGCTGCTTCATCTTGTGCGCGGTCTGCCAGGTGCGGATGATCACTTCGCCGACACGACCCATCGCCTGGCTGTCGGACGACATCATCGAGAACGCGCCCAGATCGTGCAGGATGTCCTCGGCCGCGATCGTCTCGCGGCGAATGCGCGATTCGGCGAAGGCGACGTCCTCTGCGATCGACGGGTCGAGGTGATGGCACACCATGAGCATATCCAGATGCTCGTCGACGGTGTTGACCGTGTACGGCATCGTCGGATTGGTCGACGACGGCAGCACGTTGGGCTCGCCGCAGGCGCGGATGATGTCGGGGGCATGCCCGCCGCCGGCGCCCTCCGTATGGAAGGTGCCGATGGCGCGTCCGCCAATCGCGGCCAGCGTGGTCTCGACGAATCCCGACTCGTTGATCGTATCGGTATGGATGGTCACCTGCACGTCATAGCGGTCGGCGACGCTGAGGCAGTTGTCGATCGCCGCGGGTGTGGTTCCCCAGTCCTCGTGCAGCTTGAGCCCATACGCGCCCGCCTCGATCTGCTCCGCGAGCGCGGCCGGTGTCGAGCAATTCCCTTTGCCCTGGAAGCCGAGGTTCATCGGGAACGCATCGGCGGATTCGAGCATGCGATGCATGTGCCAAGGTCCAGGCGTGCACGTCGTCGCCGCGGTTCCTGTTGCGGGCCCCGTGCCGCCGCCGAGCATGGTCGTCACGCCCGACATCAGCGCTTCGTCGATCTGTTGCGGGCAGATGTAGTGGATGTGCGAATCGATGCCGCCCGCGGTGACGATCATGCCTTCGCCCGCGATGATCTCGGTGCCGGCGCCGATCACGATGTCGACGCCGGGCTGGATGTCGGGGTTGCCGGCTTTGCCGAGTTTCGCGATCCTGCCGTCCTTGATCGCGAGATCGCACTTGACGATGCCCCACCAGTCCACCACCAGCGCGTTGGTGATCACGGTATCGGCGCTGTCCTTCGACATGCGCTGGCTCTGGCCCATGCCGTCGCGGATCACCTTGCCGCCGCCGAACTTGACCTCCTCGCCGTAGACGGTGAGGTCTTTCTCGACTTCGATGAACAGGTCGGTGTCGGCCAGGCGCACCCGGTCGCCGACGGTGGGGCCGAACATTTCAGCGTACGCGCGGCGGGTGATTTTCATCGCGCCGCCTTGCGCCGTGCCGGCTTCGCCTTGGTCGGCGTGGACTTGCCGCGCGGCTTTCGCGCCACCGGCTTGTCGAGCGCACCCATCACCGCGCCGGTGAAGCCGATGACGATGCGATCACCCGCGAGAGCGACCAGCTCGACGCTGCGCGTCTGTCCGGGCTCGAAGCGCACCGCAGTGCCCGCGGCGATGTTGAGCCGAAAGCCCCGCGCCGCGGCGCGATCGAAGCGCAGCGCCGCGTTGGTCTCGAAAAAATGATAGTGCGAGCCCACCTGCACGGGCCGGTCACCGGTGTTGGAGATCTCGATGCGCACCGTCGGTCGGCCTGCGTTGAGCTCGATCTCGCCTTCGCGCGTGATGATTTCGCCTGGGTTCATGGGATCGGCGCGTGAACAGTGACCAGCTTGGTACCGTCGGGGAAAGTTGCTTCGACCTGGATATCGGGCATCATCTCGGGGACGCCCTCCATCACCTGCGAGCGTCGGAGCAATGTCGTCCCGTGGCTCATCAAGTCGGCGACACTGCGCCCGTCGCGTGCGCCTTCCAGGATCGCCGCGCTGATATACGCGACCGCTTCGGGATAGTTGAGCTTCAGCCCGCGCGCGAGCCTGCGCTCGGCGACGAGACCCGCGGTGAAGATCAGCAGCTTGTCGCGCTCGCGCGGCGTGAGTTCCATGGCGTGCTCGGTTGGCTCCGGTCCTGCTCAGGTCGCCCAGATGCGCGGCATCACCGCATCACGTCGCATCGCGATGGGGCGCACCGCGCACCACAATTGCACAAAGTACGCACGCGCCGCCTGCGCCGACATGCCGCGATATCGGCCCACCACACAGCCCCGCATCCGCGTCACACCGGTGTCGCCGTCGACAGCCGCAATCCCGCGACACGCGGCGAGCAAAGAATCCGGCACGGCGCTTACGGCAGCAATGAATGTGCCAAAGACTACCGCGCCGTTCAAACCGACAGCCGACTCGAGCAGCGCATCGCCGCCAGCGAGGCTCGCGCGCTCAACGAAGATTTCCACGCCGTCGCGCGCGACCACCAGGCTCTGGCGCAGGTTGCCCCGCTCGAAGCGCTCGCCCGACGCCGAACGGCCGAGACAAACCACGTCCCATCCGATGAACGTTGCATCGCCTTCGAGATCGACACGGTTATGAAGCCCGGCGATCGCGCCGTCGAAGACGATCGACTCCTGAGGCAGCCATTCGAGCGTCGAACCGGCATGCACCCGTGCTGCGACATCCTGGCGCCCAGCAGCGCCCGAGGAGCGGTACCACTTGGCCGCGCCCGGGGTCGTGATCTGCGCACACGCGCCTGCGTCGACATCGATGTCCAGTTGCAACATGTCGCCGCCGACGATGCCGGCGGGGGGATGCACGATGATGCTCTGGCAGACGCGCTCGCCCTCCGGATACAACGAGCGCTGCACGACCAAAGGGCCGCGATGCGTGCGCCGCGCGAGCACGCTGCGCTCGCCGTCACGCGCGTAGGCCAGCGCAAGCGCGGCGTGCCAGCGCGATCCCGAATCCACGTTCGCGTATACCGCGGCGTCACCGTCTCCCATGCGCGCAGTTTAACGCCATGTGCGACCTCGTCGCGAATTGGCGGCTAAGCAAGGTGCACGTATTCGTAGTCGATCGCGAGATTGTTGATGCCGCGCTCGGGCGGCGCGATCCACGCCGCCATGCGGCCCGGCACCACGACACGCTGCATGAGTCCGTGCACGAACGCGCGATCGGAGGCGGAGGGCAGCCATTCGTCCTTGCGGCGCTCGAATTCCTTGGCGCTCAGCTGCGCTCCGGACGGATCGCAGCGCACCGCCGACCAGACGCCGATTGCGCGGTTGAAGCGCGCGGACGGCAGCGTCACACGCACGTCGAAGCCGCTGCGCTCGAGCAGGCGGTTCCAGCGCTTCAAGCCCAGCTCGCAATCGCGCACGTAGGCGGTGCGCAGCACCTCGTTCATCGCGTTGCGCATCAGGACGTGCTCGACGCGCGTCCCGCCTGCGTCGGGCATCGCGAGCTCATAGCTCGCGTCGACACAGCGATGATCGGTGTACTGGGCCTCGTCGGGACGCCCCTTGAGCCCGCTCGCGAAGCTCGACGCCGCGTTCGACGAGACTTCGGACCCGAACAGGTCCAGCGACGACGAGAACCAGAAATTGAGATAGCGCTGGAAAGTCGGAAGGTCGATCGCCCCGGCGCCTCGCACCCGAGCCGGATCGTCGCTGCCCTGTGCGGTCATGACCTCGAGCGTACGCTTGAGCACGCGCGCGAGTCCGGTCTCGCCGACGAACATGTGGTGCGCTTCCTCGGTCAGCATGAACTGCGTGGTGCGTGCGAGCGGATCGAACGCGGACTCGGCGAGGCTCTTCAGCTGATACTTGCCGTCGCGATCGGTGAAGTAAGTGAACATGAACAGCGACAGCCAGTCCGTGATGGGTTCGTTGAAGGTCCCGAGGATGCGCGGCTTGTCGGGGTCGCCCGAATGGCGCTCGAGCAGCTCCTCGGCTTCCTCCCGTCCGTCACGGCCGAAGTACGCGTGCAGCAGGTACACCATCGCCCAGAGGTGGCGGCCTTCCTCGACGTTGATCTGGAACAGGTTGCGCAAATCGTAGAGCGACGGAGCGCAGTGGCCGAGCATACGCTGCTGCTCGACCGATGCCGGCTCGGTATCGCCCTGCGTGACGATCAGCCGCCGCAGCGGCGATCGGTATTCTCCCGGCACCTGCTGCCACACCGGCTCGCCGAGATGATCGCCGAATCCGATGTGGCGATCCGAGGCGGCATCGGCGAGGAAAATTCCCCAGCGGTAGTCGGGCATGCGCACGCGCCCGTAACTCGCCCATCCCGCCGCGTCAACGCCCACCGCGGTACGCAGATACACATCCGCCGCGGCGAAGTCGGACGGTCCGAGCTCTTTCCACCAGTCGAGAAAGCGCGGCTGCCAGTGCTCGAGCGCGCGCTGCAGCGCGCGGTCGCCGGCAAGGTCGACATTGTTGGGGATGCGCTGGTTGTAATCGATGCTCATCGCGTTCTCATATTCGCATCCGCCGCGCCGCAATGCTCAAACGCGCTCCCCCGCGCGTCGTCAGACGCGCTCCCAGTTAAATGCAGCGCGCGTCCCGCTCCCGAAGCGCTTCAGCGCTCCGCCCTCGCCCACCGCGTTGGGTCGCTGAAACACCCAGTTCTGCCACGCCGAGAGCCGCCCGAAAATCCGGGTATGCATGGTTTCCGGCCCGGTAAAGCGCAGGCTCGCCTCCATGCCGGTGAGCGCGTCCGGCGACAGGCTGGCGCGCTCCTCGAGCGCCAGCCTGATCTCGTCGCCCCAGTCGATGTCGTCGGGCGTGAAAGTCACCAGCTGCGCCTCGGCCGCAGCCTGCGCGCCCATGAGCACTCCCGCAGCCGGGCCTGCATACGCATCGGCGCAGAAGCGGTTGGCGAGTCGCGTGCGCCCATTCGCCATCGGGTACGCACCTTGGTTCATCGCCGACAGCGCGATGCGCGGCTCGCCGGCAGGATCGTCGGGCAGCGACTGCATGTAGCTGCGATCGGCGGCGAGCGCCAGCTCGAACAGCGTTCCGGCGAAGCACGATCCTCGATCGATCAACGCGAACAGCGTACGAGAGGAAACGTCGAGACGCGACAGCGTGCGCCGCCACAGTCCGATCGTCTCGCGCACCAGCCAATGCGGCGCAAGGCGCGCGAGCGAAGCGTCGACGGCCAGCACCGTATCGGGATCGCCCTGCGTGCGCAGCACCCAGGTGCCGACATCGAGCTCGTTGCTGCGCAGGCGCAGGATCGCGTCGTCGAGCTCGCGTGCGGCGGCCAACGGCCACCACGCCGCGCCCAGAGCGACGATGGCCTCGATGGAATCAGGGGTGTCGCGACCGGGTCCGCGTACGGTGAGCGTGGCGATGCGGGCGCCGCGGTCGATCGCTATCTCGAGATTCGACGTGCGCCAGCCGCTGTCGGTGACGACGCGCTCCAGCGGCGTGAGCGCAATGCCGATCTTGGAGGCGCCGTCGTCTGCGGTCGCGGCGAGCGCGCTGGCGCGCTCGCGCACGGCTTGCGAAAATTGCTGAGGCTTCGCCACCGCATCGACCAGATTCCAGTCGAGCGCACGGTCGGCGCGCACGCCTTCGATGGTCGTGCAGAAAACATCGGCGAGATCACGGCGCACGCGGCGCTTGTCGGTGAGCCGCGTCAAGCCGCCGGTGCCGGGAAGCACCGCGAGCAGTGGAACCTCGGGGAGGCTCACCGTCGATGAGCGGTCGTCGACCATGACGATCTCGTCGCACGCAAGCGCGAGCTCGTAACCTCCACCGGCAGCAGTACCGTTGAGCGCGGCGATCGACTTCAGGCCCGAATAACGGCTCGCGTCCTCGATGCCGTTGCGAGTCTCGTTGGTGAACTTGCAGAAATTTACCTTCCACGCATGCGTCGACTGGCCGAGCATGTAGATGTTGGCACCGGAGCAGAACATGCGCTCCTTGGCGCTGGTCAGCACGACGCAGCGCACGCTTGGATGCTCGAAACGCAGGCGCTGCAGCGCGTCGGCAAGCTCGATATCGACGCCGAGGTCGTACGAATTGAGCTTGAGCTTGTACCCGGGGGCGATGCCGCGGTCCTCATTCACGTCGAGCGAAAGCGTCGCAACGCTGCCGTCGACCGCGAGACGCCAGTGCACGTAGCGATCGGGATGGGTGTCGAAGCTGACCATCGGTCCGATAGGAAAATGAGGAAAATAGGGCGGGAACAGGGCGCGGGTGTACGCCGTCATGGTACCGGCGAATGTCGTATAGTGCACGCCGATGGCGCTCGCGCTGCACATCCTCGTGGGAACGATGACCGGCACCGCGCAGCTCGTGGCGCAGGAGCTCGAGCTCGCGTTCGGAGGCGACGACGTCACGATCAACACGCTGCTGATGGACGACCTCGACGAAGGCGTATTCGCGCAGCCCGGCGTGTTCCTCATCTGCACGTCGACCTACGGACACGGCGACGTCCCCGATAACGCCAAGGCGCTTTACGCGGCCCTGGTCGAGCGCAAGCCCGACCTCGCGCACGTGCGCTACGGCGTGTTTGCGCTCGGCGACAGGACGCACGTAGGCACCTTCTGCGACGGCGGAAGGCATTTCGACGAGGCGCTGGCCGCCGCGGGCGCGCAGCGCATCGGCACAGTGGCCCGCCACGACGCAAGCGGCGGAACGCTCGCCGAGGATGTCGCGCTTGAATGGTTCCCGGACTGGCTCGAAGAGGTGCGCCAGCTGTCATCGCAATCGTAGCCGCGCGGACACGGGCAGCGACAACTCCCGCGTTCGCCGTTGACGATACCCGTTGCCGCCGCCACAATCGGCCAGCTTCGCCGGCAAGCAAGCACCGAGGAGGAACCGTCCGTGATGGACCCCGCGACGACGCTGTTCTCGCACGCCGATCACTCGCATTCCCCGCCGATCATCACGCTGCCGCGCCGCTACAACGCGGCGGTCGATCTGGTCGATCGCCACCTCTCGGCGGGACGCGGCGCGCGCGTCGCGATCATCGATGATGGCGGGAGCTATTCGTTCGCCGAACTCGCTGCGCGGGTCAACCGTTGCGCTAACGCATTCCGCCGGCTCGGTCTGCGCATGGAGGATCGCGTCGCGCTGCTGCTGCACGACAGCATCGACTTTCCGACGGCGTTCCTGGGCGCGATCCGCGCCGGCATCGTTCCGATTCCGTGCAACACGCTGCTCACCGCGCCGGATTACGAGTTCATGCTCGCCGACAGCCGCGCGCGCGCGATCATCGTCTCATCGCCGCTCGCGGAGACAGTGCTCGCGCTCAAGGCACGGCTGCCTTCGCTCGAGCACGTCATCGTCTCCGGTGTGCCCGTCGCGGGTACGCGCGACTTCACGCAGTGGATCGCTGACGAAGCGGCGGATGCCGAGGTCGCCGCAACGACCTGCGACGATGTTTGCTTCTGGCTGTACTCGTCGGGATCCACCGGCACGCCCAAAGGTGCGGTGCATCTTCATTCCGACCTCATCAACACCGCAGAGCTTTATGCGCGACCCGTGCTTGGCATCGAAGAACGTGACGTCGTGTTTTCCGCGGCGAAGCTCTTTTTCGCGTACGGGCTCGGCAACGCGCTCTCCTTTCCGCTGGCAGTTGGCGCCACCGCGGTGCTGATGGCGGAGCGACCGACGCCGGCAGCAGTATTCCGCCGGTTGACCGCGCACCGCCCGACCATTTTCTACGGCGTGCCGACGCTGTACGCCGCGCTGCTGGCGAGCCCGGAGTTTCCCGCGCGCGACGCGCTTTCGCTTCGCATCTGCGCCTCTGCCGGGGAAGCGCTGCCGGCAGAGCTGGGAAGGCGCTGGCGCGAGCGCACCGGCGTGGACATCCTCGACGGACTGGGCTCGACCGAGATGCTGCACATTTTTCTCTCCAACCGCCGGGGCGACGTGCGCTATGGCACCACCGGCAAGCCGGTGCCGGGATACGCGCTCAGGCTCACCGATGAGACCGGCGATCCGGTGGGCATCGGCGAGGTCGGCGAGCTGCAGGTGAGCGGCCCCTCATCGTCGCCCTACTACTGGAACAATCGCGCGCGCAGCCTGGCGACGTTTCTCGGGCCGTGGACCAAGAGCGGCGACAAGTACACCCTCGATGCCGAAGGCTATTACACCTATTGCGGCCGATCCGACGACATGCTCAAGGTCGGGGGCGTCTATGTCTCCCCGTTCGAGGTCGAGGCCGCGCTCGCGAGCCACGAAGCGGTGCTCGAAGCCGCCGTGGTCGGGCACAAGGACGACAACGAGCTGGTCAAGCCCAAGGCGTTCATCGTCGCCAAGTCGGGCGTGGCGACCGGTCCCGAGCTCGCGAGCGCGCTCCAGGAACACGTCAAGGCGCGGCTCGCGCCATTCAAGTATCCGCGATGGATCGAGTTCGTGGCCGAACTCCCGAAGACCGCCACCGGAAAGATCCAGCGCTTCAAGCTGCGCGGTCGCTGATACCTGCACCGCCTTGTCGATGACTGCGCGTGGCTGCGCTGCTACCATCGGGCCTCCACGACACCCATGAGCTACCGGAGGAAGATTCATGACCAACCGTCGCGAATTCGTGCAGGGCGCGAGCGCCCTTGCCGCAGCCTCGGCGATCGGCGCGCTGACGCCGACGATCGCGCGCGCCCAGGGCGCGAAAATGCGAGTCGGCATGATGCTGCCGTACACCGGAACCTTCGCCGCGCTCGGGACCGCGATCACGCAGGGCTTCAATCTCGCGCTGGACGAAAATGGCGGCAAGCTCGGCGGCCGCGAGATCGAGTTCTTCACCGTCGACGACGAATCGGAGCCGTCCAAAGCCACCGACAATGCCGGCAAGCTGGTGCAGCGCGACAAGGTCGACGTCCTTGTCGGCACCGTGCATTCCGGTGTGGTGATGGCGATGGTCAAGGTCGCGCGCGACACTGGAACGCTGCTGGTGATTCCCAACGCCGGCGCCAACGCCGCGACCGGCGCCCAGTGTGCGCCGAATATATTCCGCACCTCGTTCTCGAACTGGCAGCCGGCGTACCCGATGGGCAAGGTGATGTACGACAAGGGGCATCGCAAGGTCGTGACCCTGACCTGGAAATACGGCGCGGGCGAAGAATCGATCGAGAGCTTCAAGGAAGCGTTCACCAAGCTCGGCGGCACGGTGGTCAAGGAGATGTACCTGCCGTTCCCGAATGTCGAATTCCAGCCTTTTCTTACCGAGATCGCGTCACTTAAGCCCGACGCGGTGTTCGTTTTTTTCGCCGGTGGCGGGGCGGTCAAGCTCACCAAGGACTACCAGGCCGCGGGACTCAAGGACAAGATTCCGCTCTACGGCACGGGCTTCCTCACCGATGGCACGCTGCCCGCGCAAGGCAGCTCTGCGCAGGGCCTGCTGACAACGCTGCACTACGGCGACGGCATCGAGAATCCGAGGAACAAGCAGTTCCGCTACGCCTATGGCAAGAAATACGGCGTGCAGGCCGATGTGTATGCCGTGCAGGGGTACGATGCCGCGCTGCTACTGAATGGGGGGTTGTCCGCGGTCAAGGGAAGCTTCGCGGATCGCAAGGCGCTTTACTCCGCGCTGGAAAAGGTCAAGATCGACAGCCCGCGCGGGGCGTGGGCGATGTCAAAGGCGCACAATCCCATTCAGGACATCTACCTGCGGCGCGTCGACGGCAACTCGAACGAAGTCATCGGCGTCGCATGGAAAGCGCTCGACGATCCCGCGCGCGGCTGCAAGATGGCGCAGGGCTGAGCACGTCCGGCGCACCTGCGACCGGCCGCGCCGCCGCGTCGGGTGTGCGCCGGATCGCGCGTGTGCGGCACTTCCGCCGCAGGAGACAACCGGACGCATGGCGTATTGCGCTTCCGACCCGTTGAAATGCTGATCCAGATCCTCAACAGTGTGCAATACGGGCTGCTGCTGTTCCTGGTCGCCAGCGGCCTGACGCTCATTTTCGGCATCATGGGCGTGATCAACCTCGCGCACGGCAGCTTCTACATGATCGGCGCGTACATGGCCTTCGCGCTGGCCGAGTCGCTGGGCAGCCTGTGGCTCGCATTGCCGGTTGGAATCGTGCTCGCCGCGGCACTGGGACTGATCATCGAATGGTTGCTCATCAGTCGGCTGTACCGGCGCGATCACCTGCACCAGGTGCTGCTGACCTTCGGGCTGATCCTGGTATTCGAGGAGCTGCGCAGCATCGCGCTCGGCGACGACGTGCACAGCGTCCCCATTCCCGCGCTGCTCTCGGCGTCGCTGCCGCTGACCGACACGCTGTCGTATCCGGTGTATCGCCTGTTCATCTCGGGCGTGTGCATCGCGCTCGCTGCAGCGATGTACTGGACGCTGCAGAAAACGCGCCTGGGCGCGCGCATCCGCGCAGCGGCATCGAATCCCGAGATGGCGCAGTCGCTCGGCCTCGACATACGCTGGATCCACGCGCTCGTATTCGCGACCGGCGTTGCGCTCGCCGCACTGGCCGGAATGATCGCCGCGCCGGTCTCCTCGGTGTTTCCCGGCATGGGAAACCAGGTGCTGATCGTATGCTTCGTGATAGTGGTCATCGGCGGCATCGGCTCGCTCAGGGGTGCGCTGGTCGCCGCGCTTCTGATCGGCTTCTGCGACACCTTCGGCAAGGTACTGTTTCCGGAATTCGCCGGCATCGCCGTCTATCTGCTCATGGCGGGCGTGCTGTTGTTCCGCCCTGCCGGACTGTTCGGCCGCGCGTGAGCACGCGCCGGCGCATCGTGCTCCTGGGCGGCGCCCTCGTCCTGCTCGCGCTCTTTCCGCTGCTTGCCGAGAAGTTCTACCTGCAACTGGTGACCCGGATCATGGTGCTCTCGATCTTCACGCTGTCACTCGATCTGCTGGTGGGCTACACGGGGATGGTCAGCCTGGGTCACGCCGCGTACTTCGGCATCGCCGCGTACGTTCTGGCGCTGGTCGCGCCCGCCGACGTCGGCGCCAACGTCTGGCTGACGCTCCCGGTCGCGCTGCTGGCGAGCGCGCTCGCGGCACTTGTCATAGGCAGCCTGGTCGTGCGCACTGCGGGCGTGTACTTCATCATGGTGACGCTGGCCTTCGCGCAGATGATCTATTATTTTTTCCACGACACGCGCGTCGCCGGCGGCTCTGACGGCATCTACGTGAATGTGCGCCCCCAGACTTTCATCCCGGGCATCGACCTCGGCGACGACCTGCATTTCTACTACGTGGCGTTGATGCTCATGGTCGGCGTATTCGCGTTGCTGGCGACGCTGCTGCGCTCGCCGTTCGGGCGCGCGTTGCAGGGCATCAAGGCGAACGAGCGACGCATGCGGTCCCTCGGGTTTGCGACGCTGCGCTACAAGCTCGCCGCATTCGTCATCGCCGGGACGCTCGCGGGGCTTGCGGGCTACCTCGCAGCGGCGCGCGAGGGTTATGTGAATCCTGAAATGCTGGCGTGGCACCAATCGGGTACCGTGCTCATGATGCTGATTCTCGGCGGAATGGGCACGCTGGTCGGCGCGGTCCTGGGCACCTTCGCCTACGTCCTGCTGCAGGAAGTGTTCTCCGACATCACGCGGCACTGGCAGCTCCTGATGGGCACGTTCATCATCGTCGCAGTGCTCGTCTTTCCGCAGGGTCTCGCCGGATTGGCGCAGCAGTGGCGACGCCGGCGTGCGCGGCTCGAGGACGCATCGGGTGAATGAGGTGCTGCTGCGCGCGAACGACCTCAGTCGCCGCTTTGGCGGGCTGGTCGCGGTGGATGGCGTCTCGCTGGCGCTGGCGCGCGGCGAGATCCATGCGGTCATCGGCCCCAACGGCGCAGGCAAGTCGACACTGGTGAATCTGCTGTCGGGAGAGCTGGCCGCGAGCTCGGGGACGATTCATCTGCGCGAAATCGACGTGACGCGGTGGAGCGCAGACCGCATCGCGCGTGGCGGGGTCGCACGCACCTTCCAGCATACCAACGTCTTCCCCGCGTTCAGCGCCTTCGAAAACTGCCGCCTCGCGGCACAGGCGCATGCTGGCGGAGTGCCCGGACTGTGGCGCAATGCACATCGCTACCCGGCGTGGAGCGCAGCGGCGCTCGCTGCGCTCGCCGCCACAGCGCTCGCCGCGCGTGCCGAAGTGGCGGCGAGTACGCTCTCGCACGGCGAGCAGCGCGCGCTGGAAATCGCGATGGCTCTGGCGGGAGCGCCGTCGGTCCTGTTGCTCGACGAGCCGCTCGCCGGCATGGGCCCCGAAGACGTCGCCGGCGTGGTCGGCCTCGTGCGCGGATTGCGCGAGCGTCACGCGATCCTGCTCATCGAGCACGACATGGACGCGGTGTTCGCGCTCGCCGACCGGTTGACCGTGATGGCCAATGGCCGTGTCATCGCCAGTGGAACGGCGCAGGCCATCCGCGAAAACGCCGAGGTTCAGGAAGTTTATCTGGGCGCCGCTGGAGAACTGGCATCATGAGCGCCGCATGAGTACCATCGGTCGTCCCGAGCGCCGGGTTGGGAAATGAGCCGGAGCGCGAAGCGCGAAGGTACTCCGACGGGCGTCCCGCTGCTCGAGGCGCGCGGCCTGCACACGCATTACGGGAGCAGCCACGTGTTGCGCGGCATCGATTTTCGCGTAAGCGCGGGCGAGATCGTCGCGCTGATGGGCAGAAATGGCATGGGCAAAACGACGCTGCTGCGATCGCTGCTCGGGCTCACGCGGCCCAGCCGAGGCGACATCCTGCTCGACGGCGATGCCATCGGCGCGCTGGCTCCGTTTCGCATCGCCCGTCGCGGACTCGCCTTCGTCCCCGAAGGGCGCGGCATCTTTCCGCTGCTGACGGTGCGCGAAAACCTTTTGCTTGCTGCGCGCCCGGGCACCGGCGGCTCGGTCTGGACGCTCGACCGCGTGCTGGCGGTGTTTCCACGTCTCGCGCAGCGTCTCGCGCACCACGGCAGCCAGTTGTCCGGCGGCGAGCAACAGATGCTTACGCTCGCGCGCGCGCTGCTCACGCACCCGCGCCTGCTCCTGCTCGACGAGGCGACCGAAGGGCTGGCGCCGCTGGTCGCCCGCGACATCTGGGCCACGCTGCAATCGCTGCGCGACTCGGGCATGGCGATGGTGATCGTCGACAAGAATTTCGCGATGCTCTCGCGACTCGCCGATCGCTGCGTCGTGCTGGTGAAGGGACACAAGACCTTCGACGCTCCGGCGGCGGCGCTGGCGGCGCAGCCCGAGCTGCGCGCGAAATACCTGGGCGTGTAGCATGGGCGGGACCGCGGCCCTGGATCACATCGAGGTCGACGGGGTGCGCATCGAGTACATGCGCATCGAAGGGAGCGACGCGGCGCCGACGCTGGTATTCCTCCATGAAGGGCTGGGCAGCTTGAGCATGTGGCGGGATTTTCCGCAGCGGGTTGCGGCGGCCACGCTCTGCCCCGCCGTCGTGTATTCGCGCGCAGGCTACGGAAAATCCTCCCCGCTGGCCGCTGCGCGCGCTCCCGACTACATGCACGCCGAAGCGCTGACGGTGCTTCCCGCGCTGCTCGATGCGCTCGCCATCGAGCGTCCGCTGCTCATCGGACACAGCGATGGCGCGTCGATCGCGCTCACCCACGCCGGCGCAGCGCAGCGGCCCGTTCGCGGCGTCGTCGCCCTGGCGCCGCACGTGTTCGTCGAGGCGCTATCCATCGAATCGATCGCCCGGGCGCGCGAGAACTATGCGGCGGGCGATCTGCGCGCGCGCCTCGCCCGGTATCACCAGGATGTCGACTCGGCGTTTCGCGGCTGGAACGATATCTGGCTTTCGCCTCGCTTCCGCGACTGGAACATCGAGGACGTGCTTCCCGCCATCGAATGCCCTGTGCTGCTAATCCAGGGGCGGGACGACGAATACGGAACGCTCGCGCAGCTCGACGCGATCGAGGCCGGCGTTCGCGGCGACGTCGAGCGCATCGTGCTCGACGAGTGCGGCCACTCGCCGCAACGCGATCAACCCGAGGCCACGCTGTCCGCGATCTTGCGCTTCGTCACGACGCTGGCTCGCGCGCGGCCTTGACCAGCAGTGCGCGCTCGTAGAGGCGGTTTTTCGGGGCGCGTGTCAGCGCTGCTGCGAGCCTGACGGCACGCGCGAGGGGCAGTTCCGCCAGCAGCAGAGCGAGCACTTCGTCGTGCTCGGCGTCGTCGCGCTCGAGGGCCGCGGGCGGCGCATCGACGATCAGCACGAACTCCCCGCGCTGGCGGTTGGGGTCGGCGCCGACCCACGCTGGCGCGTCGGCGAGCCGGCAGCGGTGAATGCTCTCGAAGTGCTTGGTGAGCTCGCGCGCGATCACCAGCTCGCGCTCAGCACCCAGCGCGGCGACAAGGTCAACGAGCGTTTCCACAATGCGATGCGGCGCCTCGTAGAAGACGATAGCGCAAGGCATCGGCGTCAGCTTCTCCAGCGCAGTCTTCCGCGCACCCGCGGTGACGGGAAGAAAGCCGTAGAACAGCCATTGTGGCGCGGGGATCCCGGAGGCCGACAGCGCGGTCGCCACTGCGCTTGGACCCGGTACCGGCACCACATTGAATCCAGCCTCCCCCACGGCGCGCACCAGCGCGGCGCCGGGGTCGCTGATCGCCGGCGTCCCCGCGTCGGTGACCAGCGCGACGCGCTTGCCCTGCTCGAGCAATCCCAGCACCTGTTGCGCACGGCGACGCTCGTTATGCTCGTTGAGGCTCAACACGTCGGCGCGGATGCCGTAGTGCGCGAGCAATATCCCGGTCACGCGCGTGTCCTCCGCCGCGACGACATCGACCTGCGCAAGAATGTCGAGCGCGCGCAAGGTGATGTCGCGCAGATTCCCGATCGGGGTGGCGACCACATATAATGTCCTGCCGAGCGCTGGCAGTGGCTCCCCCTTAGGCTTCGCACGGCTCCCGCTGTACTCATCCATGGTCACGACCTTCGATCTGCCGCGCTTCACGCGCGCCGCGATTGCGGCGTTCGCCGCGACGCTGCTCGGCATCGCCGCCTGCGCTTCGGTCCCGCCATTGTCGGCGGTGCGCCCGCCTCCGGCAACCGCGACCGTCCCGCCGTCGCGCACGCCACCGCCTGCGCCCGCGGTGCCCGAAGCCCCCGCCAGCACTGCAGCGACGACTACGCCGCTCGCTCCTCCGCCAGGCGTGATCGTCTCGGCGGCGCCCGTGCCTGCACCGGTGCGACCGATCGACTCGGTCGACGCGCCAGCGCGGACACCGGGAGAAGGCATCGCTCTGGTGCTGCCGCTGGAATCGCCCGTCTACGCGCACGCGGCCGATGCAGTCAGAGCAGGTTTTCTGGCGGCCGCCGATCGCGCAGGTGCGCGCTCGCGGGTGACCGTCATCGCTCACGGCGACGACGGAGTGCTTGCGGCGATGGAGGCCGCGCGCCGCGCCAACGTGGCGCTGGTGGTCGGA
>Ga0207700_10000085_pt1 | contig 58128 bp, 77 predicted proteins | sample LARL82metaG_FD_184348 | JGI IMG/M metagenome (GOLD analysis project Ga0207700, IMG submission 184348) | Corn, switchgrass and miscanthus rhizosphere microbial communities from Kellogg Biological Station, Michigan, USA - LAR L8-2 metaG... | ecosystem: Host-associated > Plants > Roots >...
CTGGGGTGCCTGAGGGTGCCGCGGAGGACTCACTTCTGTACTCCCTGTTCATGCGGGGTCAGGATGAGACCAAGCAGTCGTGGTGGTCGATTCGAATGCCCTCCTGGACTAACACGGTAGTCTTCCCGGGGGGTAGAAACGATCCGGAGATTCTCGAGGCCAAGGACGACTTGACCGATGATGAGTTCAAGCGCCAATACGGCGCTGAGTTCGTCGAGCGGGTCGGCCGAGTCATGGCCGAGTGGGACAGCGAGATCCACATCAAGGATCTTGAGTATAATCGTCGCTGGCCGTTGTTCGCTGCCGTCGACTACGGCTACACCAACGACTGGGTCTGGCTGTGGATTCAGGTAGACGTCTGGAATAACGTCTATGTCATCGGTGAGGAGCGGTTCAGATTGCGCGACACGGAGGATATCGCGCGCAACGAGCTACTGACCCACCCCCTGTTGTCTAATCTGCAGATGATATACCCTGATCCTGCAGCGCCCGACGACACTTCGATTCTTACCAGAATCTTGGGGAAACCCGCCTCGAACAATACGGGCGGCGAACTCAACACGCGCCTTCAGCTGATACGACGAGCGCTGAAGCCACGACCTGAGCACCTACCCGACGGCCATCAGGACAAGAAGCCGGCGCTCTTCGTCGACCGCTCCTGCCACCAGCTGGAGTGGGAGATGAGGCAGGGCTACCGGTGGCCCGAGAATAGGGGCTTTAGGTCCGGGGAGATGAGAAACGCCTCGGAGCAGCCGCTCGACAAGGATAACCACGGACCGGAGGCGCTAGGTCGTTTCTTCCGTGGATACATGATGGATAAGACGCCAGTCGGCAGAAGCCGAATGAGCAGGTATAGGACAAGAGGGGCGGTGCCGGCGAGATGACCACTCGATACAAGAAGCGGTTTGGCGGTTCGCTGCCCTGGGAGACGTTCCAGTTTCCGAAGTCCTTATCCGAGACGTGGATGCCGAGGGATGACGCGGCGCGCAACTCGGCCTACGAGGGCTACAACTCGATGTACTGGAACGAGGACAATGCCTACTCGCTCCGGTGGATCGTCACCGAGCAGCCCGTGTACATACCGATACCTCGGATCATCGTCGACACGATGGCGCACTACCTGCTCAAGGGTCTTCAGATCGGGGTTCAAGATCCTGAGAAGAACAAGGCCCAGCAGCAGGATCTAGAGGACTTCCTCGACAGGCAGCAGTTCCTGTCGAAGTTCCATGTCGCTAAGCACGACGGTTGCATCCGGGGCGACTACGTCTTCCATATGACAGCCAACGACGAGCTGCCTGCGGGACGACGCATCGCGATCTCATCCATCTACGCCGGCAAGGTCGTCCGCAAGTTCGACGACGACGACGGCGAGCTGATGACTGACGCGTGGATCGTCGAGCCGTACGAGTTCTCCGAGGGCGATGATCGCAGCAAGGACAGCAAGGATTATGTCCGTCGTCTGCACTACTGGTACTCCGACGCGGATAACGACGCTGATGATCAGTCGCATGCGCTCGAGGAGGACGTCGATGAGGTACCTGCCCCCGACTCTACGGAGGCTAGGGAGGGGCTGAGCACCACACGACAGGTCATGCGTGCGCTCGAGATTCTCGAGGTGAACGAGAAGCTCTGGACGACCGAGGAGTCGGTGGTCGTGACGGAGATCGAGGATGAGCCTCTGCCCGCGCCGATCGACGTCATACCGGTGTACTGGTTCAAGAACATCCCGACCGACGGTCAGCCCTTTGGCTCTTCGGACATACGCGGGTTCGAGAGAGGCATCCGCGGCATCTCTCAGGAGGCAACCGACCTCGGTGTGGGCCTGGCGTTGGATGGTCTGGGCACATTCGTCACCGATGCATCGCGACCTGTGGATGCGAATGGCAACGAGACTAGCTGGATCATCGAGCCAGGCATGATCCTAGAGCTCCAGAATGGCACCTACTTCAAGCGTGTGGACGGCATCACCTCCATCACGCCGGCGCTAGACTGGATCAAGTACTCTGAGGGTAAGATCGACGAGGCAGCCGGTCTATCCTCAGTAGCGGTCGGAGACGTTGACTCTCAGACCGCAAGTAATCCGATGGCACTCTCGATCAAGTTCCTGCCGACTTTGGCCAAGCTGCAGGAGCGAGAGGCCGTCGCGCTGGGCAACCTCAACAACATGTTCTGGGACTGGACCAAGTGGCGTGAGGCCTATGAGGGTAAGTCCTGGCCCAAGAACGTGAAGCTGAGGATCGAACCCGGCGACAAGCTGCCTCAGGACAGAACCGCTCGCGTCAATGAGCTGAATAACATGCTCGATCGCGACATCATCTCCAAGGCGTACTATCGTCAGGAGATGGCTAAGCTCGGCTATGAGTTTCCGGATGATCTGCAGCAGCAGATCAACCAGGAGCTCGAGGATGAGCTTAAGTTCAATGTTCGGAAGGGACAACTGGCTAATCAGGCAGCTGAGACGGCTGCTACCCAACAGGGCGCCCAGGGTGATCCGGGGCAGATGCCGCCAGGAGTCAACGGACAGAAGTCCACGACTCTGCCTCCTCCCGGCAACCAAAGCAACAACCAGAAGAAGCCCAACGAGAGCAAGGGCACTGAGTCCGGGCAACCGTTGGCCAAGCAAGCGAGGGGCGCGAGGCCCCCGGCGACTTCAAGAAGGTGAGGTTGGCGTGATGCCGACGATCTTCCACAAGCAGCAGCTCGAGCCCGCCTGGCTCCGATTCACCTACGTCGTGGGATACGACGAGGGTGAGGGGGGCGAAGGCGAGGGCGGCGCCGAAGGTGGCGATGGTGAGGGTGAGGAGGGTGACGGCGAGGGCGATGAGCCCGATGAGTCCACACCTGAGGGCCTGAAGAAGGCGCTGGATGCGGAGCGCAAGCTGCGCAAGACCGCCGAGCAGAAGCTCAAGATCGCCGCCCGCAAGGCTGCGAACCAGGCGGCGAAGGAGGGTGAAAGCGGCAAGAAGGGTGAAGGCGACGCGGGTCAGACCGGCCAGCAGGGTAACGGCGAGACCGACGCACGCATCGAGAAGCTGACCACGGCGCTGCGCAACAACTCGCTGCGCTCGACGATCAGCGAGCTCGCCTCCAACTTCTCAGACCCCAGCGACGTCTACCGCTTCCTCGACACCGGCGCGTTCGACTACGAGCAGGACGCCGACGATCCGTCGGTGGTCGTGTGGGATGAGGCTGAGATTCGTGCGGCGATCAAGGATCTCGCCAAGCAGAAGCCCTACCTCCTGAAGGCTCCCGCCGGCGACGGCGCTCAGAGCCAGCGGCAGCGACGTGGTTCTTCGGGACCCAAGTTCGCCGGCAGCGGCTCAGGCAAGCAGACTGGCGGCCTCAGCAACGCTGAGATCGCTCAAAGGTTTCCCGCGATGCGCACTGCAGTCCGGGCAGGTAACAAGAGTGAATGAGGTGAACACGCATGGGAGATCCGCGGTACGACAAGGTACCAGACGGCGGCACGTTCCGAGCCCCGCTCGCTGCTGACCTGTCCGGGCTGACGTCAGCGGGTGGCTTCGGTCCCAAGGCAGTCTGGCTCAACACCAGCGGCCAGGCCGTCTTCACAGAGGCGGCGGGCAACACCAGCGTCGTCGGTGTGCTGGTGAAGAACCTGGCCCAGTACCCCCGACTCGGCAACATCGTCGGCCAGACCAACCTGGCGATCCCGATCGGTGGTAAGGCTGGCGACATCGTCGACATCATGACCCAGGGCGAGATCGTGCAGCTGGGTCTGACCGCCGGTACGAACTACTACGCGGCGGCCGACGGCACGCTCAGTTCGAATCCGGCCGACGGCCCGATGATCGGCTGGACCGTCACGTCTGACCGACTGGTGGTTCGCTGCGCCGGTGACGTGAATGTGAACCGTGGAGGCGGCCTCACCGCCAATGGAGTCACGGTCGCCAACACGGTCACCGAGACCTCGCTGCAGTCCTACCAGCTCGACGCCAACGAGATCATCGGTGGTGAGATCTTCGAGCTGGAGCTCTTCGGCATCTACAGCAACACCGGCACGCCGACCGCCACGATCAACATCCGGCTTGGGGGCACGGCCGGCACGCTGCTTGCGGCTGCGATCGTCACCACCCCGACGGCTGCGGCCAACGACGCCTTCCGAGTCAACGCTCGCGTGAACTTCCACTCGGCCACCAAGGCAGTCGCCACGGCGCGCGCGGAGTTCTCGACCCACACAACCGATGTCGACGCCGTCGGCCTGGGCGGTTCCGCCGCTGAGGTCACCGTCGACACCACGACGGCCAAGACCCTGAACATGGACCTGGTGTGGGGCGCCGCTTCGGCTTCGAACACCCTGACCGTGCTCGGCGGCTCCGCCCGGCGCATCGCGTAACTACTAGAGAACCGAGAGGAGGAACTTCGAGATGGATACTCTGCTCTACGGCGAGGTCCCGGTCGTCTACAGCAACCCGGTCACCCGCAAGAACATCTTCGCCCGCATGCTCGAGGGCGAGAACCTGCAGGACATGATGGTCCGAGGATTCGACGAGGGTACTCTCGAGCGCGGCGACGTGCTCGTGCAGGCCGCTGACGGCTCGGACATCAATGTCATCTGGAACGAGATCCAGGACATCCTGAGCATGTGGAACAGCCAGCGCAACCGGCTGATCGACTACCTCACGTTCCAGGTAACTGACGTCATCGACTACGTCGGCGTTCCCGTCGAGGTCGACTTCGAGCAGGCCTCGGAGTACGGCAAGCCCGTGGGTATCCGCGGTGGTGGGTTCTACACCCGGGGCTACGACTTCAAGTTCTACGACCTGGCGATCCGGTACACCTGGATGTTCCTGGCCGAGGCCACGCGGGCCCAGATCGACAACTACACCAACATGGCGCTCGAGGCCGACAACCGACTGATCTTCAAGAAGGTCATGTCGACGGTCTTCAACAGCGCCAACGGCGCCGGCATCGCCGACCGGAACATCCCCACCACCGTGTACAAGTTCTACAACGGCGATGGTGAGGTTCCTCCGGCCTACAAGAACATCACCTTCACCGGCTCCCACACGCACTACTACACGTCGTACGGCCTGCCGTCGCAGGTGCAGAACGCGGCGCTGCAGCCGGCCACGCTCGACGACCTCGAGGACGAGTTCTACAACCACGGCTACACCCTCCAGAACGGCTACGACCTGGTGCTCTGGGTCAACCGCCAGGAGGGCAAGAAGATCCGTACCTTCAAGGTCGCCAACGGCGCCCGGTACGACTTCATCCCCAGCGCCGGAGTCGGCGGCGGTATCTACCAGCCGCAGTCGCTCGGCATCGTCGGCCGGCCTGACGGGACGCCCGTCGACGGCGAGGTCGGCACCTACGGTCCGTTCCACGTGATCGAAGAGCCGTACATTCCCGCCGGCTACGTCTGCGCGCTGGTCTCCGGCGGTCAGCTCAACATCAACAATCCCGTGGGCATGCGCCAGCACACAAACCCGGTTTACCAGGGCCTCAAGCTGGTCAAGGGTCCTGACGGCTCGTACCCCCTGAGCGAGGCCTACTACCGTCGGGGCTTCGGCACCGGCGTCCGGCAGCGCGGCGGCGGCATCATTGTGCAGCTCGTCAACAGCACCACCACCACCTACACCGTCCCGACGGCATACAACCTGTGATGAGGTGTGGGGCTTAGGTCATATAGTGGGCCGCCCCACGCCTCACAGAGAGGAGGAATGATGGCTCAACAGCAGTTCGAGGAGCCGCCGGATCTGTTTGACTCGAGCGGCGAGAAGATCGTCGTCTTCCGGAAGCCGGATGGGACGCTCTTTAGCAACCATCCCGAGTACCAGTTCGCGAGGGCGATGTACGATCAGGCCCAAGCGAAGGCCGCCGAGGCCGAGCATCCGGCCGTCGACACCGAGGACATGGTCGACGACGAGCCGCAGGAGCAGGACAACAACGATGGCGTCACCTCGTACGAGGAGATGACCAGCGCGGATCTGCTCAAGCTCACCAAGGAGCGCAACCTCACTCTGCCGGACAAGAAGCGATCCACCGCGATCGCCGCGCTCGAGGAATACGACGCGGAGCACGAGAAGTCGGAGTAGCCACATGGTGATGTCGCTGTCGGATCAGGTCAGGCTGAACGCTGGCGAGACCATCCCCACGGGGGGGTCCGACAGCGACACCAACTTCACTGACCAGCAGATCGCTGACCTGCTCATCCTGAACAACAATCTGATCAATCGCACCACAGCCGCTGTGTGGAGAGCTAAGGCTGCTTTGTTCGCCGGCCTCGTCGACGTGCAGGAGGGTAACTCCTCACGTAAGATGAGTCAGGCCTATGAGACCGCTCAGTCTCAGGCGAAGTATTGGGCCTCACTCCCCGAGGGCGATCCGGTGATGGGTAGAACCCGCATCGGCGTCAACCGGAGGTCGATGCCCTGGTGACTGCAGCAGCTAACGCGCTGGAGCTTAAGCTTCGTCGCAACGTACTCGCCGCGTATATCGCGGCTGACCCGGTGACTATCAGCTTTCGTCGATACCCCGAGGTGGACGACGGCGCTGGAAGCTGGGTCAAGGGACGGGTTCAGAACATCACCCCACAGGTGATGCGACTGGTCCCCTACAAACGTCGACTGTCCTCGCTCACGGACCACACGGCCGATGGCGACATACCGAACGTTCAGTACTCGCTGGTGGCCACCATCGATGTAGACGTCCAGCGATGGGATGAGTTCACCCTCAACGGCGCCGAGTATAAGGTCATGGGCATCGAGCCCAAGACTCAACTTCGGTCGATAGCTGATCGGGTCACGATTCTGATCGAGATCCGGGATAAGGCCTCCTGATGTCGGAGGGGGCGGGCTTCTTCATCACGGAGGACACGCTCACCGCGTCCTTGGAGAATGCGCCAGCTGAGTTGATGGCCGAGGTTGAGGCCCATGCGGTCCAGCTTGCGGTGCGCATTCTAGACTACGCGAAGCAGAATGCGCCGTGGCAGGACCGCACCGGCGACGCCCGCCGGCTACTCGACGTCGACGTACAGCAAGATGAAGACACGATAGTCATCCAGCTCTACCACCAGGTCGACTACGGTCTGTGGCTGGAGGTCATAGAGAGTGGCCGCTTCGCGATCATCATGCCTACGCTCGAGAGGTTCGCTGGTGAAGCCTTCACGGTGACTAATGAAGGGGGTGAGGGGTGATGGGCGCTCGAGAGTTTATCCATCGTGTGCTAAGCACGGATCTCGACCTTGGCACCATACTCACACCTGACCGGATCAAGGTAGGTCAGTCGGTCATGACGGCCCAGATCCAGAAGCCTTACATCATCGTCAAGATGATGAACGACCCTGATCTGACCTTCGACGACCCTGACATAGCTGCGAGACCACACCAGCAGTATTTCACGGTGTATGTGCACGACGCACGACCGAGCTACGGGCAGGTGGACCAGATCTGCGATCTCGTGAAGGCCGCATTCCGGCTGAATCCCTCGTCGAAAGATGATAGAGTTACCTGGATAACCTACCTCGAGCGGAGCGCTGATTTCGACGACGTCTCGTTGGACACCGTCTTCCGCTACATGAGGTTCATCGCACAAATGACCTAGAAGGAGGTCCACCATGAACGGATGGCTTCGATACGCGGGTTCCGCGCTGACCCGAGTTCTGTCCCACCTGGATCTGTCCCAGCTCGGCGCCGACGCGAAGGAGCTCGAGGCGCTCGGCGAGAACGCGGCGGTCACCTTCGTCAAGGGCGTGGCCCAGCACGTCGAGCCCGGTCTGGCCGCGTTCATCGCGGGTCACCCGACGCTGCAGGACGAATTCCACACGCTGACCGACGACGAGGCCGCGGCGGAGGTCGCGCAGCGCAAGGGGGACCCTTCGCCGGCTGGCGACACCTCGGCGCCGGCACCCTCCAGCTCGACGTCCGAGGGGACCGACCGGAGCCCCGAGCCGTCCAGCTCTGGGTCGGCGAGTGGCGACTCGACCCCGAGCACCCAGTAGGTCCGGGCAACTACGGCCCCTTCGAGCCGTGGATTCGTGCCTGACTGATTTGCCGGCGCGCCGGTGACGCAGGGCCCTACCTGAGGCTGATTCCAGGTGGGGCCCTGCGGTGTAAGATGATGCGTGCGAGTGATTGATCGTCCGATGAGCCTCAATCGACTAGGGAGCGAATTGGATGATCGATCTTAGGTGCGATGGCACCATGCATGCAAGGCTAGATCTCGACCGCGGCACCCTCGAGGTGAAGTGCGGTCGTCGTAGGTGTGGGGCCGCGCCTGACGTGGTCGTACTCCACACCTTCAATCTGAACACCGGCGAGATGGTCGACACTCGCAGGTTCGCTAACCCACCCCGTAAGGAGGATCGCACAGATGACGCTAGCTAATCCCCCGCTGCCGTTCGGCCTGAGAGACGTCAAGGTTTACCCGATCGACGCCAACGGCAACGTCGGGTCGGGTGTGGACCTGCCCGTGGCCCAGACCTTCACCTTCAAGGAGACCGAGACCTTCGAGATCCTGAAGGGCGACGATCAGAACCTGGCAAGTCATGGCGGCGGCCCGATGGTCAGCTGGGAGCTCGAGTCCGGCGGCATCTCACTCGACGCGTACCTGGTCATCATGGGCGGCGCGGTCGTGACGACCGGCACCACACCCAACCAGATCAAGACGTACACCAAGCTGACCACCGACCAGCGGCCATACTTCCAGGTCGAGGGTCAGGCGATCAGCGACTCCGGCGGCGACCTCCACGGCATCGTCTACCGATGCAAGGCCGACGGCGGCTTCGACGGCTCCTGGGCGAACGGCAAGTTCTGGGTCTCGAAGGCCACTGGCTCGGGCTTCGGCGACAACGCCGGCACGTCCCCGACCTACAAGCTGTACCGCTTCGTCCAGAACGAGACTGCCACGGCGATCGTTCCGTGATAGCATAAGCCAAACATCGATCCCCTGGAGGACCAATGGCTCAGACTCGTAATAACCTCGGCGGCATCCAGAAGGCGTCGAGCGTCTCGGACTTCAAGAAGAAGCGTGAGCCGGTGGAGCTGCCCTCCGGCCTGCGCATGGTGCTGAAACCCACATCTCTCTCGGGATTCCTGCAGACCGGCCAGATCCCCAACTCGCTCATGGCAGTGGTCAAGAGCGCGATGGCCGATAAGACCGGCGAGAATGTCGACGCGATGGCCGCCGACGTCATGTCCGACCCCGAGGGCCTGAAGGACCTGTTCGCCGCGATGGACACGTTCGTGATCTCGGTCGCCGTGGAACCGCGAGTCTACCCCGCGCCAGATGATGACGAGGAGCGACGAGACGATATCGTCTATGTTGACGAACTCGAGGACGAGGACAAGATGTTCATCTTCACTCGAGCCATCGGTGGGGCGGGTGGGGCCGAGCCGTTTCGTCAAGAACCTGCCGGCCGTGTGGGCGCTGTTCAACCACGCAAAGCAGTGGGGGGTACGACCAAGCGAACTCCTCGGGCTAAGTGAGCCTGAGGACGCCTATCTCGCATACTGCCTCGACGAGGCTGTAGCCTACGTTGGCTCCGCCATCAAGGCTGAGCTTGAGTCTGAGATGTCTGAGGTAGAAGGTCGTGTGAACCAGGAGCGCAGAGCTCAAGCGGTACTGAGTAGATACTTCAATAGCGACAATAAGCCCCCCACCGGTCAGTTCGCTGACCCGGCTCTACTCTTCCAGTAGAGGAGGCTCACATGGCCACGCTGCTCGGATCGGTGTCCGGTCAGATCAAGATCGATGTGTCTCAGGCGCTAGCCGCCTATGTCGCCGTGCAGCAGGCCAACCGTGACACCATCAACGCGCTCCGGCAGATGAGCTCGACGCTCAACACAGTCGGTAACGCAATCGGTGTGGTGGGGCTTGGACTGGCGGCCGCGCTCGGATATGCGGCTAAAGAGGCTGCGAACTTCAACGCTCAGATGGACTACTTCCAGTCGATCTCGGGCGCGACCGCCAACCAGATGGACCAAATCCGTCAGAAGGCGCTGGCCCTCGACCAGACCACGATGTTCTCGACACAGGACATCGCGAACATGTTCGTGGAGTTGGCTAAGGCTGGTGAGGGAACCGATCAGATTGTCGGCGGTGTGGCCGATGCGGTCGTCAATCTGGCGCAAGCAGCTCAGATTCCTCTGAACAGCGCTGTCACCACCGTGGTGTCGGTGCTAAATGCATACAACCTATCCGCCTCCCAAGCCGCTGAGGTGTCAGATAGGCTTGCCGGCGCGGCCAACGCGTCCATTCTTGAGGTCTCCGACCTCGCTACATCGTTGAAGTATGTGTCCGGTGTGGCCGATCAGCTTGGTATCTCCTTCAATGAGACCACTACCGCGCTAGACCTGCTAGGTCAGGCGGGTATCAAGGGATCGATGGGCGGCACCGAGCTCCGTCAGATCCTAGTGTCTATCCTGGGCACCACAAAGCCCGCCGCGGCTGAGCTGAAGCAGCTGGGTATCATCACAAAGGATGGTGCCAACCAGTTCTTCGACGCGAGCGGCAAGGCTAAGTCGCTTAGCGACATCTTCCAGATTCTTCAGGATCACCTCAGGGGCCTGAACCAAGAGCAACAACTGGCGGCCCTGAAGACGATCTTCAACAACCGCGCACTGTCTGCCGCCGCCATCTTGACTAAAGCCGGCGCAGACGGATTCAAGCAGATGAACGACGCTATGTCTGGCACGACCGCTGCAGACGTCGCGGCTCAGCGCATGGACAACCTCGCGGGCGACACCAAGAAGTTGACATCGTCGCTGAAGACGATGGCTATTGAAGCAGGTCAGCCGCTACAGAACTTTCTTCGTCAGGTCGTTCAGGGGCTTACATCCCTCGTCCACTGGTTCGAGAATCTGTCGCCTGCGACTCAGTCGAACATCATCCACATCTTGGCGATAACTGCGGCTTTCCTCCTCGCTTCAGCCGCCCTCATCAAGATAGTCGCTTTCGCCATCAGGTTCGCTGAGACGATGAAGACTCTAGCCACAGTGGCAAAGTTCCTGTGGAGTGTTCTTACCATCGGCGTCAATGTCATTAGGGCGCTAAGCGTAGCGTTGATGGCTAATCCCATCGGCTTGATAATCGCTGCTGTGGTCGCCTTGGCTATCGCCTTCTTCATTCTGTATGAGAAGGTAAAGCCTGTACGTGACTTCTTCAACGCCATCGGGCGAGGTCTCAAGACCGCGTTCGAAGCCACGGTCAACTGGTTCAAGGGTCTGCCCGACTTCTTCGAGCACGTGTGGGCTGACATCAAGCAGTGGTTTGACGATGGAGTTAACGGCGTCAAGAAGGCCTGGGATGCTGTAGTCAATTTCTTCAAGGGCATCGGCGAATCGATTAAGAACGGTATCGTCGGGGCTTATAACGCGGTTATTAATTTCTTTGAGAATCTGCCTGGCCAGGTAGAAAGCTGGATTGACAAGGTAGCTAACTCGGTAGCCAACTTCTTCCAGAATCTCCCCTACAAACTCGGCTACTGGCTTGGTTACGCCCTTGGTGCATTCATCAAGTGGGAGAGCGATGTCGTTCGCGACATCGGCAACTGGCTCCTGAAGATGACCATCAACATGGGCAACTTCTTCCAGTCTCTGCCCGGCAAGCTTGTGAACTGGCTCCGCGAGGCGGCAAACGCGATAGCCACATGGATTAACCAGGTCGAGCAAGACGTTGTCGACTGGCTCATCCAGATGGGCAAGGACATCGGCAACTTCTTCATCAACCTACCGGGCAATGTGTGGAACTGGCTTGTGTCGGTCGCCACCAACATGAAGAGGTTCGAAGATCAGGCCATCAACGATGTGGTGGGCTGGATAGAACGCACCTCAGGCTCTATCGCTAACTTCTTCAGCTCCTTGCCGGCGCGCATCGGTGGGTGGCTGACCAGCGCCCTGACCAACATGGTCAACTGGGTTGAGACGATGGTGCAGAAGGCCAACGATCTTGGACAGCGTGTCCTTGCAGCCATTGGCAACTGGTTTACTCAATTGCCGGGTAACATACGTCAGATCTTCGACAACGCAGTCTCAGCCATCGAGAATGCGATCTCTGATGCGTTCAACGCAGCAGCTAACTTCGCTGAGGGTCTGTGGAATGGCTTCAAGCATGGCCTTGGTATGCACTCGCCTTCGTACATCGAGAAGGCCATGTTCCAGATCACTGACACGATGTACACCGAGACCGACAAGATCTCGGACTATGTGAAACAGATCAATGGCCTGGGCGAGCAGATGATGGGCTTGAACCCGGCCACCGCAGCGTCTGCCTACAGCTCCATACTGAGCAATAGTCTCGGCAGCCAGATCGCAATGCTTCAGGCGCTCAAGCAACTTACCGGCAGTAGCTCTACAGCGGGTTATGGCTTCAGTAACTCGTTGTTCCCAGGACAAGTTGGCGTGCTAGGTGGCACGGGAAACACCCCAACTAAAGTACTAGAGGTCAACGTCTACAACCCAGTGGGCGAGGATTCGGCGACATCTACGACGCAGCAGCTTAGGACCCTAGCCTCGATGGGAGCGTTCTGATGACAGCAACAACCGCCGAGACGGTCACTGTCGACGGACTCGTGCTTAACACCCTTGCGTACAACATCTCCACACGTGCGGGCAGATACACGACGCCGGACGTAAGAACCAAGAACGTCGAGCTGCCTGGGCGTCATGGTACTTTGACCGTCAGAAGCAAGAGATTTCAGCAAGGCGTTATAGTGCTCTCGATGTGGGTGAGAGGCGCTAACTCCGACGGGTTCATGCCCACCAGCGACCTTCAGTCCCGCATATTCCAGCAGAATCTCGACCTGCTCATGCAAGTGTTCACACGCAAGAGCGGTCTGCTGGATGTTAGACAGACGCTGCCGGACGGCAGTGTGCGTCAGTGCTTCGCTGAAGTGCTCGCGGCCATCGACCCACAGAGTAAGTCTACTCGACCGATGGCTGCTTTCTCGGTCGCATTGACTATTCCTGCTGCGTTCTGGCAGGATCTCAACCCAATCACTTACACGTCGACTGCAGGACTTACCTCCTCTCAGACGTTGACCCTGAGCCCATTCATCGGAGCCACCGCGCCCATGGACGACCTGGTGTGGACTATCGCCGGCGCGGCCACCAATCCAAAGATCCAGGCGCTTGAGAGTGGCTCACCGCTCAGCGTCGACACATGGATGCAGTACAACAACACTATACCTGACTTCAAGAGCCTGACGGTGGACTGCAGTTCATGGGGCGTATCTGGTGTGGCGGGCTTCTCGCCTAGCACAGCTGACGTGAGTCATGCGGGCGCATCGACCTTCATGTCGCTGCAGCCTGGGCCACAGAACACAGCTCCACAGGTCAAGTGGACAGCGTCGGGGGTCGACTCGAGCACTCAGCTGACCGTCACCGGTCGTCGCAAGTATGTGACGGTGTGACATGGGCCTCTTCGAGTTTCGCATACTGAACCCCTCCACGGGTAAGCCCGACATCGTTCTACCCGACGTCGAGAGTTTCACCCTATCGCCGGCTATGTCGGATGTCGGCACAGTGCAGTTCACCTATCCGAAGAATGGCCTGAATTACTCTCAGATCCAGAATGATCGTGATCTGTATGTGTTCTTCAATGGCACTGAGGCGCTTAGTCTGAGAAGCACGCTCGAGCAAAGCCAGGGCGACGACGCCAGCTTGGCGGAGGAGGGCGACCTAAAGGCTTTCAATGGACGCTCCACATTCTCCCACTTCGACCGGGCGGTTGTGTATCCTTCGGGCTGGCCCGGTTCGACAAATCCGCCCACACAGGCCTACAGCGCCGTGTCTGTGGGTCAGGTGCTCATCGATCTCATACAGAAGGCTCAAGCTCGAGGCACGATCCCTGAGATAACCTGGTCCTTCACTGCAACCCACGACTCAGCGGGTAACAGCTGGAGCAACATCACCATCAGCTTCAACGCTCAGACTACTTACCTGACCTGCTTCCAGACCATGGTGGCATACGCCTTGTGCGACCTGAGGATGGTCGGGTATAGGCTAGACGCATACGTGTTTCAGCAGATGGGCACTGATCATACTACGGTTCAGCCGCCCCTGGTGATGCGCAAGGGTCGGGATCTCACCCAAGCTCAGCAGCAACAGAGTACGATGGGGCTCTCCACCTCTGCTTTAGTGGCGGGGGACAACAACACGTATGTTGAGGTTAACGACCTCGTGAACCAGAGCATTCGAGGCAGACGAGAGACGGGCTACTCTCAGAGCGGGGTGCAAGACCTAGGCACCCTAGACGCGGTTGGCATCGCGCTGCTGTCGACCGTCAGCACCGAACTCAAGTCTCGCACTCTGCAGCTCAACTTCGCCGACCCCAAGTGTCCCGTGCCCACACAAGACTTCGACATCGGCGACTGGACCTATGTCGATCTCAACGACGGTTCGTTGACTCGTCAACGCATCGTCGTATGGAGTGCATCCCTGGCAAATGATGGCACCCTGACCGGCACTGTCACGTTGGACACTATCTTTCAGGAGAAGATCAACCGTATCAATGGCCGGTTGAATGCCCTACAGAATGGGGTCGTGCTCGCCGGCGCAAGTAATCCAACGCCCGTGAGTAAGCTACTGTACCCGCCCAAGGTACCCACCGGACTGGTTGTCGGCACAAGTGTGTACCAAGATGATCAAGGTCACACTTTCGGGCAAGCCACGATCACTTGGACCGCAGTCACCCAGAACACCAACAACCAGTCGGAGTCCAGCCTGGCTAACTATGCGATACGTAGCAAACTGCATGCAAGCGCCGCCTGGAGTCCTGCCACATTGGTCGACCCTGGCCTGACCGCAGCTTACATGTCGCCCTTCGTGCCTAACACAAGCTACGACTTCCAGATCTCTGCGATCGACACTCAGGGTAATGTGAGCGGATGGTCAGCTACTGTAACCGTCACGATGTCGGCTGACACCACTGCGCCCAACCAGCCATCGACCCCCTCTGTGAGCTCTCGGCTCGGTCAACTGAGCGTGGTGTGGGATGGTAAAGACAGCGGTGCGGCGATCATGCCCCCAGACTTCGACCACACGAACGTGTATGTATCTGCCTCGGGCTCGGGGTTTACCCCCAGCTCGAGCAACCTGTTCGGCACCATGCGTGTAGGCCAGGCGCTACAGATTCCGGGCAGTATTCTAAGCTATGGCAGTACATACTTCGTCAAGCTCATCGCAGTCGATAAGAGTGGTAACTTGAGTGCGGCCTCTGCGGCAGGAAGCGCTACTCTCTCTCAGGTCGTCAGCACTGACCTTGGCATTGGTCAGGTTAGTCTTGGTAACCTCGCCTTCTCCGACATGGGCAATCTGATCGACAACGGCTCGTTCGAGGATCCCTCCTGGCAGACTATACGTAACGCTGAGTTCGGTGGAACCCATTGGTCGCTTGACTCCACGACTGCATTCGCCGGCACTACCTCGATCCGACACACAGGTGCGGTCGGGTCAGATGAGACCGTGATTCTAAACTCTGTCACAGCCAAGCAGGGGCAGACGTTTATGGGCGCGGTGGACATCAAGATGGACTCTACGGTGAACCCGACCATGAGGGTGGCGCTGGGGGTCATCTGGCGAGACCTGTTCAACAACTCTATCGCCTATCAAGATCTCGTGTACAACTGGAATGCACCCTCGAGTAACGACAGCATCTGGCGAGCCCGAGTCGCTGGGACCGGCGTCACGGCTCCCTACGGCACGGTTAAAGCTGACTTCGTGCTCGCGACAAGCAACCATACAGCCGGCAACGTATGGTTCGACAACGTCGAAGTGCGCATGCAGATTGACACCTTGATCGTGGCAGACGCCGCCATCACCAACGCGAAGATCGTCAGTCTCACGGCCGACAAGATCACTGCGGGCACAATCAATGCGGGCATCGTGCTCGCGGGTCAGATGGAGACTGCCTCGTCCGGCGGTAGGGTCTTGATCGATGGCCCTTCAGACACAGTCTACATCTACGACTCGACTGGTGTGGCTATCGGCACATTCGGCGTCAATGGCTTGCAGCTGTTTGTTAACCCTGGTAGCGGCTCATTGATCATCGATCATGCTGCTGGTTCGACCAAGAGTCCAATTCTAAACTTCACAGCTAACGCCTCTACACCTCCATCAACTCCGTCCCAGATCTACGCTAACGTGGCGACATTGCCTCTGGGGGGCGGATTGTTCGGTGAGGAGGAAGGCATTGTCATCAAGTCTGCCTCTCAATCTGATGGTAGTTTTGTACGTATAGTCGTGGAGAGTGGTATCTCTAACACGGGTACTACTGCCAATGGTGATCTACTCTATAGCGACGGTACCACCGAGACTACCATGATGTCTTGGGGCTCATTTGGACTGAAGGGTTTTAACCCTGGCATGGGGTCTGGTCAAGGGCCGGTGTTGATCTCAAATCAAAGTTCAAGCGGCTATGTGAACTTTGCTACTTTCACATCATTGACCTTCGCAGCTGGCCTGGCTGACTATTTCGCCCCCGGCCAATACTCAGGCGCTGTCGCTACATTGGGTAACTGCGGGGCCACTCAGATTCAAGTGCAGTCGCTTACCTACAACGCGGGCACCGGCCTCACCGACATCCTGATAGCGGCGTGGACTCCCACTGGCGCTCTGTTCGCCGGTACTGGTGTGGTGAACATTCTAGCCTGGCAGTGACCCTACACGGCTGAGGTGATATGATGGCGTTAGGAGTTCAATCCGGAGGATGATATGGAACCACGATACTCTGTCGACACCAACGCGGTGATCGAGAAGCTGAAGAGTCGAATCGCTGATGAGGCGTATAACCGAGCTCTGGCTGAGTCCGCTGTGGATCAGCTGCTCGCCCAGAACATCCAGCTTCAGGGTCAGCTGAGCGAAGTTCAGCTTGAGAACCGGGAGCTGAAGCAGAACACGGAGCTGGAGATCCAGGAGCTCCGAAGTGAGATTGAGGAGCTTAGCAAGCCTCAGCATGAATACCAAGTAGTCTCATCGCCTGAGTAGGAGACCATATTGCTGACCGCCGTGATGAGCAGCCCCATAACCGTCTTAGCGGTGTTGGCGTCGGTGGTCACTCTAGTTCTCACCGGCGTGTTAGTCCCCAAGCCGGTCGTCGACTTACTGATCAAATCCAAGAATGAAGAGATCGATATGTGGAAGGGGATCGCAGAAGAGAGAGAGCAGATAAACCGTACAGCTCTAGAGTACGCTAGCAAGTCGTTGGGGGTAAACGAGACCGCTATCAAGGCGCTCGACTCGCTCGCAGCCGCCGCCCAATCTGGGGATGCTGATGCATCTGCTACGAAGGTTTCTTAACATGCTATCACACTACTCGAGAACCAAGGCTCAGGTTGACCAGGGGATTGAGGAAGCTCGGGTTGAGATGAGCCGAGCTAGGGGCGATGCAACTAGAATGGGCCACCTGAGGGGTCGGGTGGGGCAACTGGCAGATAGGGCTGAAGTGATACGAGAGAGGAATGGATTCGACGAGTTGATGGAACGTCTAGTCAAACAAGGAGGGACTCGATCCCATGGCGGCACCCACGGTGGTCGAGCTTGATGCGATACAAGCCGGCACACAAGTAATCTGGTTCGCGGCAACTACGCTTTTCATGGTGTACTGGTCGCTCAACCGGCGGTGGTGGAAGAGCATCTGGGCGAAGATGTTCATATCTCTAGACATCGCTCTGTGGTTCGTCGATCTGCCGAACTGTCTGCACCAATGGTTCCATTTCAGTATACAGAACACCTTCTTCGCTTACTACGACATCCTCACCGTGTGGGGAGTCGCCTTGACGATCTTCTGGCGAGCTGGTATGATCGTGTACATACAGCTGACTCGCGAGAGGCGAGAGGCGGAATGGGAGGAAGAGGATGGCGAGATATCCGGGAGCAATCTTCAGAGGGCCGGTGCCGAATCAGGCCTCGGGCGGTATGAGGAGTCATCGACTCTTCGTGCTCCACATCCAGGAGGGGACGGAAGCGGGAACTGACTCCTGGTTCCACAATCCGGCTGCTCAGGTCAGCTCGAACTTCGGCAACCCGCTGGTCGGACGACCCGATCAATGGGTGGACACCGATGACCGTGCCTGGGCCCAGATGGCTTACAACGATGTCGCCATCAGCGTCGAGAACGAGGGCAAGAGCGGCGACCGCCTGAACGCCAACCAGCTCGAGAACGCCTCTCAGATCCTGGCCTGGGCCCACACCACGCACGGTACCAAGCTGCAGGTCACCGACGATCCCAACGGCGAGGGCGTAATCGGCCACGGGCTGCTCGGAGTAGCTGGGGGTGATCACCCCGACTGCCCCGGCTCACCGATCTTGGCCCAGCGGCAGCAGATCGTGGATCGAGCCAAGCAGATCCTCGGACAGTCGGTCGACCCGACTCCTACGCCGGCGAGCAACGAGCTCGTTGTGGATGGGATGCTCGGCCCGAAAACCATCGCCAAGTGGCAAGAGGTGATGGGCACCCCGGCCGACGGCATCATCTCCACACCCAGGAGCAACCTGGTGGTGGCCGTGCAGAAGTTCCTCAACGCCCAGATCGGCGCAGGTCTGGTCGTCGACGGCGCTGGCATCATGCAAGACGGTCGGCGGTACTACACGGTGGCGGCTCTGCAGCGGTACCTCGGTACCACCGACGACGGCATCATGTCAGTACCCGTCTCACAGGTGGTGATGGCTCTACAGCGCCGCCTGAACCAGAACCGCTTCTGACGCAACATCGCCCGCGCAGGCCGTCGCATCATGATGGCCGCGCGGGCGATTCGCTGTGTCTAGAGTCGATTGAGAGTATGATTTGGATCGGTAGGATGGGGCGAATCGAGGTGACCTAAGGCGATACGCCGCAGTCGCGTGGCGACTTCCCTAGCAAATCTTCGGTCATTCAACTCGTGGTTCAGGCCGCTGGGGTGGGGAAATTTGACCACCGCAAACTCACCGCCATCCACTAGCTGAAGGTCGAACCAGGGTGACTTGTGGGGCAGGTCGAAACCTCTCCACACCTTAGTGCCCAGCGCGACTACCACCACTGGGTTACCGCTGTCGATCCAGTCGTTGTACCCCTGGGGGGTGAGCTTGAGTCTTAAGTGAACGCGCATCCGACCCTTGAGATTCGCCACCCCCTCACGGGCCAGCGGTCGAGTCAGTTGACTAGATCTGCACTTAGGGTCTGGGTTAAGCGGAAGTGGTTTAAGCAACAGGTTCTCTAGGTAGAAGAGTCGCTCCAGCTCGTCGCGAGTGTTGACTCCTAGCCACCTCATGACTGTGTTACCCGAAGGTCCGCTGAAGGCTCTACCATCGCCCTTAAGAGAGGGAGCTTGCCCCAGCAGAACTGGCTTTACTTGCATGAGATCCTCCCGACATAGAACCCGCCGGCTCGAGGGGTGCGGTCACCTCAAGCCGGCGGAGTCTGGGTGTGGAGCGTCAGTCCTCGTCGTCGAACTCGAGCTCTTCGTCGTCCTCCTCGGCGGGCTCCGGCGCCTTCTTCGCGGCCGCCTTCTTGGCGGTCGTCTTGGCCGGCGGGGTGGCCTTCGCCGCCCGCTTGGTGGCGTTGTCCGCCTTGAGCTTCTCGAGCGCCTCCTTCTTCGCGGTCTCGGCCTCGCCGCTCAGGTAGGCCTTGACGATCGCCTTGACCTCCGGGTCCTGCAGACCCAGCGGCCAGTCGTACCGGCTGCGGTTGCCGGCGACGATCTCGCGGTTGACTCGCGGGCCGCCGGGCTTGTCGGTCTCGCGGGCCATGCGGCGGATCAGGGTGCGGAGCTCCCGCGTGGTCACCTGCTTGCCGCACTTCTGGGTCAGGTACTCGGCCAGGTGGGCGACCCCGAAGACCACGTCGGCCCCGGCCCGGGACTTCTTGCTGGTCGCGGTCGAGTCGGCCTCAGTCTCCTGAACCTCCTCGAACTCCTCGTTCTCCAGCTCCTCGAGCTCCTCCTCGAGCTCCTCGGGCTCGGGCTGCGGAGCCGGCTTCGGCTTAGCCGCGGCGGCCTTTCGAGTGCGCGTCGCCATGATGTCCTCCTTGTTGTGCCCTCAGTGATGGGGCGATCGGTATGCCACAAATCTATCCATCGCAGCCTCGCTTGTCAAGGCGACGGGAACTTCCGATAAGCGCTGCATATATGTAAGGGGCCGCCTTGCTGCATGGCGCGCTGGATGATAGCATATGAGCATGACGCAGATGATTTTGATAGCCGCTGATGATGAGACCATCGCTAGATTGCGCACGAAGATTGATGCTACGGACTCGATGCAAGTCGTGGGGATCTTTCATGCAATGCGAACTCGATGCACATGTCCTGATGACATCACGGGACGCCATCACGGCAAGCTGAGCTCACTCGGCTCTAGGTTTAAGTGGTGGGTGCATCGAGGCTGCGGCAAGCCTACACCGGGCATCCATCGCGTGGGTAATCTGCTGGGCGCGATCAAGTTCCAGCGGAACGGCGAGCCGCCGGTCGTGATAGACTCAGTAGTGATCCACGATCATGGCTTCTACAACGAGGAGAAGTGAGGGATGCCGAAGTATCACTGGAAGACCACGCCCTACGAGCATCAGGTCTTAGCGGTCAAGAAGCTGCTTCGCAACGGCTGGGGTGGCGCTTTGCTCATGGAGCCTAGAACCGGCAAGACCAAGACCTTCATCGACTACGTGTCAATCCTGCATCAGCTTGAGCGCATCGACCGAGTGCTGGTGTTCTGTCCAGTCTCAGTCATGGGTGTGTGGAAAGATGAGTTCGCGACACACTGTCCTCGCCGCTATCAGATCATCATATGGGATCGTGACACGCGTAAGGTATTCCCCAAGATCCCTCGTCGAACCGACGGCAAGCTGCAGATCGTCATCACAAACTACGACTCACTCTCCACACCTGGCAGGGTCACCCAGCGAGATCGCCGGGGTAAAGTGGTCAGAAGATCCACTCGGCGAGGCGGCAGGTTCGATGTGTACCGCGCCCTTCAAGCTTGGGGTCCACATGTCATCGGCCTGGACGAGAGTCATCGCATCAAGTCGCCAACCGCGCGTAAGTCCAGGATGATACATAAGCTTGGCGATCAAGCCGACTATCGAGTGATCATGACCGGAACAGTCGTCACTAAGAAGAAGCGCGTGTTCGATGTGTGGAGTCAGTGGCAGTTCCTGAACCCCTATCGATTCGACGACATGACCTTCAGTGAGTTCAAGTCTTACTTCGGCCGGTGGGTGGGCTTGAATGGGTACAAGAAGTGGTTGGGCAACCAGAATCTGAAAGAATTGCATAAAAGAATTCATCGAGACTCATTCGCAATAACTAGGGCAGAATGTTTCGACCTGCCCCCTCGTCTGCCCCCCGAGATCATCAGGGTCAAGCTGGTAGAGTCTGGACCGGCGTACGATGACATGGCTCGTGAGATGGTACATCAGATCGAGACCGGCGAGTTCACCGAAGCGTCTCTGCAGATCGTGCAGATCACTCGACTCCGACAGATAACTTCGGGCATCGCCAAGACTAACCCAACAGACGAATACCCCAACGGCCGGCTGTACCGTGTGGGGCAAGAGAAACTGGATGTTCTCGAAGATCTGCTAGTTGATCTCATCGAGAATGATGAGAAGGTCGTCATCGGCGCTCAGTTTGTACATGACATCCAGGCGATTCAAGCCATATGTGAGCGACTCAAGGTTCCATGTTTTCCCCTTTATGGTAAGGTCAGTAGATCAGATCGAGACCTGAATATCAAGGCATTTAGAGCTTACTCCGATGGCTGTGCGGTGTTTCTCATGCAGCCATCTGCAGGTTCGCTGGGTATCGATCTATCGACCGCGGGCACCTTCATCTGGTTCTCTCTAACTTTGAGCTATGTCGACTTCAGTCAGGCCGAGGATCGCATCGCTCTGAACAAGCAGGTGGCCGGTACCCGATTCGTGTATCTGCTAGCCGAGGGAACAGTCGACGAAGTGGCATACGACACTCTGCTCGGGGATGGCGACGTCGCGAAGGCGATCATGGCGTCTCCCGAGTCGATCTTGCGCGGTTGATGAGAATGTCGAGTGATGATAGACTATAGTGAAGGAGGTTAACGCATCATGATGACGCGACTTAGCGCGACTGCCGCAGATATCGGAGAAGTCAAGGAGTTCATCCGACTCGCAGAGACTCTGGGTTACGACGACGACACTCTGGTTGGCAACCACCACACCGGGCTTGATCTCTTCATCGAGCTCCCGGTGCAGTCATCTAGCTACGGCTGCGGTGATGATAGCTGTAAGTTCAGGACTGTCAAGGAGGCGATGGGACTCACAGCTGACCGGCAGTTGATTATGCCCCACCACAGTAACGGCCGGGGATACACTTGCGCGGGATCTGGAAAGGAGGGTCGACCGATATAATGATCATCATAGAAGGCCCGGATGGCGCTGGCAAGACTACGCTTATCAACAACCTGTCGTCGTTCTTCGGGCTGCCTGTGGCGCCGAGGGTAGTACGTCAAGACACGACAGCGATGGTCAATTTGCGAGAGTGGGTTGACACTAATCTGGCGCAAGGCTTCCAGCCGACCATATTCGACCGCCATCGTCTCATCTCAGAGCCCATCTACGGCACGATCCTGCCGAACAAGATCGTCGACAACGACTTCTGGGATCGGCGATGGCTCAAGGAGGCGATGGCCAAGTTCCACGACATCCGCCCTCTGGTCGTGTACTGCCTCCCGCCACTCGGCACTGTGGTCAGAAACATAGTCGACGACCCAGATAACCAAGAGGTCCGCCCTCACATCGCCCAGATATATCGGGCATATGTAGCCCAGGCTGCCCGCTCGTCGAACTGCTATGTGTGGGACTACACCAAGATCGGCGATGTATCTGGTCAACATGAGATACTCGCAAGCCTCCTGTACAAATCCGTCGAGCGAGTGAAAGAAGGCCGTCGTGACTGGTGGAACTGAAGAGCTCCCCTACCGGGGTGCGAAGGTGATCGTGGCAGAGGCCAGTCCGGGCTACCTCTTCTTCGACAAACTCGCCACCATATTCGCGGGCCAGCAGCAGCTCATGGATCGTTACTACGACATCGAGAAGCAGGGTGGCTTCTCTTTCCCAGTGCCGCAGGATGAGCTGGGTGAACTAGACTTCTGTCTCGTGCAGGCAAGATTGCATGAGATGTTCGGCTTCACGGTACGAGAGCTCAGCGAAGCCATGCAGGAGCTGCGATGGAAGCCGTGGAAGCAGAAGTGGACGCCGACCGACCGCGAGAAGTTCGCTGAGGAGATGGCCGACGCGCTGCACTTCTTCGTGGAGATGTGCATCACCGCCGGCATGACCGCGGAGGATCTGTTCAACGCCTACTTCCGAGCATGGCAGAAGAATAGAGGCAGACAGGACAATGGATATTCAGACACCTCCGTCTCTTAAGAGATGGGCTCAAGTTCTAACTTTCCTGATCATCACGTTGCTGGCAGTCGTGGCTGTGGCTGCCGGCGTATTGGTCTTACTGTGCATCATCAACTTGATCGGATACGTCGTTGTTGACATCTCACACCTATAGCGCCCCGACCCTGAGCGAGCTCCACACCCGCATGTGTCTGAGTCTCGCTTACGCCAGCGAGGATCAACTCGACACTGCGTCGGTCATCGACGTCTCTCAGCACAACGTGCTGGCCACCGCGGACACGCTCGACTGGGAGTTTGACCTCAAGACGCTCTGGTTGACTAAGTCCCGATGGACCATGATGGTCAACCAATACCTCAACGCCGAGGACGTCAAGGCTTGGCTCGCCCAGTGCATGAAAGTCGGCTCTAAGGGTCGGGGGCAAGCGACTCTCCGCACCAAGACCGTGAAGTCCGAAGGCGGTCGGGCGAATGGCATGACCAACAAAGAGCGGCGGCGGTGGGGATCGTGCATGCTCGCCATCGTCTACAAGGCCTTGCCGACTCCGACCATCACTCTCCACAGCCGCACGTCCTACCTGGGGTACCTGTCAGCCCTGGACGTCAGTGTGGCTCAGAAGCTCGGCGCTTACGTCGCGGATCTGATTGGCCTGACCGTCAGCGATATCGGTTTCGTCTGGCAGATCGACTCGATACAGTACCACTCATTCAAGTCACTGGCCTTCTTGCTCTCAAATGAGGACCCGTCCATTCGTAAGTTTGGACGCCGAGTCCTACTGCTGCCGGAGTCGAAGCTCAACGAGGACGAGCGGATCTTCGCTAACGCCCCAGCTATTCGGGGCAGTAGGCTCTGGCTAGCCAAGGTACGCCGTGAAGACCAAGGGGGTGTTACTTACGGACAGATGAGCTACAACACCTATAGGCGCATCCGCCGGCGGTGGCATACAGAGGTCCGAGGGTATGACTTCGGCGAGCAGTTCGAGGGCCCCAAGATCCTCAAGGATGGCACTGAGGGCGCTGAGTTCTTCAAGCGCTACCTGCCTCTGCCCAACGTCTACGTCTCGACGCTCGACCTGACGACTCTCAAGTTGCCCAGAGACTACCTCGCTGATATCATGGAAGGTGTAGAGGTAGAGGTCGACTCAGACGATGAGGAGGAAGAGTGATCACGGTAGGTTCACGATCGTTCGACATGATCATGTCCGAGCTCGCTGAGCATCTGAACTACCTGGCTCAACCTGTGGAGAGTCAGACGTGGCAGTCCCAGAGCACCGATGGCCGCACAGGCATGAGACTCACCTGGGAGCTCGAGGACGTCGCGGTCAACATGCATGTGCCGGGTACTGTCGCGATGATGGCTGAGCTGACATCACCTAATCTGCCATGGGCTGACATCCACTTCCAGGAGCGCGTCGGTGGCAATCCAGTGAACCCTCCGCCATCTCATGCGATCTGGCCCCATCGGCAGCAAGGCAACCAGGAACATCTTGGAGCTGACCTGAAGTTCTCCCACACCTATCCGGAGCGATACTGGCCCACTCATGCCGGCCATAGGCCCGAGCAGTGCGGTGTGGGACCGAACGGCACGTCGACCTGCGAGTTCGGCCCTACCTTCGGCGTTCGATATGAGTATGGTGACCTGTTCGATGTCGTGAATCTCCTCGAGCGGGATCCAACTACTCGACAAGCGTATCTGCCGGTGTGGTTCCCAGAGGACACTGGCGCCGTGTTCAATCAGCGAGTTCCCTGCACTCTGGGCTACTGGTTCCGCATTCGCAAAGGGCACCTCCACTGTACCTATCACATGAGGTCCTGTGACTACCTTCGCCACATGCGTGACGACGTGTATCTTGCGATGCGTCTCATGGACTGGATCTGCAACCGGCTCAACGACCTGTCTTATCTGGCAACTGAGGGGGTCGATCCGAGTCGCCATCTCAGTCTGTTGATTCCCGGCCGATTAACCATGAACATCGGGTCGCTTCACATCTTCGACGGTGACCGGGCCAACATGAAGGATCTATCACGACGCCTGAGTCGTAAGGCGTCCGAGCGAGTCATGGGAGCGATGGGATGACCTCCGATGAGCGACCCTCACGCGACGATATACTGATGCTCTCTGCGAATCTCTGGGCACGCCGTAGCAGCTGCTCACGATCGCACATCGGCGTCGTCATCGCGTCGACCGACGGCAGGATTCTGATTACCGGTTACAACGGCGCTCCGGCCGGCATGCAGCACTGTAACCACAACTGCACGTGCAGGTATGTTAGTCGTGAAGCGTTTGAATCGGCTTCGCTAGGCCATTTTCTCGAATGCCCCGCGGATAAGCCCTGTCTAATCTCTGTACATGCAGAGGCCAACGCTATCGCCCGTTGTGCGATGGAGGGCATACGTATCGGTGGGTCTCAGATCTTCACCACCTTCTCGCCCTGTGTCCCTTGCGCCCAGCTCATCATCAGCTCTGGCATCTCTCGAGTGGTGTGGGGTCAAGAGTATAGGGATCATCGCGGCCTGGATCTACTTGACCAAGCGGGGCTAGAGGTGGTAAAATATGGGCATGAGACGGACTAAGCAGCAACCGCCTGTATTTCCCCCTGAGAAGGCTAAAGATGGGGGCTTTGGGATCGAGCAGTACGAGGGTGACAACGAGTATGTGAAGGGGCTGTGGCCTGGCTCTAAGATTCTTGCCACCGAGCATGTGCATATCGCGCCCTGTGGTGGCTACTTCAACCACAAGCATGATCGCGGCGCTGAGCCCCACACCCACACCCACGACGAGTGCGAGTGGTGCGAGAGGAATCGAGCTTGAGCGGCAGAGATCTCGACTTCTATGAGGTCGGCACGTGCGATAAGTGCAAGCTCCATCGTGGCGCAGACACAGTGTGTGAGCGTGGATTTGGGTCCACGCCTGCGGCCGTGATGATCGTCGGCAAGATGCCGAACTCTGATCGCTACCAGACTATGCTGAGAGAGGATCTCCGGCGAGCAGGTCTGTCTGGCAGCATCAAGATCTTCTGGTCGTCAGCGCTTAAGTGCCGCAACTTCGAGGCGAACGCAAGTAACACCGACATCAAGACCTGCCGGCAGTATCTCGAGCGTGAGATTCAAGCGGTACAGCCCAAGTTCATCTTGACCATGGGTAACGAGGCGCTGCTCTCTGTGACCGGCCATAGCGGCATCATGAAATGGCGGGGTAGGCCGCTGCAGATGCATGGCGCCGTCGTGATGCCTACGATCTCGCCATCGGCCGTGCTCGCTAGACCCCAGAATCGCCCTGGTTACGAGGCAGATCTTAAGCTCTTCTGCTCGCTGGTCCACGGAGTAGATCCCGAGGGCGTTGTTGTTCCGATCGATTTCACCACCATCGACTCGCCGGCTAAGCTCAAGGAGCTGGCGGAGGATCTCGACGACGCTGATCTGCTGGTGTTCGACATCGAGACCAACATCGTGCCGCTGCAGGAGTATGACCCTCGCGCTCGCATCATCTCACTGAGTGGTACGTACATCGTCGATGGTCAGGTTCGGGGATTCGCGTTGCCGCTATACCATCCTGAGTCGCCCTTTGAGACTCGATGGCGAGCTGCGATTAGATTCATTGTTCCACACATGGCGCGCGTCAAGAAACGCATCGCCCACAACGGCAAGTTCGACTGCAGATGGCTTAGCCGATTCTCAGGTGTGGAGATATGGAACACTTTCGACACCATGCTGGGCACCCATCTTCTCAATGAGAACGTGCTCAAGGGTCTCAAGCCTCAGGCTCAGATGAGACTTGGCGTCTCGCCTTGGGGTGTGGATACTGCTAATCTGCTCTCTATGCCTCTGCGAGAAGTGCTTGAGTACAACTTCCTCGACACCTACTACGATTACCTGATCTACCTGCAGATTGTCGATGAGCTGAAGAAGCAGCCTAGACTTGCTCGACTCTACTCTTTCCTGTACAAGCCTGCTAACCGCGACCTGATCAAGACTGAAGGTCGCGGCATGTGGCTCGATGTCGATCGCCTGAAGGATCGGTTGCCTGAGGCTCGACACAGGCTTGACACGATCGAGGCTGCGCTTTCTGAATGGCTCCCCGAGCGAGACTCCATCGCCTGGCCCACTGACTCGAAGGGTCGACCGCTCGAGCCGAACTTCAATCCTTCTAACTTCTGCAGATGGTTCCTATTCACCTGGCTTGAGCTACCTGTGCTCGCCAGGGGCAAAGAGAAAGATGACGGCTCGCCTGGCGCACCATCGCTAGCGGCTGACGTGCTCTCGCTGATGATGGAGAATCCCGATCATCATCCGGTCATCGATCTGATGGCCAAGCGTGCAGGTCTTCAGAAGGATCTCAGCTTCCTTGAGTCGTACGCCCAGCTGTACGATGAGAATCAGCGCATGCGTACCTCCTTCAAGCTTGCCGGCACAGTCACCGGCAGGCTCAGCTCCGGCAAGGAGGACTCATCCAAGTTTGTAGGATCAGCCTCTAAGATCAAGGGCTTCAACGCTCAGCAGGTACCGCGTGACCCATTCATCCGTGGTGTCATCGGCTCCACACCGGGGTGGACGTGGGTCGAGGCTGACTACTCTCAGATCGAGCTGAGGATCGCTGCATTCTGCGCCAACGAACGTACCATGATACGGATGTATAATGAAGGCGCTGACATCCACATGGAGACCACGATTGCGGTCACTGGGCTGCCGCGACACAAGGTCACCAAGGAGATACGCAAGAAGGTTGGCAAACCGGTCAACTTCGGCTTTCTGTATGGCATGGGTTGGATGAAGTTTATCTACACTGCCTTCAACAACTACGGCGTCAGATTCACTGAGCAGGAGGCTCGCGCTTACCGCGAAGCATACTTCAGGCTGTTCCCCGATCTGCTGACTTGGCATGACCGCCAGCGTCGTCTGGTCAGAGCTAATGGTCGAGTACAGTCGGCAATTGGTCGAGTGCGCCACCTGCCCGACATCGAGTCGCCTGAACAAGGAGTACGTGCAGAGGCCGAGCGACAGGCGATCAACTCACCGGTACAGGGCCTCGCCTCCGACATGGCTGTACTCAGCATGATCCACATCAACGAGCAGCTACGTGAACAAGGGCTAGATGACGCAGCTCACTGTCTCGGTCTTGTCCACGATGCGACCAACTGGGAGATTCGCGATGACAAGGTGGCTCAAGTGCTACCCATCATCAAGAACGGCATGGAAGATATGAGCTATCTGCGACGCAAGTTTGCTTTGAACATGACGCTGCCCATCATCGCAGATCTGAAGGTGGGGCGCCACTGGGGCGACTCGCTCGAGTTGACGCCCGAGCAAGTATACGACTACCCTGGGCTCGAGAAGATCGAAGAATACAACATCGCCTACTGATGATAGAATGGTGACATGCCGACCTCCAGCAACCTCTACATCGACCCTGCCATCGACACGGAGATCATCACCCATAGCGCGCTCAAGACGTTCAGGCGCTGCCCTCGACAGTACTACTACAAGTACGTCCAGAGGTTGAAGCCTAGAATGCTGGGCATCCCGCTCAAGCGAGGCACTTGGATGCATGAGCTTCTAGAGGTCCACCACGGCGGAGGCGACTGGAAGCTACGGCACATCGAGCTGTGCAAGAAGTACGACGAGCTGCTCGACGAGGAGAAGGATTACTACGGCAATCTGCCGGAGGAGTGCTACTCTCTCATGAGGGCTTACGTCTACTACTACGCAAACGACTCATGGGAGACAGTCGAGACTGAGTTTACCCTACAGGTCGAGCTGCCCATGAAGTCGGCGCTCGTGGTGTATCGGGGTCGAGTGGACACTCTCTTCACCGACATCTACGGCCTGTGGATCAACGACCATAAGACTCATGGTCGGTTACCTGACCTAACTTTCCGACTGCTCGACGGTCAGTCAGCTCTATACCTGTGGGCCGCGTTGGCCTCCGGCCTTGACGTCCAAGGCTTCAAGTGGAATTACCTAAGAACTGTCGGGCCGTCGAAGCCCCGAGTGGTCAAGGCTGGCGACCGCCTGTACAAGAACATGGGCGACACCGACTACCATACCTTCGGCCTCGAGATCAAGCGATTGCTCGCCGCCGGCGAGCTTAAGGGCATGACGCCGGACATCAAGCACATCCTGCTTCGGCTCAAAGCCCAACAGTATGTGCCGGGGGAGCCCCAGACTTCGCCATTCTTCAGACGCGACTCTCTTGAGAAGAGCGATGGGATGCTAGGTCAAGTCGTCGCTGAAGCGATCCACACCACCGCTAGAATCCGCAAGTATCCCTTCCACCGACCCGAGATGATCGAGCGGGTCATCGATCGCAGCTGCAGCTACTGCCCTTTCAGGGATCTCTGCACCGTAGAGCTCATGGGGGGAGATACCAAGTACCTCAAGAAGAACAACTTCAAGGTTGGCGATCCGATGGACTACTATCAGGACCGCATTCCGGACAAGAGGGAAGATGAATCTTAAGAGGAAGCCACAGTTCGAGACGAAGGACACCGAGTACGGCGACAGAGTCACGCTGAGCGGCCATATCATTCTCAGCATGCCTCTAACCCCAGGGGCGATGTCAGGTCGCAGCTACACTGCAAGCTGCACGCTATGCCGTGATCGACGACTCGCCATGGGCGAGCCCAGTGGCCCGACTGTGGGTGCCTTGGGTTTCTTCAGGGATGAGTCGCATCGCGACAGAATCATCAACAACCACCTGAAGGCCCACGATGGCCAGGGCGACCTGGTGCATGTCGTGCATCTGCCTCGCAGAGTCCGACTCATGAATCTGGAGGATGAGATCAAAGATGGCAACCGGCAAGGACTACGCGGCGATAGCCCGACAGCGGATCGTCAGGCCCGCCGAGCAGGACAAGAAGCCTAGGATCCTCGTCTACGGTCGTTACAAGAAGGGCAAGACGACCTTCGGCATCTCGGCCGGTGTGGAGAAGACGCTGATCGCCGACCCCGAGACCGGCACGTCGTACATGAAGGGCCTGAATCCACACGTCTGGCCCATCACGACCTGGACGGACCTCGACGAGCTGTATGGTTTCCTGCGACTGGGCAACCATCAGTATGAGTGGGTCGTGCTCGACGGTCTGTCGCGATTCAACGACATGGCTCTAGACTTCACCATGAAGGTCCGCGAGGAGCGCCAGATCGATGCCCAGCCCGGCATGGTCGCCCAGAAGGACTGGGGCCAGGCCGGCAAGTTGATGAAGACCATGATGGTCAACTTCCACAACCTCTCCAAGATGGGCATCATCTACACTGCTCAAGAGCGGCCGCTCGAGACGATCTCGTCAGAGGCTGACGAGGACGTCGAGCAGGAGAACATGGCCTTCGTGCCTGACATCCCCAAGGGCGTCCGAGCGACCGTGAACTCACTGGTCGATGTCATCGGTCGAATCTACGTGGTGCAGATCGAGGTCAACGGGGTCAAGAAGCTGCAGCGACGCATGTGGCTGGGAGATCATCCCATGTACGACACCGGCGCTCGCTCGGAGTACGTGCTGCCCGATTATCTGAAAGGGCCCACAGTACCGCGACTGCTGCAGCTTCTTAACGAGGGTAAGGTCGCTCGTCCGGCTCGAGCCAGCAAGAGCTGATACGTATTGACGGCCATGATATGATCGATGTACATCCCACAACAACAAGGAGGATAGCATGCCCAAGCCAGCGGCCGCTGCTGAGGCGCTCGACTTCACCAATGTGAAGGACGGGGGAGGCCAGTTCAGCAAGACTCGGTTCCCGGAGGCTGACTACAAGGCCCGGGTCACCCAGGTGCAGTCGGTCACACCCAAGAACGACCCGAACGCCAAGATGTGGCTCTTCACCATCGAGGTGACCTACAAGGGCCGCAAGGGCACCTACCCGTACTACGTCAAGCTCGTCGAGAACCAGCTGTGGAAGCTGCGCAACCTCTTCGCGGCGGCCGGCATGACAATCCCCCAGAAGCGAGTCAAGGTCGACCCCAACAAGGTCGTCGGCAAGTTCATCGGCGCTACGCTGCAGGACAGCGAGTACAACGGCCGCATCCAGTCGGAGGTGCAGTACGTCCTGCCTCTCGATAAGATCGAGGCCTACGACGGCGATCTCGAGGACCAGACCGACGACGAGGTCGAGGATGAGGAGGAGCTGGAGGAGGAGCTGGAGGAGGAGGTCGAGGACGAGGAGGAAGAAGAGGAGGAGAGCGAGGAGGACCGGCAGAAGCGGCTTCGCCGGGAGCGCGCTGCGGCTCGCAAGGCCAAGGCCGAGGCGGAGGCAGCCGCGGCGGCGGAGGAGCTCGACGAGGACGAGGACGAAGAGGAGGAGGAGGATACTCCGGCGCCCCGGCGGACCAAGAAGGCCGCTGGCCCCGCCCGCGGCAAGACCGCGAAGAAGACCACCTCCGCTAAGCGGCCGGCGCCCGCGGTGGACGACGACGAGCTGGAGGATCTCGACCTCGACGATCTGTAATACCCAGCAGTTGACGGTCAGTCGACCGTCATGCGATGATTGATGTGCCCGCCCGCCGCAGGCACTGCAGGACCCGATGGATGTTCTCCTAGTCGAGGGCAGCGTCAACCATCGGGTCCTGCTGGTGTGTGGGCCGATTCGCTCGATCGCCGCTCGATGCGCGATAATTGATGCGAGGAAGTTTCTAAGGATGGGGTAGGAGCGATCGGATGACCGGGCCTGAGACACGCATTCAGCGCCAAATGCAGGCGACAGTACGAGCACGTGGAGGTTACGTGCTCAAGGTTCATGGCTCACCCATGATGCCGAATGGCACCCCGGATCTTTTGGCGTGCTATAAGGGATACTTTCTAGCGTTTGAGGTCAAGACGCCCCAGACCAAGACCGACGTCTCGCCGGCGCAGCGCCTGAGACTGAAGCAGATCAGGGACGCCGGCGGGGGTGCTTATGTGGTGTGGGATGTCGACCGAGTCGAGGAGATTCTCGACTCCATCGATCGCATAATATCGGTCGTCGATGATGCGCTCGATTCGCTACCTGAGGAAGCCGCAGAAGGGGCTTTGGATCGATGGCATCGGTCAGTCGATAAATGATGCGCAGGCCCATGCTAACATTCTCTACATCGCTTTAAGACGCTTTACACACGGATGAGCCCCTCGCGAGAGGGGCCCACTCGCTAGTCGGTCAGCGCCTGGATGTCAGGAGTGAGAGCCTCCTTCAGCCCCTCTTGCAGGTAAGCCGCCATGCTGAACTGGTAATCGATGAACTCCCTCAAGTGGGAGCCGGGGTCCTCCCCGTAGATGCGGTATGACATGCGACGGGCTAGGCTCTTGCACAGATCGTAGATGCCCTGGTTCTCCAGCACCTTCGCCAGCTCCTCCTGGGGCGTCACACCCAGAGCAGCTGCGGCGACAGTCATGCGATAGATGTGAACCCAGTCGTCCAGGGTGAGCACCTGCAGGAAGTGTCCCTGAGCGACCCCATCGGGCAGCTTGTTGGTCATGTGGTGGATGGTAGAGTAGGGATTGATCACCGTCATCTCGGCGGTCTGGGTCATGGTTAAGCCCCCTTGATTGCGGCTTTGTCGACATATTCATCGACTTAATCATGCTACTGCGTCCCGCAAATCATGGCAAGGCTCAACACACCACCAGACCCGGGAGCGTGGGGTCTCCCGGGTCTGGCGTCAGTGGGTGATCAGTAGGTCAGCGTGCCGTCGCCGATGCCGTCGCGGATCTGGGCCTTGTCCTCGACCGTCAGGTGCGACCACTCGCTGCGGAACTTGGCCAGGCTGTAGTCGGGCGAGTTCGGGTCGACCTTCTGCGCGAAGAACTTGTGGACTTCGGCCAGATTGGCAGCGGTCATGAGTAGCTCCCTCGAATCAGCTGCCCCCGTGTGGGGCGGCGATAAGATAAGTATAGGGGCTCAAGCGGCTGTTCGTCAAGGCTTGGGGCAGATAAGCTGAGCGACCCCCGGGACGGGGGAAGTCGTTTACCGGGGGTCGTCAGGTCGCACCTTCCCTATAGCACAAGCCGACTGAAGACGGCGACCCATCGGGGGTCGCAGATCATATACTATCACACACCAGAACTCCTCGATCTAGCCAGCGGGGGGAGGGGCTGTGATCGAGGAGTCCTGACCGGGCCGGTCGCTCAGGCGATGCCTGCCCGTGTAGATCGGCTGCCTGGGTGTGGAGTGCCCAAGGGTGAGCCGGTCGCTTCAATCACTCTATGACATCACGATCAGGGTTGTCAAGGAGAATCTTGTTGAACTCTACCTCTGAGATGTCTCCGTTGTGGTACCTACAGTAAGGGTGCCCGGTGGGCTGGTTCTTGAGCTCCGGCGAAGGACCACAGAGCAGCGCGATGGGCTCTTCGTCCCCACACCAGGTGATCTGGGGGTGGAACTTGCAGAATCGAGTGCCAGCGACGGTCGGGCTGGTGCACTTCACGGTCAGGCCCTTGACCTTTGGGTGCGGCCAGCTGTGGCTGCAGATAACCCCGTGCTTGCGCTGGCGGTCCCCGATGCTGGAGTTTAGACGAGCGAGCATGTCGTCCTCCGAGAGAGGATCGACCTTAGCGACCGCGCGGCCGGCGCGGCGCTTGGGCTCACCGGGGGTGGATGAACGGTTTGACCGAGCAGGCGACTTACCAGACTGCCAGGCGGTGAACTTGGTCTTGAGCTCCGGCAGATCGTCCTGCCCGATCACGTAGCGGGCGCCCTGTCCCACCGGAGCGAGGGGGCTGGCGGACGAGCGGAGAAACTTGCGCAAGGTGCGAGCGTCGGTTCCGAGCTCTGAGGCGACCTTGGCAGTGTCGAGCGAATCTGTCGACATTGGTACTCCCAGTCGTGAGGTGCAGCGTCTAGTCTAGTATATCACCACACGACTGGGAGCGTCAAGGCCGCACTTAGACGGGCTCCACGTCCTGCCCGACCGTCGTCGAGGAGGCCCCCCCGCTGTTCGACACGTTGTCCACGATGGCCGATGCGACCTTATCGATGGTTATCGAGTCCGGCAGAGCGACCAGGTCGCCGGCGCCATCCACCTCCACCTCGGCCAGCAGCAGCGCGTCGCCCACGATCACGCCGTCGTAGAAGGTTGTCGCCCGATTGTTCTGGGGCAGTCGAAGACGTAGGCCGTCATCATCGACCAGCATTACCACGGTCGGATACCTCGTCCAGTTCACCGAGCCCGGGGTCCACATCAGCGCGTGGAGAGATCGCGTCCGCACGATCTCGGGCATTTCGCTGGGGAAAAACGCTCGTACCTCGCTGAGCTGGGTGTGGTAGTCGTCGCTGAGCTTCACCTCCTTCATCGGCTGGGCGTCGTCGGCCGGGATCAATATACCTCTCATCACTTCCCCTTCTTGCTGCGTCGAGCGCGGGGGTGATGTACCACGACCCCCTCGCGCACTGTGGATGAACTCTTGGCCCGTCCCTGGGGTGACGCAAGGAACATGACCTGGTGGGGGGCGCAAGCGCTGCACTCAGCGCCGGGATAGACGCCGGTCACGTGCGTCTCACCGTAGGATCGGGGCCTCATGAACTCTGTAGCGATATCCCCGAAGCTGTTACCGCTGGACGTCTGCGCTGAACGAGGGTCGGTGGCGAGCAGCGCGAAGATAGGTTCCTGGTTCGGGCTGAGCGAGCGAGCGATCATTCTGGCCTCCAGGTAGATACCCGATGTAGATCGGGTCTGGGAGCGGCCCTGAGCTGGGCAGCGCTCCTAGTATATCAAACCACCTATCTGATGTCAACTCAAGCGATCGAGCGAGGCGGCTGTCCAAGGCTCGTCGCAGTCGGCGCAGCCGAACACCACCTCGTGCTCGCAGTCGGGCGATGGCACGAACACCGGATGGCCAAGTGAGTCGACTCCGAAGATGTCGCCATGAGTCGCGACGAGCATCATCCATCTGTGTTGACCAGGCGTACAGGTAGAAGCCGATCCAGGCTCTACAGAATCTTCGGACTCGATGTGATCGCCCTCGGGCATGAGATCCCCTAGACCTAGTAGCGACGGTAGTTATCGTGAGAGATGCCGCATACAGCACAGCGGCGTATAGAGCCATCGAAATAAGGCTCAAGAGGAGTCCCAATGAAAGCGTGATGTTTTCTGAAGTAGGCGAAGACGGTCGGTCGCCGGCAGTAGAAGCACCAGTCGTGTGGGCCGTACTCTTGGATGAGTTCAGAGCTTGGCGCCCAAACCTTCTCAACGACCTTCTTGCTGACGTTGCCCTTGCCGTCGACGACGAGCATGGGCTTTCCGGTCTTGGGGTCTCGGACGAGGAACCTGCGGGTCGGCGGCTTGTAAGACACCCCCCTACACTGAAGCACGGCGTTGTGAATCGAACCGTCCTCGATCCTCGGAAGAACGTAGTCGACGCCGGACTGATAGTGAGTGACATCTTTGCGCCTCCATGGCGAAGTCTGGTTGAACCTCACCCACAGCCTCCATCCGTCAGACCTCGCGGCCTGGTGCGGATACATCGGCGGCGTCTCGGTGAAGAACTTCCTAAACGTCTTGTCCTCTAGCAGGTCTCCGAGTGGTATCAGGGTGATCGGGGTCATTGGGTCAGTGGCTCCTGGTGTCGTCGAGCAGCGTCGTGGCATCACTATATCAGCCCTAGCAAAGGTCGCGCAACTGCTCTGTCCGGTGGGTTGATAAGTAATAAACTCTGTGCGATGATTGAACCTCAAGAAAGGGGGCGACCTTGGACAGGCGCCAAGCTGAGGATGTATTAAGCATCATATCGCAAGCGTGGGGGCCCTCAGAAAACACTGGATACTGCTTCTTCCCCTGGATCAACCGACGTGAGCAGGCACAGGGTAAGGGGGGATTCCACAGCGTAGCCTTCGAGTGGCCGACCGAGCGGGATGAGATCGTCGACCACATGCTCAAGCACCAACACGACGATCTGTACTGGTGCCCGGTCATATTCGACGGCCCACACCGACAAGAGGGCCTGGCCCACGAGGAGTACGCACTGTGGGCCGACCTAGACGAGGCAGATCCACACCGCATAGAGTCGCGGTGGAAGCCCACCGTGGCCTGGGAGACGTCGCCGGGCAGGTATCAGGCCATCTGGCTGCTCAAGGACCACGACAACGAAGATCTCTACGGCGCGGCCCGCCAGTCTGGTGAGAACCGGCTGATGACCCACATGCTAGGCGCTGACCCCAGCGGGTGGGATATCACCCAGCTGCTCAGGGTGCCAGGCTGGGTCAACCACAAGGCGGAGTACTCAGCGCCGGGCAGGCATCCCCAGGGTAAGCTGCTGTGGTCCGATGGACCTCGCTATGAAGCTGTGAGCTTCAACGATCTGCCGCCCTTGCCCAAGGGCTTCCACATGGTGGAGTTCGACGAGGACCTGCTCAAGGAGGTCGAGGAGGTCGACCGGCACGAACTCGCCAAGCGCATCGGTCCGATGCTGCCCAAGCGGGCTCAGAATCTGCTGAAGGCCAAGAGCGTCAATGGCGACGACCGCAGCAAGACTCTATGGTATCTGACCCAGTGTCTCGCCGAAGCGGAATGCACCGTGGCGGAGATCATAGCCATGGTCCGCCCGACCATCTGGAACAAGTTCGACGGCCGTGCCGACGAGCTCAGACGCTTGGGCGCTGACGCAGTGGCCGCGGTCGACACCCACGAGGAGAAGGCCGCCGGCGGGCCCCTGCCGGTCAAGCGTAACTGGAAACAGGGCATGGCCTTCGTCAAGAGGCCCCTCTGGCTCATACCCGGCCTCATCGTGCAGGGCAGTGTGGGCTTCATCGCCGGCGAGCCCAAGACCCGCAAGAGCTGGGTCGGTCTCGATCTCGCATTCTCAATCGCTCTCGCGGGTAAGGGCGTTCAAGCGAGATTTATGAACTACTTCGACGTCAATGAGGGCGGCCCGGTTCTATATCTCATTCTCGAAGACGCCCTGCCGGTGGTGAAGAGCCGCGGTGAGAAGATCTGGGCGTCCAAAGCCGCTGAGGCCTGGGGTATCGCCCTGACGGACGAGGGCGTGGAGCTCGGTCGCGACTTCATGTCCTCCGAGCCCGACCCGGACATCGACTATGTAGGCGACTGTGTGGTGCAGCTGTCGTCCGAGCGCGGCCGAGACTGGCTCTCCCTGATGATCGGTGAGGGACAGCTAGGCACCAACCGGCCCTACAAAGCCCTCATCATCGACACCATGATGCGCTCCGCTGGGGATGTCGATGAGAATAAATCCCTGGAGCTCATGACCAAGCTGCTGGGTCCTCTCACCACCCTGTCTCGACGACACAGCCTGAATATCATAGTAGTACACCACTTCAAGAAAGCCTCCAAAGATGGCTCCGCCCGCGGCGGTCAGCGCATGCTCGGCTCTCAAGCCTTCCACGCCTGGGCGGAGGACTCACTCTACCTGACCACCGACGGCCACGACCTAGTGGTGGAGGCAGAGTCCAAGTCAACCGAGTCCTCCACACATAGATTCTCCTTCAACGGTCCCCGAGGCACCTGGTCGCCCACCCACGAGGCCAACTTGATCAACACCCCCCAACCTACCGAGCTCGACTTCGCCGGTGTCCATCGACCCAAGCCTAAGCAACCGAGCCTCAACCCGACCACAGCCAAGGTACTTGCAGCCCTGGTCACCCTAGGCCCGGACACCCACCACCACGCTATCGCCAAAGCCGCCGACCTGACCTACAACGACGCCAAGCATCATCTCAATCTTCTCTGCCAGTCCAAGCTGATCACCCACACCACCGTGGCTGGCACTCAGCGCTGGTCCCCCAAAGCATGACAATCAAAGGACAAATGCGAGTCAAAGCAGGACAGACATAAACCTCTCACGCGCGCGCCCCTTGTGCTCGCATGCATGCGCTCCCCACCTTAAGGTGGGGGGAGCATCATGCATTGCGAGTGCAAGCGAACTAAAAACTACATGGCGTCGGTTGAGGCCACGCCACTCGCTCCGCTCGGGCAGCGTACTCAACGGTGACACAGGCTGTATACACACACCCGCCCTGCCCCGCGGTGGGGCGCACCACATGTCCCACACCGCCACTCTGCGCGTTCCGCGCGCCGGGCGGTGGGGCAGTGGGGCCTCCTAGGGCGGGGCTTTAAGGGGGAGGGAGGACTAGAGGGGTCGACATCGAGATCAGGTTGATGATAAAATGGTCACATGATACAACGACTGCAAGCGGCTCCGCTAGGCCGACCGCCCAGCTTCAAGGAGCCCGCCACATTACCGCCCTTCACCGCGGAGGCCACGCTCAAGCGCGCGGTCGAGCGACTCGCCTCTCTGGAGGGACTGCCCAAGTCCGAGATCATGCGACGCGCCATGAAGCTGGGCATGCGACAGCTTCTGCGGGAGCGCAAGGGCGAGCTCGACCCCATGGTGCGCGCCGCCTTCGACGCGGGCTTCGATGAGGCTCGCGGTCTCGAGGAGATCGAGCAGTCCGACGAGGCGGAGCTCGCCACAGCCGCCTTCAACTCTTTTGTAGAAGGATGGAGGGCCGTCTGATGGGATACGCACAGGAGCTTCACGGTCTCGACCGAGAGATCCAAGAGCAGGTCAATCTCAAGGAGACCGACGCAGACGCCGCAAGGCGTTTCGCCACGGAGCTCGAGGAGCTGAAGGCCGACCACCAGCGCGCTCTGAAGCTGGTCGCCGACCTCTACACGGCCGGCACGGGCCGCGAGGGTGTGGGGCCCATACGGGGGGTCGTCGAGGACGTCGTCGAGGAGCGACTTCGGCTGCATCGCACGATACACACGATGCATCGCATGATCCACACTCTTCGCGAAGAGTGCGTCACCGAGCTGAGCTACAAGGAGATCGACGACATCGCCGGCGAAGAGCCCCGGTGCGCTGAGTGCCACGGCCATGGTATGGGCTCAGGCCAGGAGCTCGTGCCGGTCTCACTCCGGATCATGTGGCCAGACGAGGCGGGCGATCCGCCAAACTTCGACAAGATCGACGCCGCTCTGGCGTCTGTGGGACTGCGGAGAGTGTAGGGATGATGGACGAGGACTTGGGAGTCGTCAGTAGGGTCGTCAGAGAGAACTACGCCGGCATCGGCGACGACGGTAGCGGCATCTACCTGCATCCGGCCAAGTGGAACTGTGCACGTCTGCCGGGTAGTGAGGAGGTTCTGCTGGCCTACTTCTTCAAGCTCATCTACATGGAGCGGGTCAGGCAAATCAAGAGGTGGGGCGACCAGCGACACCCTGACGGGACTGGCGAGGGCTACGCGGAGCTCGCTGCATACCTGAAGACTCGGTGCCAGGACAACGCTGCTCGCGGCAAGGTGGCCTGGCTCGATATTCTAATGGAGGAGGTCGGCGAGGTCGCTGAGTGCGACCCGATAACTGAGGCGGAGCAGCTTCAGCTTCCCCGAGCTGAGATGGAGCGGGATCTTGAGGCGGAGATGGTGCAGTCCGCTGCGGTGATCGCCGCCTGGTACTCGGACATCTGCCGCAGGGAGTTGCCGGGCAAGTTCGTAGTAAAGCCTCAGGGGACAAGAGCCGACGGGCTACACGACGACGCGCCAGCCATACAGGCTGCGGTGGATCAGGTCGTGAGCTGGCACAAGTTGGACGACGGCGGCGCGTCCGCCCACGGTCTGGGTCTGCCGGGCGCTCAGCCTGATGGGCGGGGCGAGACGTTCGACCGAGATGGTACCATGGCCTACACACAGTGGGGCCTCACAGGTCAGCAGGGTGTGGAGCGACTGCGCGACGCCATCAGGAAGTTGCAGGACGAGCATGGCGGTCAGCTGCCTGAGGGTAAGTACACGATAGATCTGAGGGGAGATGACGATGAGACTCCTGAGCAGGCTGGGTCGTAAGTCGCCGGTGGGTGTGGACTACGAGCCGCTGAGGATCGACGCCGGGATGTATCACGACCTCAAGGTCATGGGATCCTCAGTCGAGCGGGCCAGCGCGAACTACCACAACGCCACTAACGAGTGGATGTTCGGCCTGGGCGTCTTCCGCAACATACGGCTAGACGCTCTGCATCTGGTGCGGCTGGTGTCCTATGACGTCGGCACCGTCATGGATCGCACGAGGGACGGCGGCAGGAACTTCGTCTATCGCATATCCGCGCGGTGGTACCTAGGTGAGAGGGAGTGGCAGGTTGGTCAGAACAGCTTGACCATTCTCCACACGCCGCCGCAGCTCGTCAACGTGCTCGCCTCGGACTTCGACGAGTGGTGGAAGATCTACAACGAACAGAAGGAGAAGTGGGCATGATGATGGTCAGGGAGGATGGTCAGGAGTATCGGGGCAAGAGGCTGACCCGCGAGCAGGTCGACATCGTCGAGAAGCGGCTGAGCGAGACTCTTGACCGCTGGTCGGGTGTGGGTCATACCGTGGAGGGCGCACGACTGCACGTCGAAGCTGAGTTCCTGCAGACTCTGATCGAGGAGCTCAGCGAGGGCTCGCTCGACGCTGACGTCGGCTCAACGGCCGAGCAGATCGCCGCTCTCGAGGGTCAGCTGGCCATGGCCAAGAAGTGCCTGAGGGGTATCGGACTGCCTGAGACCACCATCAACATGATTCTCTCGGGTGGGGTGACGCCGGCTGCGGTGGGTCAGGTGGAGACGAACGAGATCGGCGACACAGTGAGGGACCAGGCTGAGGGGTTGGAGAGCCTGAAGGTAGAGATAGCTAGGTCGCCACGACACAAGGCTAAGCTGGTTCTGCAGCAGGTTCTTGAGGGCTGGGGTGTGGGGGGTTTCGACAACGATGGCATGAACGACCCTGCACCCTCTGAGAGGGTGATGGCCCGGCAGCTGATGGACGCGCTCGATGAGGAAGGCATTCTCAAGGCCCTGTACGCCGCTGGACTCAAGCGGGGCTTGGCTCGAGGGCAGCACCCCGGCGACGACTTCGGCTATCGGGCGGTTCGAGCTGACACGTTGCAGAAGCTTGACGTCATGTTCTACAAGTACTGGCTCGCCAGGTAGCTCTGTTGTGGGATGAGAGGTGCAGCTCTTTCTTCTGATCTTGTGGATCACTTCGTGCACGCTAGGTCTGATAGCATGGGTGCCTGGGCTCACCGGCAGGTGGCCCTGGCCACCATTCAGGGAGATAACTATGACGTACGGCAGAGAGTCTGGCGACTGGGGTGATGGCGATCCTCAGGCTGAGATCGAGCCCGGACCGGGTGACCATGGTACCTGCGCGGTCTGCGGCGAGGAGATCATTCTGACGCCCGTCCAGGGCATGGAGCTCAAGTGGCTCCACATGAACGCTGTGCAGGACGGCGAGATATGGGTCAGTCTTGACGCTGAGCGCAACGACCATGAGGCTCAGCTGGGCGGTCCGGCCTGATGAAGCAGCTGATGTGGGGCAAGAGCAAGGAGAGCGGGGTGTGGTGGGCGAGGACATATCGGTGGAGGCTCATGTGGAACGACCACGACTCGCTCTACGTCTGCGTGGGCAAGGCCAGACTGAGGCTCATGAAGCCCGGAAAGTTTAGAAGAGTGGAGGGGGATCATGGGGCATCCCGGAGAGGGTAGGGAGGTCGAGTATCGGGGTCTGCTGGAGTATCGGTGGACCGCAGGCTGCTCGCCGACGGTGGGCATAGATCAGGTACGTAAGGTCATGATGGCTCGATGCGGTTCATGTGGGAGCCACACGGCTGAGTATCCACTATACGTCAGCGCAGGGGGTGTGCCCGCTAGGCTAGGCAGAGACAGGTCTGAGGAGCATGAGCACGACGCTCCGCTAGGTGTAGGATGGGTCGATGCCGAGGTGCTGATGGAGTGGACCACCAGGCATCTAGACAGCACCATCGCTGTGATGAGGGGGTTATTCTGATGACATCTGTATCCGTATCTGTATACCCACCCCGACAGGTGTATGCGGCCGCCCTCTGCTCGGTCAGGGGGGAGTGGGATGAGCTGCGGTGGCAGATCTACGACCGGGCCCGGGCGATGGGACTCTTTCTGGCTAGGCCTGGGGAGGGTCCGCAGCGCTTCGGGCCTGGCCTGAATGAGGCCATGGTACAGTACGACTATGCACGAGAACAGATCAGATCTCTGGTGGCTACTAATGGCGTGCTGAGACTGCACGGCCGGGAGCACGTGAGAGTCGTCACGCCGCTGTTCACCTATGATCTGAGGAATGCTGGGCGGTGGGCCGGTAGGACCTGGTTCGGTCTGTGGTCTAGTGAGGGCTGGAGGCAGGGTGAGCCTAGGTGGCAGTGGGGCTCGATGAGAGAGCAGCAGGCCAAAACGCTGATGGAGGTTCTGCTGAGGTCAGGCCCGTGGGCCGATGAGCTGGGGCAGCCTGTCGATATGGGTCAGGGCAGAAGGAGGGCTGATCGGCCGGTGGACACTGATGAGCTTATGTGGTGGCTGGGACTGGCCGACAGAGAAGCTGAGAGAGAAGCTGAGAGTGTCTGAGCATGAGGTTCAGGGGCAGACTCCGGGGGAGACTCGGAGTAAGGGTCTGAGGGGCTCGCTGGTCGGTAAGGCTCTGGATCCTTCGAGACCGATGACCGCCAGGGAGCTCCAGGGGGATATGCACTGGATGAGGGAGGTCAGGAGGCAGGGCAGCGGCAGGAGGAATGACGACACTAGTCTGAGAGAGATCACCGCTGAGGATCGGGGGAAGTCGGGTCATAACAGGGGGGTCGCGGTCAGGGTCGCCTGGTGTGGGGCCGAGAGTGAGGCCGCCATCAAGAGCGGGTGGGCCGCCGACAAGGCCCGGGCTGGAAGCCGACTCAAGATGACGCAGAATAGGGGGATAGTCACCTGCGCTGATTGCATCGAAGCTGAGCTGAAGCATCATGAGTCAGAGACTGAGGGGAAGTAAGTGGCTAAGTCTGGGGTTGGATCAGCTGAGAGTGGAGAGAGGTCGGTGCCCCGGCAGCAGGTGGACCGACTGGTCAGGTCTCGCATCGCTGAGATCATGTCTGCGGCCGGTGTGGACATTGGCAGGATCGGCCTGGAGGTGGTGTGGGATCTGCCGCCGGACTTTGTCAGGGCCTATGAGAATCTATGGCGGCTGGTCGCTGAGGGCGACAGGTTGATCGATGGCCGGGGTGAGTTGGGCAAGGACGCTGAGGTCGGAAGGGCCAAGGATCCAAAGAGCAGTCAGATGGGCGGTGGAGCTAATGGCAGGACTAAGGACACGGATCGCAGTAGGTCTCGCCTGGACACTGTTGTGGTTAGGTCGGGCGGCTCAGCTCGTCGTCGGGGGGCTGGGAGTCGCGCTCCTGGTGGTGTGGGGGCTAATGGCCTGGAGGGCGCTGCGGAGCTGAAGGAGCGGGTCGACAAGCGGCTGAGGGCCATCGCCAGGGATGTGATAGGGGAGCTCATGGAGCTGTACGGCCTGGACGTGAGCACGGGGGAGATCCGGGTGAGGGTGGACACAGCAAAGGTCGGGCAGATGAGGGGGGCTCTGGCCCGGGCAGCGAAGGTCGGTGATGATATCGACGACTCGCTCGATGAATGATTTTGGGGCTGTCTAGGGAAGCGTGATCGACTCTTTAGTCGATCGGGATAGGCCTTCATGACGAATGATGCATGGGGGCCTATCTTGCTGTCTAGGGATTGATGATATCGAATCGTGATTGGGAGTTGGGTCACTCTTATCTTGTTGGGGGGTGATAGTGAGGCTTATTCTAACCCGGGGGCTGCGGGTGCGGGTGATGGTGGTGTACAGGGTATAGCGTGCGTGAGGACGTGAATAACAACGGGGGGTGGAAGATAGGTTCGAAGCAAACAATGGGTACGAGCGGACTAAGATTACAACGGTCATATCCACGTAAAATCTACGGGGTAGTGCTTAACACTCAACGGACTACATAGTAACACACAGCGGACCACTTTCTCAAAACGCCCACACAGGGTAAGGCCGCACCCGTTTGACATGAGTACGTTGTTCGAAACGTCGACGGGCGCGGGTAAAGGAACTTTCCGCCCTGTAGCGACTGTAAAATTCAGGTAAAACTCCCAAATCATCTCAAAAAGGGATTGATATCATCAAATAAATTGATTGATATCTCAAAAAAAGCCCGTTCTTATGCGGTAAGAGTCTCGCGCCGGCGCGTCGCCGGGCGCCAGCGCATATAGCGCCCCTGCACGTCATACGCACGCGAGTGAGAGGGCCGTAGAATCATAAATTAATGCAGTCGTTATAACTTGTCATCCGCCTGACAGTGTCCGATTCGCGAAAAACGAGTCGTCTTGTCGCATAAATCGGTTGACATTTGTCGAGGTCGCACAAATTGAACAGATAAGACGTATACAATCAACTGGAAACGGATTTTAGTTTCGAAAATTCCAGACTGATCTAGGATATAACCTGAAAACCATCCAAATTGGACATATCCTGGGATACTGCCCGGAGAATGATCGGTTAGGGGGCTATGAATGGCCCACTTCAATACTACCATACGTGGCAAGGTTTGTCAAGGCTGCGCAGGATACAACTTGCCCAGGAGCCGCGGCGATATAGATGGCGCGCACGCGCGAATATCATTGATCGATAAAAAAGTAAAGGTTCCTGGGCGATCGATGGCTAATCGTTATTCATAAAGGGTCTTCAAAAGTCGTCCGTTTTAAGGTGATTTGGAGCTTGACAAGGGGGCGAGGGGGGTATATATTTAAGGCATGAACGAGGGGGGAATCGCCCCCCACAAGGGAAGGATTGAATATCATGGCCACCGCGAAGACCGCCTTCACCGCCGCCACCCTCGCCGCCGAGTTCGGGACCAACCCGAAGGAGCTGCGCAAGTTCCTCCGCACCCCCGAGTCCGGGATCGAGCCGGTCGGCAAGGGCGCCCGCTACAACATCGAGCTGACCCCCGCCGCGACGACCAAGCTGCGCAAGAAGTTCCAGGACTGGTCCGCGGCCGCCGAGAAGGCGCGCGAAGAGCGGAAGCAGATGCTCGAGGACGCGGCCGCGAACAAGCTCAACGTCCTGACGATCGCGGTCGAATCGGAAGTGGTTGAGACCGACGACGAGGTCCCGGCCGAGGAGCTCGACTTCGAGAACATGACCGACGCCGACATCGAGGCCGCGCTCGACGAGATCGTCGCCGAGGACGCCGAGAAGGATGAGGCCTGACATAAACACCCTAACGCTCCGCCCCTGAGGGGGCGGGGCGAAGGTGTGTGTATACGTGTGTGTATTGTAGGGGATGAACAAAAACCCTATCATCTTAAGGGGTTGATATCGGCTAAGTGATCACTCGCGGCACTTACCTGACACGTCAGGGTGTGGGCAAAATAGAGTGTGGCGATGAGTTGATATAGCGCTAGGAGGCGCTGAGAGGGGGTTGGAAGGCACCGCGGGGAGCAGCCGTTAATCTGGATATCCTGCTCCCCCGAGCGGCGCTTAAAAAGCCCTGTGAGTGCCTTGACATGCGTGGCATGAGGGGGTAGTATTGCCTTATGAACAAATACATTGAAGCCTCGCTCAAGATCGACCTCGCGCAGGTGATCACCGCGCTTGCCGAAGAGTTGATCGACGTCACCGACCTCTGGCAGGTGATCACCGACCCGCCGACGAACGAGGAAGATCTCATGGACTTCATCGATCGCGACGACATACAGCAGCTATACTTCGTGATCAAGACGGTCAAGAGCTTGACCAAACATCTCGACCCGATGCTCATGGTATCCCTGCGCAAGCAGCTCGTTGTTCTGCAAGAAGAGAATGAATGCGACACCTGCGGGGGGACTCTGCTGATCAGCTGCACTTGCGAGGGCTGACACCTTGACACGGGGGGCACACGGGGTATAGTATAACACTGATCGACCGACAACACAAAACACTCCACAGGAGGGTATCATGAGCGGCGCATACAACATCACGACCCTGAAGCGCAAGATCTCACCCAAGAAGGTGCTCATGTGGTCACTCGCCGGCCCCGTCGCGATCTTCGCGCTCTTCATCATGATCGCGCTGGGTGTGGGATTCGCGCAAGCGATCGGCAGCAACCACTCGCCCAACCAGATCACGATCGAGAAGACAAACTCGATGTACGACGACTGCGTGACCTTCGCGAACGCTCGCGGGTACTCAAGCGACATATGCGAGTCGCTCACTCACACCGACAAGACCGTCTCAAGCTTCAACGACGGCTTCGTGACATCTAAGCAGGACGACTGCCAGCAGGGCGACGCGAAGGCATGCGAATGGGTTAAGACCAACGACTGAACTCTGCGACGCCCGCGCGATGCGCGGGTAGTCGCATGTCTACAATCAACTGGAAACGGATTCTTTTTTCGGAAATTCTGGATTATTCCATATATGGCTCATGTCGAACATGTCCCATATGTCCGTTTCCACTTGATCGAGATGGTTTTCCGATCAATCTCATTGTATCATGATCGCGCCCCCTCGTCAAGGAGGTAAAACGGTGTTTTGAGGCATGATGTTTTGACCTGCATATCTAAGATATCCGAGTGCAAACATCTTGCTCCTGCGCCCCTTATTTACTTGATCGATAATAAAAGATCTTGTAAAAACCCCTTGCGCATGCGCGCGCGAGGGGGTATCATTAAAGCATGAACATTCGATTGATCGATCTCGATTATCTCGCGCGCATCGATCGCGCGATTGCGCAGGGGAAACCGATCATCAAGAAGTCCGATCACCCCTATCCCGATGAGGGCATGATGTTTTGCCCCGAATGCGACAGCAAGATCGACTACTTCGATGATCGTGATCATCTGATCATCAACCCGAGCGATTCCGATCACGCATTCATCGCAATCTGTTGCGAGGGATATCATCCCCTTGCGATATAACTGATCATGCCCGATGCGCAGGGGGCAAAAGATCTTGAACTGCCCCCTTGCGCATCGCGCATCGATCCCCTATAATTTAATTAATCGATCAAAAATGATTCGAAGGGAATCTGATCATGCGCCAGATCGAAGTGATCGCATACGAACTGCTCTCGATGCCCGAGGTCGCCGATCTTCGCGCGACGCGCGACGCGATCGAGCTCGCGGATCTGATCATCAACAACGGCCCCGACGCGCTGATCACTTTTCTCGATGACAAACTCGATCTTGACGACGACGATGCATGCATTGAGATCATGGACGAACTGCGCGAGATCATGACCGAGATGATCTTGCACCCAGTCGACTGATCATCAATGCCCTGATTCCTCCCCCAGGGGGGTTGAGGGGCAAGATGTTTTGACCTGGATATCTTAGATATCCCGGCTAAAACATCTTGTCGCAGGGGGCGAATGAGGGGGTTCAAATTACTCGCGGGTAACCCTTGACGTAGGGGGTTGCGCATGCGATGATTAATGCATGACGAACGATGAACTGATCGAACACCCGATGCGCACGAACGCGATCATCGCAACTGCGCGATCGATGAACATCTCTGACTCTGATCTTCTCTCTTACGCGATCGACGCGATCGACGAACTCGATCATCACGCTTACGACGCGCTCGACGATCCGCGCATCTCGATCATTCTGATCATCAACGCATTGACGGGATCTGACGACGATCACGACGACATGATCCATGATCTCACGCACGCGCTGAACATGATCGACAAATGCACCGATCATCCCCAAAACTGCGCATCTTGCTGCGATCTCGATGATTAAAACATCTCCCCCGCGCCCCCTTGACGAACAGGGGGCGCGGGGGGTATGATTAAGGCATGAACTCGATCGAACGACTCGCTTGCCGAATGATCGACGCTATGCCGATCTCCTTCTACGAATCGCGCGCTGCATTGATCCCTTATTATACACTGATTTACACGCCGCTGCGACTGCTTGATCTCCGACGCAATATTCGATCATTCCTCGCCGACGCGATCATGGAAAACTCCGATCATCTCGACTGATCACTGCCCCCGCGCAATGCGGGGGTAAGATCATGTGTGCGTAAGATCGGTGTGGGATGATATGGTATAGGGGTTTATATGGGGCGCCTTATATATGCCCTTATATGGATGCATCATATATCCGATCATATATCATTGATTGATAATGATATGCATGCATTGATATCATCCGCATCATGCATCTATGCATATGATGCATCTGCATGCATATATCCCCTTCTGATATGCAATGCGAATCGATATCCTATATATCCTTATTCATCCAGATTGTTTCCATCTATCCATATTCATATGCATTCCTGTGAGATTGGATGAGTCATGGTCATGTGAGATGCGTGAGATGAGATGGGATGCATGTCCGTTATGAACCCCCCCGGGTGGAAACGTGGGGATAAATCCGATCCCCATCTTTCGGACGATGTCTCAGACCGGCTACCTATCTCCCGTGGGAGCCATTATTCAATAATTGACCGACCGTCACAGAGCTGATATGATCGCCTCATGGAACAAATCGAGCAGCACCTCATCGGCTACCTCAACACCACTCCCGACGAGTTTGAGCGCCGCTTCCTGCCCACCTACCTGCGCAACGTGAACGACTGCGTCGCCCTCTCCCTGCGGCTCTTCCAGCACAGCTCGACCGCCCGGGTCGCACCGGTCTCCGTCACCACCATGACCCTCGAGCCCATGTGCAAGTATCTCGCCAGCTACATCAATAGCGTCCTCTCCACCCGGCACCCGTCCATACAGATACAGCGGGAGCTCGAGAGGCTGTTCGCGATCAAGTTCGACCTCAACACGATCGTCATCGATCTGCCGGCGCACGAGTCGAACTCCCCCATCAAGTACTGATAGGATATGCCCATGCGCATGCATCTGAAGATTCTGCAAGCACTGAATGCGACCTACCTGGGTGTGGGACTCGGTCTCTGGGCCGGCGCTCTGCTGCTCGCCCTGCCTCTCTCGAGCTGCTGCAGCGGTACAGACTGCACTCCAGCCAGCCCAACCTCCCAGAACCCCACCCCGCGCATCACCAACCCAGCGCCCTCGCTCATGACGGGCACCAATCTACCGACCGCGATTGGAACGATACGTTGAGACGCTCCACACGAGCCCTGACCGCCGCTCTGACGGCGGCCATCATGGCCACGAGCCTGGTCGCCTGCGACAAGAACAGCGGTAACAGCTCCTCGCCGCCCCAGTCCGCGACCCACGTCTGCCCGACGGACGACGACCACTGGTCCTGGTGCAGCAACAATCCGGACAACCAGGGCAGCAGCGCCGCCGCAGCGGTGCCCGCGCCTCAGGTCGACGCTGGATCGCCTGGACGTCCGCCCAGGATACCGGGGCCTGAGGCTCCGCTGCCCCAGGGGCCGGGCTTCTGCGCCACCAAGGCCGATCCGCCGGACACCGGCCTCCACATCGATCCGATCGACGACGAGGTTGTCGCCACCACGCTGAACTCCTGCGCCGGCGGTCTGCAGCTCGCGCCCAAGAAGTTCATGCTCGTGCTGACGATCTACTGGCACACCAAGAACAGCACGGTGTGGATTCCGCTGGCCACGCCGGGGCAGACGACCGACGTACGCATACCCTACCAGTACCCGGCCTTCACCACGACGCACGCGGTGGCGCCCTGCGTGCCCGGGGCATCTTACTTCATCAAGATACAGATGCCCGAGGGACAGAACAATCTGAACTACCAGGGAGTGCCGATGCCCCCGATCGACACGAGCGGCCGGCAGTTCGACGCCGACGGCTACTGCCACACGCCGTAGGCAGCAAGCCATGACCCTGCTGACACAGCTGATACTCGCTCGAGGCAGTTCGTCAGGTGGCTCCGCACACATACACCTGACGCCGGGCGAGATACACGCCCTGCTCACGCTGACCCGCTGGGTCGGCTATCAGTTCTGGCACGCCACGGCCTGGGTGCAGTGCGCTATCGTGGGCGTGCCTTCAGCCGCCGGCATCCGCTGGCTGCACCGATGGGATCCACTGAAAGATGACAAGGACTGACATGAAGCTCGCCGCCGTGCGCAACCGCAACTACGCCCTGCTGATCGCGGGCTGCTGCATGCTGATCATCACCCTCGCGCTGCTCGCCACGCTCGCGGGCTGCGACAAGAAGCGGACGCCTGACAACAAGACCGTCCACCAGGGCATGTCGGCGGTCGTGCGACCGATGGCCTCCGCCTCGCCCGACAACTGCAGCTCCTGCCACAGTTAATGAATAAGTTAAATCCAGAGGCCACAGCCTCGGGTTGACGCTGACAGAACATTGATCATATAGTCTCTGCGACGGCCGCCGGTGTGGGAGATGCCCCCGCGCCGGCGGCTTCAGCGTGACACATTCTAGACGACTCGAGGGCCAAATCGTCTAAGTATCAAGACACCCAGCAGTCAGAGCTATCCACGCTCTAGCCACTGTCAGGCTCGGCCGGGCTCGATGGCAGTCGCGAGGCCTTTCTAGAGGGCTGGACTGAGAGACGGAGACCTCGTCTGGGAGATGTGGGTGAGATGCCCACGGCCTAACCTCGAAACATCTGACAATCCGCCGGAGGTGGACCATGGCCGCCCTGACAGGCTGGCAGCCGTCGACTGACGGCGATGGCAGAATCAACTTCAGCACGATCACAGAACTTCGGGTCGTCAGGCAGTCGGCCAATGCGCTGCAGACAATCGACCCGCAGGCCGGCACTGAGACCTGGTGCGTGATGGCTCTACTGACGGACGGCAGGCAGGTGCAGGTGCAGCCCACACGCACCAGCAAGGCCGCCGCGCTCACTGACCTGAGCACGGTCAGCGGCATCTAGTCCACGAAGCAAGACGAGATCACGTGGTGCTATGATGAGCCGCATGACGACCACCGAGCAGTTCAGGGCCCTATACAAGCACGACGCGCGCATGGAGAAGCTGCGTGAGGTCGGGCTCAAGATACTAAGCGTGGCGATCGTGCCCCCGGTGGCGCTCGCTCTGACAGTACTACTCCTTAGGGGGTGACACATGGCCGCGTCGGGCGGATACAGCCGCGTACACCACACTGCGGCGCCGCAGGCTCCTGAGCCTAAGAAAGCCAAGGAACGTCGGCTGCGTCGGGAGCAGCTGGCCATGGGCCTAGACGTCATAGAGCCTGGTCACCCGCTCTACGAGCCCCCTTATGAGCGCGACACCGGCGACCAGAACGTGCGTCACTACCCGGACGGCCAGTACCACCCTGACGACAAGGATATGCTGGGCGAGGACGGCATCTCCACGGGCGAGTTCTGGAAGAGGCGCAGGCAGCTTCGCCGGGTGTGGGAGCCTGAGCCGGTGCCGCCGGTGATCATAGACTTCACCGAGGTCAAGGAGCCGCTGTTTCCTCACCTGCTGCATCCTAGCCATAGCAGGTCTATGGCTCCCAACGCAGAGCTCTGGCGGGAGGCCATCGCTGAGGCGCGTCGGCGATTCCCCGGCAAGAAGAACGTAGAGGATGAGATACAGCGAAACTGCTATCTCTGGGATCGCATGGACGCTGGCACGCTGCCGGCCGACTTCAACCCATACCCGCCCAAGTCGGACAAGCATGCAGCCTTCGCAGAACGCATCGTGCTGGCGGACGACAGGCCCCGAGACACCACCTATGACTACCTGCTGACCACCCGGCAGACGCGTCGCCGCGCTAAGCGCAAGCTGGCCAAGGGGTTGCACCTCAGCGACGAGGAGTTCTCGCTTCTCTTCAGGCCGATCGAGGAGTGGTCGCTGGAGGAGCTGTCTGACGGCTACCCCCACAGCGACCTGACCGGCGCTAAGCTGGCCGCCACCGCCACATCCTCTCTCTTCAGGGGCGAGCTGCGCGACAAGGTCAAGACCGAGCTTGAGCGGCGCATCAAGGACCGCTTGGACAAGCTGACCGTGACCGCCACAGACGCGCTGGGCGACGTCATGAAGAACGCTGAGCTTGACGGTCGTGGTCGTCCGATCGTGCCGGCGTCGGCTAAGCTCCGGGCGGCAGAGTATGTGCTTGACCGCATGATGGGCAAGCCGACTATACGCACCGAGAGCGAGCTGTCCACGAAGCTCACCGCAGTGCTGGCCGAGGTCATGGTGGCGCCTGAGATGAGACTCACTGAGGACGGCGTCGTGCCCACCGGCCAGCTGCTCGCCGGGCAGCGTGGTCGCCGGCAGGACCACCAGGACGACGTGCTTGACCGCGTGTACCGTAGCACGATCGGTCATGAGGTCAGGGCGCTAGAGGGCATCATGGACGCTGAGGTGATCGACGATGGAGAATGACGAGCCGCAGGGTGTTGCCGGTCATCAGTGTTTGCTCTGCAGCCTGGACCGCATCGGCCATCAGATGGGCGAGGAGCGAGGCGAGATCAACCACAAGTTCTCACTCGACGGCGGCATGCAGCGGTCCACCGTGCGTGTGGGCAGCAAGGTCGAGCGGCCGAGACCCACGGTGATGATCACTGTCGTGCCGGCGCCTGACCTAGCACTACGAAAGCTGCTCGTGGCCAAGGGGCTGATTGACGAGAGCGAGCTGATAGACACGGCGCCTCAGATCAGCGCTGAGGACCTGGGTCTACAGTGATCGACGACCCGACGACGGCCGAGGCGATTCGCGCGATCATTCGTCGGGCCGATCGCGAAGAGGCCGTAGGACTTCTCTATCGCGCTGCTGGCGAGCCGGAGATAGTGCTCGCGCTAGATAATATCAGCAGCACGCCTGAGAGCTCTTATGTAATCTCTACGGCCTCGCTGCTCTCGGGTCTGAAGCTGATCGTCGACGACGTAGGCTCGCTGTCTGAGTCTGACGTTGTTATATGGCATAGCCACCCCACCGGAGCCAAGGGGCCGTCGCGCAAGGACATGAGAACGAAGTTGCCGGGACTACGCTACGCGGTCGTCACCATGGACGAGTCCGGCGAGCTCGACTTCGTCGAATACTAGGAGGACAACATGCCCAACATCGACGCACCTTTCTACCAGGCGCTGGAGAGCTGTCTCGAGGACGGCGACGCGATCGCTCGGCTCGCCTGGGAGAATGAGAAGGTGGTCATCGCCCAGAAAGGATACCCTGAGGGCATCGCGATCAATAGCAACACCGCTCAGGCCACCGGCCGGCCGGAGGGCACTACGATGCGCTTCCTGCCCTACCTGATGGAGCACGACATCGAGTCCGACACGTGCGTGCCCTGGGCACCCACGCAGGAGGACATCTTCGCTACCGACTGGTTCGTCGCCCAGAAGTAGCGGTGACGCCGGCAGGACTCTGAGAGGAGGTGTGGAATGCCCAGCTCAAGCGTGGTCGCCGACCAGCTGAACTTCACGGCCGACGAGGGAGCCGTGCGGTCGCTCAGCTTCACTCTGCAGGACTCAGCCACACCCCCGAACAACATCAACCTGACGGGCATCGTGCTCGAGTTTGTGGCCGAGTCTCAGGATGGCACCAAGGTCGTGTCGATTCTGACGACAGACGTCAGCAACCCGATGGGCTCTCTGGTCGTCGGCACCCCCGCCACGAACGGTCAGGTTACGCTGAATCTCACCGGCGTGGCGACTTTGGCCATGTGTCAGGCGAGGGGCGGCTACGTGTTCTGGTCGCTGTGGTATCAGCCCGGCACTGCGTCCGCGCAGTCTGTGGTCAACGGTCAGCTGAGCGTTAGGAGGATCGCCCAGCCATGACAGTCGTAACCCTCGACCAGCAGCGGGTCGTCAATGCCACCGACAACGGCCCCTCAACCTCCGTCACGATCAACTCGCTGGGTCTTCAGGGTCCCCAGGGACTGCCCACCACGGTCAACGGTAAGTCCGGCGCCTCGATCACTCTCGTGGCGAGCGACGTCGGCGCTATCGCCACCACCGCCAGAGGCGCCGCCAACGGCGTCGCGTCGCTCGACGCTTCGTCCCTGGTGCCCATCGCGCAGCTGCCGCTGAGCGGCCTCGCTACCAACTTCGTCGATCTGTCGACAAACCAGAGCGTCGGGGGCACCAAGACCTTCACCACGATACCGGTGGGGCCCGCTTCAGACCCGACGACCGGCAACCAGCTGGCCCGTAAGGCCTATGTAGACACATTTCTGCCCCTCGCGGGCGGAACTTTGTCCGGGTCGCTGGCCACCGCGGGTATCACGGGCACCACGTCGGTAATGTCGACCTCCGTGCAGACGCCAATTCTGCTCGGATCGACCTCCAGCGGCGGCACTCTGACGCTCAAAAGCACCACGAACGCCACCAAGGGTAAGATTCTGCTCGGCAACGCTGGCACGAGCGCCTACGACGAGGTAAACGACCGCATCGGTGTGGGAACTGCCTCGCCGTCGGTCAAGATCCACGGTCAACAGGCCTCCACAGCCACCAACGTGACGCTGAGGTTAGACGTCGCCGGCGACACGAACGCCCGGTGGTCCTCCGACGCCAACGGGCTGTTCCAGTGGGGCCCCGGCAACGCCGCGGTCGACACGAATCTGTATCGCGCAGGTGTGGGGCAGCTTAAGACCGACGGCACTCTGACCGCTTCGGTGTTTGGTCCAGGCACTGGCGTCACTGCGTGGGTGAATGTCAAGGGCGCGCTGTATGGCGCTAAGGGCGACGGCGTCACCGACGACACCGCGGCGATCGCAGCAGCTGCTCTTGCAGTACACAACGCTGGCGGCGGCACTGTGTACTTCCCCGCCGGTACTTACATGAGCAACACCATCACCTTCAACAATGGCACCACTGGTTACTTTGGTGTCAACTTCGAAGGCGATGGCACTAACTGCAGCACGATCAAGAAGATCGGCAATGGCGATCTGCTCGTGATGTCCGGTCCCGCGACCGACACCACTGGAGCTACGCACTGTCGACAGTGCTCGATCCACAACATGCGTCTGCACGGCAACTCTAAGACCGGGACGCTACTCAAGCTTTACTACGCGGACAACTTGTTCTTCATGAACCTCTATATGACGAACAACTTGGACATCTGCGTCGACACGACTGAGTGCTGGGACTCCCGCTTCTACAACCCCATCTGCGTCACCAACGGTAGCGCGACCGCCAACGCAGCGACGCCAAACTTCTATCTTCGCAATTCGGCGACAGCCTCCGGCTTCGGCCACAGCGCAGACAGCGTCAATCAGGTCCACATCGTCAATGCTCGGTTTGAAGACTTCACCACTGGCGCGATCTGGATACAGCAGGGCGTCAGCAACACCTCCTCGCCCAACGGCTTCTTCTTCGTGAACATCAAGATGGAGGCCCACTCCATCAACGGTGGTCCACACCTGCTAGTGGACAACCACTGCACTGGCGCTTACGTCGAGAACGTCTATGTGTATTCTGGAGGCTTCGCTCCTGGCTACAGCACTGCCCAGGACGCTATCACCTGGGGCGGCAGTGCGAACACGCTGAAGAATGTGGGTATCGCGACTGGCGCGACGCAGACTGTGGCCAACGGCGTCACGATCAACTCTAACGCCAATCAGAACTGCTACGTCGAGAACGTGTATGGCAACTACAACGGCGTACCCACCGGGCAGCACATAGCCTTTGGTGCGACGACGAGTGGTGGCTTTATGGTCATCAACTGCCCGGCGACGGTGACTTCGCTGAGTCAGCTGAATGCTCTGCAGAATATCATCGCCACCGCCAGCAACAACAATGTCATCAACGTGCTGGTGAGTGGTGACACGAACAAGCGGTTGCAGATCGCAGCAAGTGGCACCATGTTCTTGGGACCGGGCAACGCGGCCACTGACGTCACGCTGGCTCGAGTGACCACAGGCGTGTGGGGTGTGACTCAGGGCAGTCTGTTGATCGGCACTTCGGACCCAGCCGATGGTGGATCTGGTGTCTTGAAGATGGGTAACGCTGCAGTCTTCCCCGGCACACCCAACGCCGGCTCTGGTGTTATGGCCGTACGTGGGGGCGGTCCGTGGTGGAAGGACGCTGGCGGCGGATCTTCAGCTTCGATGGTCAGTCCGTCTGAATTCTCTGCGTCGCCGGCGAACGCGTTGTCTGAGTCTGTGCCGCGATTCGCATGGAACTCGACCGCCTGCGCGATCGGCGCCACGACCGGCACGGTCTACATGATCGCCACTTGGCTCCCGGCTGGTTCGCCGATCAACACCCTAGGCTTTGTCACTGGCGCTACAGCTGCTGGGACGCCAACCCACTGGTGGTTGGGTCTGGCGGATCAGAATGGTCTTCAGCTGGCCCATACCGCCGATCAGACGACGACAGCTATCGCGGCGAACAGTAAGATCACCAAAAGCCTGACGGCGACCTACACCACGACTCGCACCGGGCTGTACTACTTCTTGATCTCGGTCACCGCCACGACTAATCCCACGCTGTCTGGTGTGGGTACGGTGACTAACGCGGACAAGGTCACGCCTCTGCTCGCGGGCGTCTCTACGTCGGCGGCGCAGACCACACCAGGAACCGACGGCACTACATCGTACGTGATACCGACGACTCAGGGCGCTATCGGCTACATCTACTGCACAACATAGGAGGTATGGTGGCAAGAACCGCGATCACGCCGGTCCAGGTTACAACGGCCGGCGTCGCGTCTATGGTCGCGGTTGCGGCCGATGTCGCGAATGGCAACTCGATGGCGAACAACGCACGGCTGAAGATCGGCGTGACCAACGTCGATGGAGCCGTCGCGCACAACTTCACCATCACGCCCACTCGCCCGGACGGCGGCGGCAACGTCACGGCGGTGTCGACCTCGATCCCGGCGAACACTACCCGACCGATCTGGTTCGGGCCCTACTCCGTTGCTGACTGGGGTTCGACCCTGCTCATCAACGGCGACAACACGAACATCAAGTTCGAGGGGTACTTCATTTAGGAGGTGCCATGGTCTACCCTCTGTTCCGAGATCAGATCGGTGGCTCCGAGTATGGCGGTGTTCAGTACCGCGCCAGGGTAGTGAACAACACCGTCCAGCCCAAGGTACCTGAGGCCCTGACCGCCGGCGAGCGACTTCGGCTTGGCTACCTCACCGGCGTCGAGGACGACTCGATGTCCTACGAGGATCGTCGACAGATGGTCGGTCTGAGGAAGCCTGGCGGGCCGCCGTCCTGGTACGTCACCGGGCAGCCTTTCCCGCCCACATACGCTGAAGCGTACGACCAGCAGCAGCGGATCATCGAGTCGGTCATGAACTGGTCGTAGGGAGGTGATGAGATGGCTAAGTTGACTGCAGCCATGCGCAACCGGCTGCCTAAGACTATGTTCGCCATCCCGGCGACCCGTCAGTACCCGATCCCGGACAAGGCCCACGCGGTCGACGCGCTGGCCCGGGTCGACAAGAATGGCACCCCGCAGCAGAAGGCGATGGTGCGCGCAGCGGTCAAGAGGCGCTTCCCTGATCTGCCCTCCAGCAGGGGCCAGGGCGGCTCGAAGACCGCGAGAGCGAGCAAGTAGTTAGGCGGTGTGGAATGAGCTCCTCGAAGCCCCCACGCGTGTTTCGCAAGGATGAGTACTTCAAGAAGACCGGCTACATCCCGCACGGCGGTCAGCGGCTCGTGCACTACAACCCCACCCGTCACCGGGTGCTGTGCAACGGCCGACGCTGGGGCAAGACCTTGGTTGGTGGTAAGGAGTGCGAAGCCGCGGCGTTCGTCACCAACTTCCTTGGCATGCCTCAGCGAGGCTGGATCATCGGTCCGGAGTACACTGACTGCGAGAAGGAGTTTCGCGTCATATACGACACGTTCAAGATGCTGGGTGTCGATACGGTGTCGAGCCGATTCTTGAACAACGTCGAGAATGGCAACATGCACATCAAGACCAAGTGGGGCTTCGATCTTCAGTGCCGCTCGGCTAAGCACCCCGAGAGCTTGGTTGGTGAGGGTCTGGACTTCGTGCTGCTGGTCGAGGCAGGCCGGCACAAGCGCAGGATGTGGGGTGATTATGTTCGTCCCGCCCTGTCCGATAAGCGCGGCTGGTCGCTCACGTCTGGGGTGCCTGAGGGTGCCGCGGAGGACTCACTTCTGTACTCCCTGTTCATGCGGGGTCAGGATGAGACCAAGCAGTCGTGGTGGTCGATTCGAATGCCCTCCTGGACTAACACGGTAGTCTTCCC